>Ga0209090_10001143_pt1 | contig 16879 bp, 17 predicted proteins | sample ArcticOcean_MG_C_9_FD_187432 | JGI IMG/M metagenome (GOLD analysis project Ga0209090, IMG submission 187432) | Marine microbial communities from western Arctic Ocean - ArcticOcean_MG_CB2_152 (SPAdes) (version 2) | ecosystem: Environmental > Aquatic > Marine > Oceanic | place: Arctic Ocean... | reverse complement strand
ATAAATTCTAGTATGATTGACTCGATATATGATAATAGTATAATCGTTAACATTTCTTAAAAAATCGTCTCAAAACAACTACCCGTGAATTATCATTTGTCATATTTTACATTATGGTGTCAATATGGATTGTTTTTATATTATTGAATATTTTTTTGAAATTTTTGAAAAAAAAAGTCTCAAACCTCCACCAATTTTTGAGTTTTAAAACCCAGAGAGAGAGACGAGGATTTAAAAAAATTTGTGTGAAAAATAATAAGAAAATAGGATTTCTAAAAAAAAGTAGAATATTTAGGAATCTTCTTTCAAAGTCTATTTTTTATGAAATATCTGAAAAATCATAAATTTCAAATATTTAGGCTATTTAGTATTCCGTATTATTGAAGATAGTTCTTGTATAAGTTTGCTCTGTTTTTCAATTATCAGTGTAAATTGGTCCACCTTGTCCGCTTCTTTTCGCTCATTCAAAACCGCACATCGAGAGTCGACGTGTCGTTTTAGAGCATCTGACCTTGAAAATGTATTCATACAGTGTTTACACTTGTAGTCATTTTTATCAGCGGTTTTGTTGGTGGATTTTGGTGGATGTAGTAGGGTATTCTTTTTTTTCTTCCATTCTTTAATTCTATTGTTTAATTCGGTTTTGGAAGAACAATTATTATAGTATTCTAAAATGTTAATATTCCAATTATCCCACCCACCATTTGCTTTTATTTCTTCATTCAGTTTGGTAGGGTTATTATCATAGTAAGACTTCTTATAATAGTGTTTGATTTTAGTAAATGAAGTAGTTCCTGCTATATGCACATATTTACAACGTTTATTCTTACACTTCACCTCATATATGACGGTATTACTATATGTCTTACTTGACATTTGTATATATTGAAATTTAGTATTTATGCCATTCGAAATCAATTTTTTATCCAGTTTTTGGTTTTCTTGAGCAAAATCATAAATTTCAAATATTTAGGAATCTCACTTCAAAATATAGGATTGAATGATTTTCAGGATTTGTGGACTTTTAGGAATATTTTGTTTGACTTTTCTGCAAAATTCCTTGTGCGAATCAGAATGTCCTATACCAACGCTTCCCGGTTCTGATAGAAGGTCAAACAAACAGACCTTGCGTGTATCACAATACAACGTGGAGTGGTTATTTATTGACCGTTGTAGTTCATCTGACTGTCCCGGCTCGGGTTGTCCGTGGAAAAATGACACAGAAGCTCAGACACATTTGTCTACAATACTCAATAATATACAGGCCATCAATCCTGATATAATGAACTTTGCCGAGATCGAGGGGTGTGATGAAATCAATATGTTGCGTGAGTCGTTGGATGAATCATATGCCGGGTATTTGGTAAAGGGAACAGACACGAGCACTGGACAAAATGTGGGAATGGTTTCAAAAATCGACCCTATTGCGCCTTTGTATAGAACAGAAGCCAGACAAGATTACCCTATACCAAATAGTGGATGTGGATATACTGGAGAACCGGGGAATACAGGGGTCAGTAAACACTATATTAGTGAATTTATAATAAATGATATTGCAGTGGTCATAATAGGAATACATTTGTTGGCGTTTCCTACAGACCCATATAGATGCGCCAAACGCGAGGCCCAGGCGTTGGTCATACAAGAAATCATATCTGATTATTCGTCTATGAACTATGAAGTGATTGTTATCGGAGATTTCAACGATTTCGACGGTGTGGTTCTCGACAAAAATAACAATAAACCCACATCGAAAGTCTTGGATATTTTGAAAGGTAATTTTGGAACATACGAAAATGAATATGAATTATTTAGTGTTGCCGAGAACCTGGAAAAAAGCGAACGATATAGTGATTGGTATGATGAGAATAATGACTGCCAATCAACCGATAACGAGTTCTCACAAATAGATCATATATTAGTGTCTGAGTATTTATTCAAAAACATCCAGAATGTTTCTATGTTGCACTCGTATAAGGAGTATTGTGGAACGTATGATTCGGACCATTATCCGTTGGTAGTGGATTTTTTGGTGTAAGGTTCTCGAATCGGTCAAAAATATTTTGTGTATGAAACCTACAAAATATTTCACAGGGATTTTTTATGGTATTTTTTTAGAGAAATTATTTTTAGTAAATTGAGAACCTACATATATGTTTGAGAACCTTACATATATGTTTCAAAAAATTGAATAAATACTGTGATATATATAAAGTAGCAACAATGCATATGATTACACATACAACCGGTCTTAAGAGAAACACAATAGATAAATATTACACAAGTCCTAATGCGGTGTTATTGTGTATGAGAATAATACAGGATACAGTTTCGATTGATAAAGACGACTTGGTTATTGAACCGTCGGCGGGTAACGGCGCATTTATTGAAAGCATAAAATCGGTCACATCTAATTATGAATTTTTGGATTTAGAACCGGAAAGTGATAAGATCAGGGCACAAGATTATTTATCATATACTTTAAGAGACGATATTCACTACAATAGTGTTCATGTCATAGGAAATCCACCGTTTGGTAGGCAAAGTTCTATGGCTATAAAATTTATCAAAAAGTCTTGCGAGTTTTGTTCTACATTATCGTTCATATTACCAAAAAGCTTCAAGAAAGACAGCTTACAAAAAACATTCCCACTTTGTTTTCATTTGGTTCACGAATCAGACTTGCCTGAAAAATCATTCTTAGTGAATGGCGAAGAACACGACGTTCCGTGTGTATTTCAAATATGGATGAAAAAGGAATATAATCGTCAGGTAGTCGAAAAACAAGAACCCAATTACTATATATTTGTAGGAATAAATGATGAACCGGATATTGCGTTTCGTCGCGTGGGTGTAAACGCAGGAACAATACACACAACAAACATACAAGATAAAAGTATACAATCACATTATTTCATAAAATTTACAAACAATAAATCGGTCGAAGAAAACGTCGAAACTTTGTCTTGTATAACCTATGATTTCAATAATACCGTGGGACCAAGGTCAATATCCAAACAAGAACTAATTTCAAAATTCAATCCTTTGTTGGAAATATGCTAATATAATATTATGTAAATTATTCAAATAGCACAGACTATTGTTGTCTGAATCCCAATTCAAACAATTTGTATGTCTTATTTTTTTTTACTTTTGATTTTGACGAATGGTTCTCTGGTTCTCGAATCGGTCAAAAATATTTTGTGTATGAAACCTACAAAATATTTCACAGGGATTTTTTATGGCATTTTTTTAGAGAAATTATTATTAGTAAATTGAGAACCTACATATATGTTTGAGAACCTTACATCAAAAAATTGATTAAATATTGGAGTTATTTGTATGATGTATAATGAACTATAATTATGTCACACGCTTTTGAACAAGAAGATTCAAATACAGATTGGTTGGTATTTCTGATGGTATTATTCTTCATCATTGCTTTGTTATGGACCCATAATGAACACTCCGGTAGTACTGGATGTTTTCACGGACAGAATATGGTGGCAATGGTGTATGAGTCTATAAAACGGTGTGATCAGGTGGTTAAAGGTGACGTTGTATTGTTGGCTAATAATACACACGCCCGCGTGGTTTGCGTAGTGAAAAACCTGAAAACCCCAACAAATAATATCCGACTATTGAAATTTCCGTGTGGTCTCATCGTCACCGAATATCATCCCATAAAAATCCAAAAATGGTGGTGTTTTCCCAAAGATGTTCCCTCCATCGAGTCTTATAACGAGGACTTCGACGCAGTGTATTCATTTTTGTTAGAAACCGCGGATGGTTCTCCGGTAAAACACGGAATGATTATACAAGGAATTGAATGCGCTCCTTTAGGACACAATATAGAAGAAAAAGTAGTTGAGCACCATTTCTTCGGAAATTTCGAATCTGTGAAAAAAGCGCTGTCCACAGGTAATCCTGACCAATACAAAAAGGGAACAGTAGAAATCACAAATACGAAACGTGGTCCAGACAATAAAGTCTGTGGATATATTTTCGACGAAGTTTGTGGGAATTCTACTTAGGTTCTCCAAATCGAAATAAAAATGTTTGTGTGATTGTTATTTTTTTCCAAGTTCTTATTTTTTCATTTCGAGAACCTATATATAGGTTCGATAACCAAATCATCATATGGAACCACTTATATATATATTATTAGGTCACACATATTTATTTGTGGGAATAGTGATTTTTGTCTACGTTTACATAGGAATATCCGTATCAAAAATACACAATCGGTTTTGGCGCTCAAGCAGTTATGTGTCCTACTAAAAAACCCGAGAAAAAAGTTTTTTCTAATTTTTACGCATACACCCCTACACCACATTTATTTTATTTTCATCAACGATATTTGCCAATACACAATCCATCGGTATTCGTCGGTTACCGTCATAATGACCGGTGCTTGAACATTAATCCCGCACATTTTAGCAACCAATTCCTCTTGTGACCTATTTTTGCCATTTTTCTGCATAAATTTTGGTGCTTCGTTAGTTTTCCGTTTATGAAAGGTTTTCTCGAACTCCTTTTGCGAGAAGGCGATGGCTTCTTCTTGGGTATCAAACACCCTAAATCCCTTGTCTTCGTCAGGAATGATTCTGTTATTTCTCCGCTCGACAATGAGTCCCCGGATTTGTTGGTTATTGAACAATGTTAGTATGTCGGAGTTTTGAATGGGTTCAATGTAATCGTTGTATGTGAAACACTTGGAGCCTTGGCTCGCTCGTGCGTTGAGGGTGCATTTCTCCATTTCAAACACGATGGATTTGGATTCTTCGTTACAATATACGACTGTTTGACAATATTTCGCCCCCCAGTTGCGCATTCGTCCGGTTAGGCGTCCGTATAGTTGATAGATTTCATCGTTGGTAATATTCGGCCTTCCGATGATGGCGCTGGTGAAGCATCCGAGGTTTTCGTTCATAAGTGTTTGACCCATACCGAGACAGTTGAACCCGACAATACACAGAGACCGTTTTGCGAGGTCCAGATCGTTTTCTATGCACGTGTTGTATATGGATTTGTTGATCTCTGTATCCAACGACAGTTTCTTGGAAACTATCCCACGTGATACCTCGTCATAGAATGATATCGACTTTTCCGTGGAATTAATCACGACAATTACGGCGTGTTGGAATCTATCGAAAATGTATGTTCGCACTTTAGAATGAACGATTTGTTTGACATTTGCGGGAATAAACACGCGAGTTCCAGCGTCGAAAATTTCGGGGTATTTTTCCACTACGAATTTGAAGTAGGAAATCACATTCCGCGATGGCTTCATCATACGGTGTGTGAGTTCCACGCCATCCACATCGCACCACTCGGTATGAATATATGAAAGGTGTTTCAGCGAAACGTAATCGGAATCGAAGGACGGGTCTTCATTTTGGAGAAGCGAAATCGAACTCCATAAATCACCGTGGGTCCATATGGATTGTGGAGTGGCGGTCAATCCCAGGATTTTTTCCACGGTAGGGTTTTGAAGGGCGGTTTCGACGAATTTTCGCGTGGAATTTATGTATTTGTGCATTTCGTCCATATAGATGAAAACGCGAATGGTGGTGTTTTTCAAGGATTCGATAATGGTATTAATGTGAGAGATGCGCGTAGGATTACTGCACGCAAATATCACTTCGGGGGTTCCATTTTTCATACATAATGTATTGAATTGTTTGACATTACGTATGTGATTGTATGATTTTGTCATTTTTTTACAGGACAGTATAGCTATTTTGGTGGGGTCCACGTGTTCTCCAACACGATATACTGTTTGACTGTTATTCATTAGGTCGTTCATTGTCAATACAATATGAAGTGACCCGTGGGTGTTTGAACGGTTCGCCAATAGTTCATTAATGGCGACGAAAGTTTTCCCGGATTGTGTCGGAAGACAAGAGAGTTGTAGCTTTTCCATAAATTTGATATTATATTGGTTATATTTTATGCGTGTAATTATTTCAGAAAAAAGATAATCAATTTTTTATAAGATAAAAAAATATGTCCCCCTAAATAGACATTTCGTTTTTTTAGATTTTATAGTTAATCAAGTATACTTTTATCTAACGATGGTCCCTTTCCTTATGTAAAACCGTTTATTATACATGATATTTTGTTAGCTTTTACACTATCCCCTAATTTTTTGTCTGGATGATATCGTAAAAGCATGTTATGTTTGGCTTTCTTTTTTGAAAAGCCTTGTGTTGTTCTCATTCGACACCTTTTTCGGAGGAGCACACCTTTTCGGAGGAGCACACCTTTTCGGAGGAGCACACCTTTTCGGAGGAGCACACCTTTTTCGGAGGAGCACACCTTTTCGGAGGAGCACACCTTTTCGGAGGAGCATGCTCTAGTGAAGGGTCTGGGAATGGAGAAGAAGGACTTCCAAATGATTGGTTCGTCCATTTAGCAAACTTTTTGCCCACTCTACGAGATGACACTTCTTCTTCTTCTATAGGAACTTCCTTATATATCATAGTCTCGTCGTAATCTAGAAAAATAGCTTCTTTGAGTGGATAGGACCTATGAATTAAAGATTCATGCCATACCTTAGGAATCTCAATCCCATCAACAATACAGCAATTATTATGGAAAATACTTGACAGTTCGTCTCTGCGTAGTTCGTGTTTGCGTGTATTCTCATTTATTTGAAACAATAGATCACACTGTACCTCTGGTGAAGTTCTGGTGCCGAATTTACTAATGAAGTTAACAACAATACCCCAATGACAATCGGAACGCTGTTGAAGATAATTTCGCAACTGCCATATGTTATCATCTTTGGTAGAGTTTCCTGAAGACTTGAGCTCTATAATTCCCTCCAATTCTATCATCTCAATATCAGTCCTTAAAGATTGGTTATCGCCCACGAACACCGGTTTCCCATCAGAGTCATTGAATACCATATTGAATACCCTTTCTCTAGTTGTAACAATTCCTAATTTTGTCAGTTCGTGGATAAGGAGGGTCTGATAGAGGCCTTCCTTCTGATAGGGTCCAGCACGTAGTAAAATTCCATCACAAATTGCGGTTATTTGATGAAGCATCAATCGTGCCGCGTGATAAGTGATAGGTGTTGAGTATTGGTTCTTTTCCATAATGTGTTCGTATGTGAAGAATTATGTGAGGGTTTGGAATGATTTTGAATGAGACCATTTTTTGAGGAAATCGACTATCGTTTCTCGGGGCAAGTTTTTTTAGGAATTAATTAAAACACGGTCATAAATACACAAACTGAAGATTGAAGTTGATCTTTCGTATAAATATTTTTCTTCTTCATAAGATGAGAAAACGATACCCAACGAGAATTGCGAAGAAGACGGAGCAGAAGCAGAAGCAGAAGACAGAGCAGAAGACAGAGCAGAAGACAGAGCAGAAGCAGAAGCAGAAGCAGAAGCAGAAGCAGAAGATAGAGCAGAAGCAGAAGCAGAAGACAGAGCAGAATCAGAAGAAAAAGAATGTAACCTTAGGTGATGCCTCTTTCATCCTTTCTTTATATCCTGTATTTTTTTACACATTATATCGTTAGTATACGTTCTTTCTCATGTATAACTATTATACACACCAACAGAACCATTTTGTGAAGGATGCCACGAAAATCAAACCGGATATAGGAAGCGAAAGGGTCATGTAGGTAGATGTTATAAAACTCGAGAAGTAGTAGCTTTTTCTGACTCTGATGATGATTCTGCGGCTGATATTGATGATGATGAGGAGGGGAAAAACTACGGAAATCTACAGCAATACCCCTCTACTGACCTATACACTCATTGCACTGATGTATCAGGAATGGGTGTTTTCACTCGTAAGGTCATCCAAAAGGGCACTGTTATTACAACGGTGGCAGGAGAAAAAATATCGATCGACGAATATGAGAGATTGTCAATTATGCAATCGTATAAACTACGATATACGATCTTCTTCAATAGCAAGAACATATTCCAACCACTACATGAACCAATCGTAGGTAAGGGAATGGGTTCATTCATCAATAATGGAGGACATAACAACACAGGAAAAAACAATTGCAAGTTTTCTTACAGCAAGAAAGATGATATTGTATATGTGAGAACAACAAAGTTAGTGAAGGCGTATCACGAACTATTTATTCCATATGGTGCTGGATACAAATGGTAGAACGAGAGCGAGCGATTGACCAGTTATGCACGTTTCGTGTGTTCTATTACATGATATACGTATAATAGAACACAAAGTAATTATAATAATAGAGGTGTTGATAAAAGTTACTTGTATGTTAAAAGCCAAAAAAATTCCTTTATAGGTTCCTTTTCAGTTTTTCGTTTATATTCGCTAAGTCCTTTAAGTCTGTTGTATGTTTTATGGACCACTGGAATCTTGTCAACACTACCATATTGCTTTAAAATTTTGTCCAATTTATCTATAGGTATTATTCCCCCACTATTATATGATAATAGTAAATACTTGGATCTAGTATTCTTTATCAGATCATCCAATGCTTTCTCGGCGTGGGATGTACTATTATAGAGAGATTTTTCCCAGTTCAGAGGCTGACCTCTATATGTCTCAGGAATTAATTGACCTACTTGCCAATTATTAATGATATTCAAAAGAAAATAATATATTACGTATGGATGTTTGTTATAAGGAGGATCATAATAAATCAAATCTAATTCTGGAATATCCTTCACCCAATCATTTGTATCCATTTTGCTTATATGTATGTTTGTATTATGATTTTCGTGTACAGGTATCTTTAATGTTATTGGTTGAGTTATCCTTTTTACATCGATATTATGTTTTCCACCGTATTGACCTATATCACCATTCTTATAAAATGCACAAAATTGTCCATTTGTATTATTATGAATAGAACATTCTACCAATAGTGAGGCTAATAAATACGACCTGTATTTTTCAGGGATAGAATTAATATAATTTCGTATGATATCTATACGTGTGCCATTTTCGCTCGTAAAATATACCCTGTCTTCTGTTTTAATATCATCTAAAGGAGACCAATTCCCTCGTATAAAAGCCTTATTATATTTCTTTGTCTTTTTATCAGCGTGTATATTTGCCTTTTCTACATATTTTGTTATATCATTCAATTCAAGATTTGATATGTTTGATAAATAACATTTATTCAATGTTTCACTATAATCTGCTATATCATTCACATATAAATCAGAAGCACGCTGTTTGAATAATCGCGATACAATACCTGAACCAGAAAATCCATCACCTAAAGACAACTTACGACCTTCTTTTTCTTCTAAATTGATTATAATTGACTCAATCTTATTCAATAATTTGCGTTTATTTCCCATGTATGTTATTATTTGACTATTAAGAAAATCTTTCATATAATACTAGAATATTAATTTGTAGTACTTTTAATTCAATTTATATGATAATTTGTTTTATTCCCATTTTTGTGTCAGAGAACATGTAGAACAAGCTCTGCATAGAACATAAGAACTATTCTACTATTCTAGCTAATATAATAACTACTACAAAAGTACATACGTTCCTGGATTACTCGTTACTGGATTACTCCAGGAACGTAAGAATTCTCCATCAGCATCGACATCAATACACGTGTGCGTCAGGCCTTCTTCCTGGACCTAAGAATAAAAGCCGTCTACACACAGGACACACTTTGAATTTCCTATTTTTTCTCCAACAGGATGAACACAAAGCATGACCGCAAGTTTTACCGATACAGCATCCAGTATAATCCTTAGAATTGACATCAGTGCATAGATGTTCCAAACAAATTGGACAGTCTAATGTGAACTTTTCGTCTATATGTGTTTGTTCTAAAGTTTCTGTGATATTTTCAAGAAGACCACTATCGATTAATCCTTCATCTGCTGATGCCCCCAGCAGTGTAGAAGTATTCTCTCTTTCAACAGCATTCTCGTCTTCATTTTCAATCGTATCCACATCGGTATATCCTTGAAGTGATGATATTGTCGATTCGGGTTTTTTACCGGCAACATTCGTGACACCGTGACGGCGACGGAGTTCTCTCATAACGTGTGCTTCGTTTAAGGCCCGTCTCATATTATCGTAATCACTATCACCATTATGATGGTCATTCACAGTGCCACATATTGTTTGTTTAAATTCCTCGAGCTGGTCTTTATCCAGCGAAATACCCATGTCATTCATACTCTCCATACAACTATCAGCAACTCCGCGAGGTACAGGTTGTGAGGGTGTTGGTGGTACACCTTTACCACCAGTAGCATTATCAGCAGTAGCAGAAGCAGAAGCAGTAGTACCAGAAGCAGTAGTACCAGAAGCAGAAGCAGGACTTCTACCTCTACCTCTACCAGCAGGACCTCTACCAGCAGCAGAAGGAGAAGCAGAAGGACCTCTACCAGCAGCAGAAGGAGAAGCAGAAGGACCTCTACCAGCAGCAGAAGGAGAAGCAGAAGGACCTCTACCAGAAGCAGAAGGAGAAGCAGCAGGACCTCTACCTCTACCTCTACCTCTACCTCTACCTCTACCTCTACCAGATTGAGTTCCTGACAGATGGATGGATGGATCGATGTTGGAAATTTTTCTTTGCAGTTCAATTATTTCATCTCGTGCACTGAGAAGAGCACGCTCAAACAAGGTTTTCATCTCAGTGTGTAATTCTATAGATATAGAACCGCTAAGTATATCGGATGACTCTTCATACAATTCATTTACCAAGATGGAGTATTTGGATTCAAACCAAACTTCTGAATGATTATCCATGCGTTCCCTCATAATTTGAATACACGTCTCTTTTATCGCATCAAATGATTCTTTTGTCGGAAATCTGGTCAATAAACTTTGCTTAAAGGTGTGTCTTACGTGTTGATTACTCCGTTCTCTAGAGAGCTGCTGAATACTGTTACTCACAATGGGGTCGTGTTCGTACATATTCGATGGTATGAAAGATTTCGATGTATGAAATTATGACAAAAAAGATACCTTGAAGAAAAATCGACAATTTTTATTATATTGTGACAACATTCACAAAACCCCGATAACATCTTGTAATACCGTCTCTCGATGCGACGGAACAATAGAAATAATGTAGTCCCTGACCCTCCTGCCCCTCCTCCTGCCCCTCCTCCTGCCCCTGCCCCTCCTGCTCCTGTTCCTCCATGGTCTCAGTACTTTGATCATCATTTACAGTTATTCCTATTGAAAATGAATGAATTCATATCTGTCAACAAGTATGAATTCATTAATGGTATATGTGGAGTAGCGATATGCGTATTGTTTGTATATTCATTTGACGTTGTGCACGACTTTCGTAAACACGTTGGTGTAACAGTTTATGAGGCAATTATCAACAGCGAGTCCATTACATTAGAGGATGGATTGTTTATTATCTTATATGTTATGGTATTCATAGTTATAGGAGTTTTCATTCAAAATACGTTTAAATCCGTATTATTTCCACCATCCTTAGATGAAACGAAGATATTCTCAGATGATGAACAAGAAGAGAAGATTCGATTCTGTGACGGAAAAATAGATGTAGCATTATGGGCGAAAACATATGATGAACACACCCTTATGTTATTGGGTCATCATAACGATTACAATAGACACCGTAAACTGAAAATACGTTTACGTGTATCTACGATTGAAAAACTTTCTTGGTATTGGAAATGTATCGGGTTTCAAGACAAATACGTAGAAATCGTTTCTTTGCATAGAGAATTTGATATCTGAAAAAGTATAAATTACTTACTATTTACTATTTATGTTCGCTTAAATTATACACCTTTGAGCCATTTAAAATGCCGACTAAAGATAAATAATATTTTATATATATTTAAAGATAAATATGTATATAGATATGTAGATAATGACACGAAAACCAGTTAATTTTTTTAATAAACAATATAAAACACAATGTGAATTTGAAAAATTTGTAAAACAAATTATATATAATGATATTGGTACATGTGTTGATGTTAAGAATACACACCCTGATAAATATAATATTCTAATTAAAATATTAGAAAGACACCCCGGATGGAATTCTAAATCTGAGAATATGTGTAATTTAAAAATAATTCCAGATGCATTAAATGTAAAAGCATTACAAACTATTATTATAACGGATTATGGAGAAATTGATATATCTTGGAAATGTGCTGTAACTGGAAGAGGTAAGCCAAAAAAAGGTGAATTAATGATGGCTATGAGAGTTAGCGTACAAGTACAAGTAAATTACTTCAGAAAAAATTGCAATATTTATTGCTGCGAATTATGTGATAGTGATAAACAATTAGATGTAGACCATAATGACGAAAAGAAATCAGCATTTGATGAATTAGCATATAATTTTGTAAAGGATAATAATGATATAAAAATTCCTGATACTTTTGGAGAATTAAATGATGGCACAAATAGAAGATGTTTTTTAGAAAAAGATTATATTTTTAGAGACAAATGGGTTGAATATCATCGTCAACACGCTATATTAAGAATATTATGTCATAAATGTAATATAAGTAGACCAAAAACAAAAAGAAAAGTAGTATTAAAATAAGTCTAAAAAACCAAAAAATTGAATGGAATATAAAGGAAGTGTGTATTTGTATACATATAGCATAATGGAAGAAACCAAACAAAAGAAAACTGACGAAGAGCGTAAAGAGCATACCCGCCAGTATCATAAAGAATATATGAATAAATATTATCGTAAGGACGACAAGGCAAAAAAAATGAAAATGTGCCGTCTTAACGGACTTATTCGCAAACAATACGAAATAGACGAAACAACACAAACAATATTTAAGAATAATCTACACACCATAGTTCGCATCAAAGAACTTATGGATACACTTGATGATGGTGTGGTGAATACTTTCTTACTTAACAAACACAACATCAAAATAAAAAAGATTATCGCCGATGGTAGAGGATTATCTTCAAAGAAAAAGAAGGAGGAGGATATTTAGGGGAAAATGATTCAAATGAAATATTTTTATAAACAATTGATTTAACTTTTTATAAAAATGATATGGTGTTAGGGTTAGTTGTATCGTTATATCATCTTGATATATATTTTTCGTAATTATTGTAGATGTTCTTTATGCTCTTCATAGTATTTTTTTGAAGGTCTTGTTTTCTTTCAAGGTATCGTCCGTGAGGTTTTTTTGAATTGAGGTCAGCATTTAATTCTTGATATATCTCAGATTCTCTCGCTGATGCTTCATGAGCATTATTACACGGATAGTTTTCTACCCATACCATATCCCAACTCCATTTTCTCTTATTGTTTGATAAACTTTAAAATTATAATTATTATTACATCTTGATTTATGCTCTCGTTTTCGGTACCTAATTCCTATTCCTAATTCCTATTCTTAACCGCTCTAGCTCTGGCCAGCAGTTTGATTATTTCACGGCCTATCGCGAGAGAGGAGGCAGTGGTGACACTATCATTAGCAATATCATTGACATCCGCACCTCCATCCAGTAGCACGGATATACAAGAGGAATGTCCTTCTTGTGATGCTGTCATGAGAGCAGTCCACCCATCATTACACTTCGCATTGACCTCCGCGCCTCGATCCAGTAGTAGGGATATACAAGATGGATGTCCTATACTTGATGCCATCATTAGAGCAGTAAACCCCCATTCGTTCTTCGTATTGACATCCGCTCCTCCATCCAGTAGTAGGGATATACAAGATATATGTCCTTTCCCTAATGCTAACATGAGAGCAGCAGCACCATTATTACATTTCACATTGACCTGAGCTCCTCCATCCAGTAGCACGGATATACAAGATGGATGCCCTAGGCGTGATGCTAACATGAGAGAAGTCAACCCATAATTCTTTTTGGCTTGGACATCGGCTCCTTTTTCCAGTAACATGGATATACAAGATGTATGTCCATTCGCTGATGCTAACATGATAGCGGTCCAATCATCAATACCCTTCACATTGACATCCGCTCCTCGTTGCAGTAGCAGGGATATACACGGTAGGTCTCCTTTTCGAGATGATATCATTAGAGTAGTCCAACCATAATTACCCTTCGCATCGATATCAGCTCCTCCATCCAGTAGCAGGGATATACTCGATGGTTCTTCTTTATATGATGCCATCATGAGAACAGTCGCGCCATCACTAGCCATCGCATTGACATCAGCACCTCGTTCCAACAGGATGGAGACGAATGATGCTCTAACCAATTCGGTTGAAGCTCTTAGTAAGCTGCAACTACCGTGCTCATCGTGTGCCCAATTCACTAGCTCTTCATTCTCATCCAGAAGCTTCTTGAACCTATCAATCTCACCACTTCTCAAGCAGTCCGCTGCCGCATCCCAAGCTTCGTTCAACCGTGCAGTCTTCTTCAGGTCTTGGTGTTTCGCAGCAATCTCCTTGCACAGTGTCCTATGCTTCTTCCGGTGTTTCTTCTGGTGATCCACACAGCAGTACCGAGCACCGAAACACCCAGAACATTTCTGCAGCTTTGGTTTATCAGGGTTTGTCGATTTCGTGGCACCACACAGAGCACACTTTCTTAAAAACATAACCTCATTCTTGAAACCGGCACCACTCCCCCCCAACTCCGCAAACGTCCTCAACTGTTCTCTTATGTCCACCATCTCATTTTTTGATTTTATGAAGTTGATGTCATTCGTATTTATTTGCATTTTCCCAAAAAAATCTCAAAAAAGCGACAACTTATGTAATCCTCAGACATAATTTGTATACCTCAAGATGATAAGAACTTCAGCGAAGGAACTTCTTATAACCTTGCTTCATAAGGAAAACGAAGAGAGGTCTGGGGAAAAGGATTCACACGATATTGTTATTGATATCGATGACCCATTCAAGGAACCCTCTACGTGGAACCGACCAGCACTTTTGTCTATCTCCAATGAGATAGGACTCAAAGTATCAACCCGTGGAGTAGTGTTATGCAAGAGTTCGTTGATACGAAACCTGAAACGAGTCATGAACGACAGCATACTGATGAGAGATTTCATCCCCGCTCCATTTGGATACAATTATATCGATTATTGGCTGCCAATCGTATGTAATATTTCATATGTTGTATTTGTTACATCTATGAGTATATGTGGTATCCATCTATCATATATAGCAGCTGAAAATCTTCACAATCAGTACGAATGTTCCTACTGGTTAAAAATGTATTCCCTCCAATGTTATGTATTGAAAAAAGTTAGACACTATCTGGAAGATATGAATTACAATATTGTTTACTCAACAATCTGTGCTCTCTCAGTAGCACTTACATCATTATTTGTGCGTTTACGCAGATATAATGAATCGTTAGTGAACGCAGGATAGATATTGACGCGGATTCGTTCATAGTTATGTGAACCGACGTTTCATTCGCAATACTTTAATACAATTAGCCTACTAGATTCTGTCTTTATAGGTAGGACACTAGAATAGCTATTCTGCAATAAAATTGTTTATTTCATTTACACACTTTGTGTGATTTTCCTTGACACGATCATAAATCAATGCTAATAGAGTATGTATCTTTAAAATACGGTCTTGTTCCGTGAAGGGTATTCTGGTATGAGCTAGACTTCTTTTTTTTGTGTATATCAACAGACACTATAACTGAAACATTTCGTTCATTGCTCCTTGCTTGCCATCATAATTTCATTTCAAGACAAAATTCTATCGACAAGAGTCGTTGGGTCTCTCTCACACATATACACACACAGGCATTCTCCTGTAGTGGTATACTAAATCTCCATTCAGATGTATCTCTCCAACTATGACTCTCTACTTATCTTTCTTTCTTTCTTTCTTTCTCTATCTATCTATCTATCTCTCTATCTCTCTTTCACTCTAACTCCAACTATGCCTCTCTCTCTCTCTCTGTCTCTTTCTTTACTCCCTCTCTTTCTTTTCTTTCTCTTATACAAAACAATTGAGATGATTTGAACAAAACAATTCTTTCAGTATAAAAGATTAGCATAATGACCGTTGAATGCGAGAAATGACCCACTTTATGCGTAGTTTATATATCAAAAAGAGTAACAATAGACTATATGATAGTATTGTTACTCATTGTACCTAGTATAGCTAGTGTACTATCCTTTCATGTAACAATTCTCTATCATATACGTATTGTTACTCTTTTTGATATATAATTTGCATGATTTTGTCAAGCAAATTATATTTTTTTCTCCGACAAAAACCCGACAAAACCCAAAAAAACCCATCCCAGTCATACCTCAATTCATAATATCACGGAAACATATTGGTTTCGTCTATTCAATGATGGACTATCGGTTCATCCTATGTGTTGTCTTCGTAGTATCTCGCGCTCCACTATATTCATGTCAGACAGATTGCACAGATGAAGTAAAAAATTACGCAGCAGTTACATATTGTTTGTCTCAACATATAGCAGATTACTCGTACGATGATTATGCATGGAGATATGGTTGTGGTACAGCGTGTGGGTCGTATGCGGATCCTTACGACGCGTGTGTAACACCTTGTTCTACAATAAATGTGAAATCCTTGTCTGAGTGTGTCTACATATGCAACAACGTCGGATTCTCACCAGACCTGGCGAAAAGATGCGATGAAGGTTGTAATTCGTATTGGCAAATATATGGTTCGTGCTACATCACTGAAGGACAGTGTTATACTGGTGGATATTCCGAGGCTCCAAGTTTCTTTCCAACATACATATGGACTCATGAACCAACAATGATGCCTTCAATCAGTTTGATGCCTACTATGATGCCTTCAACAATGATGCCTTCAATAAGTTTGATGCCTACTATGAACCCTTCAACAATGAACCCTTCATCAGAACCATCATCATGTATCCCTTCGTCCATGCCTTCAATAAGTTTGATGCCTTCAACAATGAACCC
>Ga0209090_10001141_pt1 | contig 16907 bp, 16 predicted proteins | sample ArcticOcean_MG_C_9_FD_187432 | JGI IMG/M metagenome (GOLD analysis project Ga0209090, IMG submission 187432) | Marine microbial communities from western Arctic Ocean - ArcticOcean_MG_CB2_152 (SPAdes) (version 2) | ecosystem: Environmental > Aquatic > Marine > Oceanic | place: Arctic Ocean... | reverse complement strand
CGCTAAAGGACAACAAAGCATTACAATTCGTAACAGATGCATCTTTCCAAGACAATGTTGAAATCCTTAATAGTCTAATTGTTACAGATGGCGATGTATCGTTGAACAATGATTTGTTTGTTGGTAAGGACGTTTCTATAAATAATAACCTCTTTGTAATTGGGGATGTTTCAATTAATACATTGATCAGAGTTCCTCATGCTTCGTTTGATAAAATCGGTTCGCTCAGCCAGAAAACATTTCAAATTTTACCGGACGTATCTTTTCAACTAAGTGTTGAAATATCTAATAAATTAACGGTTACAAACGGAGAGGTATCTTTTAATAAGTTGCTCAGAGTTCCGGACGCTTCGTTTGATAAAATCGGTTCGCTAAAGGACAACAAAGCATTACAATTCGTAACAGATGCATCTTTCCAAGACAATGTTGAAATCCTTAATAGTCTAATTGTTACAGATGGCGATGTATCGTTGAACAATGATTTGTTTGTTGGTAAGGACGTTTCTATAAATAATAACCTCTTTGTAATTGGGGATGTTTCAATTAATACATTGATCAGAGTTCCTCATGCTTCGTTTGATAAAATCGGTTCGCTCAGCCAGAAAACATTTCAAATTTTACCGGACGTATCTTTTCAACTAAGTGTTGAAATATCTAATAAATTAACGGTTACAAACGGAGAGGTATCTTTTAATAAGTTGCTCAGAGTTCCGGACGCTTCGTTTGATAAAATCGGTTCGCTAAAGGACAACAAAGCATTACAATTCGTAACAGATGCATCTTTCCAAGACAATGTTGAAATCCTTAATAGTCTAATTGTTACAGATGGCGATGTATCGTTGAACAATGATTTGTTTGTTGGTAAGGACGTTTCTATAAATAATAACCTCTTTGTAATTGGGGATGTTTCAATTAATACATTGATCAGAGTTCCTCATGCTTCGTTTGATAAAATCGATTCGCTCGGCCAGAAAGCACTTCAAATTTTACCGGACGTATCTTTTCAAGGAAATATAGATATAAGCAAGAATCTTCATATTAAAGGTGAGTTAACGGTAGACGGTTCCTTTACTGCTACAAATTTTATTAAAACTGAAACTTATGAGACAACTGTACATAAAGTAATTGTTAGCACCATAATGGAAATTTCAAATAACGGAACAGGTCATGCTTTAAAAGTAACACAACACGGTCATCACCAAGATAATGATGTTGCTTTATTTAGTTATGGCAATGATTCTTCTGCCGTAGAAATTCAGCATAATGGCAACACAATATTTTATAAAGATGTTTCTTTCCAGGAAAATGTGGATATTTCAAACAAGTTGTTTGTGAAAAACGATGTTTCCATAAATAATGATCTCTTTGTAAATAACGACATTTCAGTTAATAATAACATATTTGTTGGTCGCGACATTTCCATAAATATTAATCTATTTGTAAATAATGAGATCTCGGTTAATAATAACATCTTTGTGGGTCAAGACGTTTCCATAAATAATAAGTTATTTGTAAAGAGGGATGTTTCTATTAATAATTTGCTAACTGTTCCGGATGCTTCGTTTAATAACATTGACTCACTCGACGAGAAATCATTACAAATTGTAACTGACGCCTCTTTTCAAGGCATTGTGGAAATATCTAATAATTTAAGGGTTACAGGAGGCGATGTTTCTTTAAACAATAATTTGTTTGTTGGCATTGACGTTTCCATAAATAATGATCTATTTGTAAAGGGGGATGTTTCAATTAACACACAATTAACTGTTCCGGACGCGTCATTTAATAGAATTGGACCGATAGATACAAGTTTAACTGTAATGGGCGACTTATCTGTAAATGGACAAATATTTCTTTCAGAAATATCAACAGGATTAGCAACGGAATCATCCTATAAGAAAATATTTGATAATATATCTTCTAATAATAGTAATCGGTATTCGGCTAAACCATGGATAAGCAACGAAGAAGTAAATTTAACTAAAGGTTCAATATTATTGCATAATATTAAAGCAAGTGCTTATGTATCAGACAACTGTGGTAACGAGCCTTTAATATGGAAGCCAAGCGGTCATAAGTGGATCTTAAGTAGAAAACCCAAAAACGAAAGTGTCGCCACAGAATTTCATACTTTTAATCAAATATTTAATACAATTGATAATTCCGAAGAGATTAATTATTCATTTACAGAAATTTTACCGCCTAAAGTATATAATGAATGGCGTGTTGACTTTAGTGGGATTGGGGCAAGAAACGATTTCGAGGAAAATAAACTTACGTGGAATATTATAGCGATCAGTGTCGGGTTATCAGAGGTCGCGGCCTTCAGCTTCCAACCGGAACCAGAACAGGAACCAGAACCGGAACCAGAACCGGAACCAGAACCGGAACCAGAACCGGAACCTTAACCCGAACCGCCGGCTATTACTCGCAATGCTATGGATATATGGATCGCAGATTACCAAACGAGAGCGGCCCAGGTGTACGACCAGTACGGCGGGCGGATGGGTTTAGTCATCGCCGATGCGGTGGCCTCCGCGAACGCCTCCGCGTCCGTCGGGCCTTTAAATATTGTAGACACATATGGTCCAATAGAAGTATGGAATACTTCCGAAGTTACAGATATGAGTAACCTGTTTCATACTAAGACGCTTTTCGACAGTAATATAGGTAATTGGAATACTTCCAGTGTTACAAATATGGCTTCAATGTTTTACGATGCCAGAATTTTCAACCAGCCTATTAATACGAACGGAGAGAAATGGAATACTTCGAGTGTTACAAATATGTACGCGATGTTCTACAAGGCCACCGCATTCGACCAGCATATAAATGGGTGGAATACTTCGAGTGTTACAATTATGGCTTCAATGTTTGAAGATGCCACAAATTTCAACCAGGATATAAGTGAGTGGAATACTTCGAGTGTTACAAATATGGCTTCAATGTTTGAAGATGCCACAAATTTCAACCAGCCTATTAATACTGTCGGAGATAAATGGAATACTTCGAATGTTACAAATATGTACGCGATGTTCTACAAGGCCACCGCATTCGACCAGAATATAAGTGGTTGGGATACTTCGAATTGTGCATACATGGACTACATGTTCAATGATAGCCCGTTCTTCCAGGATATAAGCGGTTGGGTCGTCCAGAACACCTGCTCGACCGGGTGGATGTTTCATGGCAGCCTGCAGGCGGATAACACGACAGTTGTACGCATGAACAGGGTGTACGTGCCCTCGGGCCAAAACGCTCCGTTAAGCGTCGGGATCCGTGCCATGAAACCTGCATGGAGGAACGGGGTGGCGGGGTGGCTCCCGAACGGTACCTTCAACAGCGCCAATAATTAATAATAGATATGTTTGAGGATATAAGTAATTGTGATACTTCGAATGTTACAGATATGAGTGATATGTTCAAAAATGCCGCCAGTTTCAACCAGCATATTAATACGAGCGAAGGTGGTTCGGAATTCTCCAAAAGATGCTCACGATATTATACACATGTTTCCGATTACGATGGAAAATAAAAGAAGGAAAATAGAAAAGCTAAGCGTAGAAAAATAAGAAAATTATTTTTGTCATAACAAATTAAAATGATATCATGTATCATAATATCATTTTATTTAAATTATATATCAGTATACCTAACTCATAACATAACTTCTAAAAGAACTTCTAAAATAACTTGTGTAGCCACATTTGGTTTGAGACATTGGAATCACGAAATGAAACCCTGTGCCATAATATCCCGCTTTCATTCGATATATCTTGATAATATATGTCATATTAATAAAAATTAAAATGCTTACGACCTATTCGGAGTGTCGACAACAATATACTATGACAACCCTGTGCGAATATCAACGACTATGAGGAGATCTTCCTGCAGAGATTGTTGATGGTTCGTGAGTATGCATTGACAAGTATTTATAAAAATATACCAACATAAGAAATAATAATAATGCGACATGTGATGATATATTTTATATAACATTAACATATAAATAAAATGGGCAATATATATTTGGTTAGCGATGCCATCGCCGAAGCCGAAGTCAACGACGAATCACTCACCAACGAAATAGTCAGTTATCTAACTACGTTCTTTGGAGGAGTGCCTGAGGACGGTCTGTTGTTCTTTATATTGCATAAAAACAATTTATTAAACACCGATATGAACTTTAATGGAATGGATAACGGAGAAGTCTTGGCGAGGGCGATGGTTCAAGCGGCGATGGTCAAAGATAATGTAATCCAGGACACGACGGCGGCAGCGAAGCTGGCAGAGGCTCAATTGAAAATTGATGAGAAATACTATGATGATGGTCGGCAATGGAATATTCCGACCATGAAAATAATTGTTGGTCCCTCAAATGAACTGATAGACGATCCATCATTTGGTCATATAAGATATAATACTACGAATAATGCATTAGAGATATATGGCAAAAACACATCAACCGATACGGATGAGTGGAGGAGTTTAATTTCAAAGGATATTGATCAAAATAGAATTAATTATGGTAAACAAACACTTAATAGTATAAATAATTTTATTGAAGCAGAAACTTTTATATCATATGAAGATATAATAGAGAATGGTGTCTTTGTAAATAAACAACATCTAAAAATCAGTGAATCAGATATAGATGCCGTTGGTGAAGACGCAATCATCACTTTTAGTAATAGCGAAAGTGTTATGCATACCATAAGTAGTACCTCGACGTCTATCGGATCCGGTAGTGACGACAGATTAAAACATAATGAGGAAGTAATTCCAAATTCTTTAGATTTAATAGATCAATTGAAACCATATAAGTATCAAAAAACAGATAAAATTTATGATGCCTCTTATAATGGTATCATTCATGATAAATGGGTATGGGAAATTGGTTTGATAGCTCAAGATGTTTTAGCAGTACCCTACTTAAATTTTATGGTAAACCAAATGCCGGATAACGGCATATATACGTTATCATATTTTAATTTAATTGGCTTATTGCTTCAAGGAGCTAAGGATTTGTATAATGGAAATAAATTGTTAAAAAAAGATATTGTAAGTTGTAAAAAGGTTACACAAGATCTAAGTGGTTCCTTTCCTGATACTATAGTTGAGTTGAATAATAAAATTGAAGAGTTGGAGTCTCTTGTTCTTGCTTTAGAAAATTGAGAATTATTATTAATAAAAAATCAATACGAGTGATAATGATATATTTTATATAACATTATCATATAATAAAATGAGTATTCCGACCATGAAAATAATTGTTGGTACATCAGATGAACGGATAGACGATCCATCATTTGGTCATATAAGATATAATACTACTATTAATGAGGTAGAAATATATGGCAAAGACACATCAAGCAATACGGATGAGTGGAGGAGTTTAATTGTAAATACACCCAAATATGAAGTTAATAAGAAATCTTTTATAACAAAACAAAAACAAGGCGATGTTAGTTTCCTTGAAATATCTGGAACAACAATAAATAGTCATGATAGTCATTTGACGTTTAGTATTAATGGTACTCTGAAAATCAGTATCAGTGGGGGCACTGTAGATGGTACGAGCGACGACAGATTAAAACATAATGAGGAAATAATTCCAAATTCGTTAGATTTAATAGATCAATTAAAACCATATAAGTATCAAAAAACAAATAAAATGTATGATGCCTGTTATAATGGTATCGTTCACGATAAATGGGTATGGGAAATTGGTTTGATAGCTCAAGATATTTTAGCAATACCATACTTAAATTTTATGGTAAACCAAATTCCCGACAATGGCATATATACGTTATCGTATTTAAATTTCCTTGGCTTATTGGTTCAAGGAACTAAGGATTTGTATAATGAAAACAAATCGTTAAAAAACGATATTATAAATTGTAAAAAAGATACGCATGATGTAAGTGGTTCCTTTGTTGCTACTATAGATGAGTTGAATAATAGAGTTGAAGAACTTGAGTCTCGTGTTATTGCTTTAGAAAATTAAACGTTATTAGTAATAAAAAAAAACAATATGAATGATAATGATATATTTTATATAACATTATCATATAATAAAATGAGCAACAATATAATATTGATAAACGATAATGTTCAAGAATATCATATCATAATTGAAGCGTGTAAGGAAAATACATATCCGATAACATATAATGAAACCACAGATACTTATGATTCAATATTTGAAAAATATCAATCCTTGTTAAATGACCCATCTAATAATATTCAAACAATTGATCATGTCGCATTGGTTTCACACGGTAAATTTGGTAATACATTTACTTTTTTAGAAAATGAAGAAAAAATGTTGCTCTCAAAATATATTGGTAGCGAGAAAGAAACAGAATATGTACCACCATTAACGGATGTTAGTGGTGGAGAATTTTCAGAGCCCGAACACTTATTAAATAATTTAGAAACTTGGAGCAGATTTAAAGAATTTATTCAAAAATTTAACATACAAAAATCCTTAGATTTTTTAGGATGTGCTGTTTTGAAATCTTCTAATTGGAAATATATATTATCTGAATTGGAAACGGAACAACATTTAAATTTGAATATAAGAGCGTCTGATGATGATACGGGCAATCTTAAAGTTGGTGGCGATTGGGTTTTAGAATCTGATAATGTAAATATTAAAGAATTATATTTTCATGGTGAAAAAATAGAAAAATGGAAAATTTTATTGACCGAAGAACCGGAACCCGAACCGGAACCTGAACCTGAACCTGAACCTCTATCTGTGCGTATTAACAGACCAGGTGAGATCATTAGAGCGATAAAGAGCCCATCAAGAGATATTAAATACCAAGGATTTTATAATGGTGGTCGTTCACAGGATATTCCGGCAACAAAAATAATAGCCGGGAAGAATAATACACGGTATGGTGTGCGAAGTTTAGGTAATATTAGATATAATACAGATAACTCCTGTGTAGAAGTAATTCAATATAATCCAACAACCAACAAAGATGAATGGATGAATTTAATTACAACCGCCTCAGATTCAATTACAGATACAACTGCAGATTCAAGTGTAAATACGATATGTTTTATAACAGAAAATGATAATAATGAAAAACTCCTTAAAATCAGTTCAACATCAATAGATGATATTAAAGGGAGTTACGGACTGACCCTTAGTCATGGAGGCAGCCCGAAGGTGATCTTCAAAATTGAAATTGATTTTCCGAGCGACGACAGATTAAAACATAATGAGGAAGTAATTCCAAATTCGTTAGATTTAATAGAAAAATTGAAACCATACAAATATCAAAAAACAGATAAAATGTATGATGTCTCTTATAATGGTATCGTTCACGATAAATGGCTGTGGGAAATAGGTTTGATAGCCCAAGATGTTTCAACAATACCATACTTAAATTTTATGGTAAACCAAATGCCTACCGATGGGAGATATACGCTATCGTATTTAAATTTAATTGGCTTATTGGTGCAAGGAACTAAAGATTTGTATGATGAAAACAAATCCTTAAAAAAAGATATTGAAACTTGTAAAAGGGATACGCGCGATGTAAGTGGTTCTGCTCTTGTTACTATACAAGAGTTAAATAATAAAATTGAACGATTAAAAACTCGTATTCTTGCTTTAAAAAAATAAAACGTTATATTATTAATAAAAGAAATAATAACAAAATTGATTATTTAAATAGATAATTAAATAATCAAATAAGATATGAATAATAGTGAAAATAGTGAAAATAGTGAAAATAGTGAAAATAAAAATATGATTGAAGGGATTCATTTTTTAGAAAATAAAAATAACCACGAACGCGATAGACATATTATATTTGATGAAGGTCCACACATATATACAATTGATGGGGATAGCGATTATATGTCGGTAACTACGTGGAATCATAGTCATTTTGAAAAATTTGATGCAGAGTCCATTATTACGAATATGATGAATGGAAAAAACTGGAGTAAAAGCAAATATTATGGTATGTCGCGAGAAGAAATAAAGGATCTCTGGAATAATAATGGTAAGGAAGCTTCCGCGTCAGGAACCAATTTACATTACGATATCGAATGTTATTATAACAATATGGATGTTACCAATAATTCAGTAGAGTATGAATATTTTAATAATTTTGTAAAAGATTATCCTAATTTAAAACCTTATCGCACCGAATGGATGGTGTGGGATAAAGAATTAAAATTTGCCGGCAGTATTGATATGATTTTTGAAAACGATGACGGTACACTTTCTATATACGACTGGAAGCGATGTAAGGAAATAAAAAAAACTTCTGGTTTCTTAAAATTCTCGAGCACCCATTGTATTGAACATATACCAGATACAAATTTTTGGCATTACTCATTACAATTAAACACATATAAAGCTCTCATTGAAAAAAATTATAATAAAAAAATAAAGAATATGTATTTAGTTTGCCTACATCCAGATAATAAAAATAAAAATTATCAATTACTACAAGTGCCAGATCTTAGCGATGATATTGAACAATTATTTAATTTGAGAAAATATATTTTAGAAATAAAAAAAGATATGTAGTAAATATTATTATTATATTTATTATTATATTTATTATATTTATTTAAAAAGTATATTAATTAACTATACATTATGGATTTAAATGAGGTAGAAACTTTTTTAAATGAAACAAATTTAAATTTTAATGAAAATAATGAAAATCAAACATCTAGTGTAATAATAATTATGGGGATTGGTATTTTATTTACATATTCCCTCATTAACTTTATTCTTGGTAATCCAAAAAAAATATTAGAGGATATAAAAGAAAAGGAGATTAGAGAATATAAAAAAAAATATTATGACGAATTATCGCTATTAGAAAATAAAGACTATGGTGACGAGGAATTAAAACAACTAACTAATAAAATTTTAAAAGAAGATACGTCATATGGTGTGGTGCATATGTTTTATAATATTGATAATGGTACTTTTAATTATTATTGTGATGATAAAAATATTTCATACATATTTTTAGATGCAATTGCGAGAAAATATGCTATTACATACGATTGTAAATGTATTTGTGTTAATTTTAGAGAAGAATGGAAGAAAGCAAAAAAAGTAGCTTATGAGGAACAAGAAAAAAAAGAAGCCCGAGAAAAAGAAGGCCAAGAAAAAGAAGGCCAAGAAAAAAATAATAAAAAAAAATCGATTTTTGCACAATATAAATCATATGAAAAAACTCCCAGAGTACCAAATAATAAAAAAAACACAAAAAACACAAAAGGTGATAATGATATAGATGATTATGATAGCGACGATAGTAGTGGTGATATTGGTCGAGATTCCAAAGGTATAAATAAACAACTTGTCAACAATAAGAAGGGTAAATCCTCAATTAAAAGAAGAAGATTCAATATAAATGTAAAACAAACAAATAGGTTTACATATAAAGGAAATTTGAACGATTATAAAGATTTAGAATTTAAAAATCAAATTACAAAAGATGTGACAAATGTAAAAAATAATCTTTCATTTAAAGATTTTAAAAAAAAAATTAAAATAAAATAATACCTTATCATTATATAATATGGTTAATGGAGATACCGATCCAAATATGAATAAAAATAAAAATTATATTGATTTACAATTAGCGCACGGGATTTCTCGGTCTATGAAAAGTCTTTTTACCGGTTTGGCAGCGGCAACAGAACAAACACAACAAGGTGGTTATTCGTCAGTAACACAAGAAAACGGTATTAGTAATGCTGCTGTTGAAACGGTAAATAATATATCTAAAACTTTAACAAATGCAACATTAGATTTATTAAGTCAAAACATGAAAGTTCTTGAAAAATCTATTGTAGGTGATTATGCGACAATGTCTCCGGAAGATGCAACAAGAGATATAAACGAGATTTTAACCAGACAGAAAAATTTATTTATTAATTTAAGTGAAAATGAAGAATTACAAGAGTCTTTACAGGAGTGGATAAAGTCATATGCCGAAATTGGAATTGAGGCTATTAGAATAACAAAACCGTCAATCGATGAAATAGTAGAAGAGTTTTGGAATTCAACTAATAGTGTTCTTATTAAATCATCAAGGGCAATTATAAACATTGGGATGAATGTCGGTAAATCTGCTGCTGCAACAATACCTATCGCCGGTGGTGGAATTGTATTATTTATTTCCTTTATTCAGGGTATAAATGAAGGTATGTTGGCGGCTGCGCCGGCAGTAAAAGCAAGTAGTAAAATAGCAATGAAAACAAAAACAACTGGAGAAAAATTAATAAATAAAACCCAAGATAAAATCGCCGACGCAAATAAAAAATATCAAGATCTTGAAAAAATTATGAAAATGCCAATTGAAGGTGTTTCGAAAGATATTCAATCCAAAGCGATTACCGATGTTGGTGATGCTGGACGTAAATTGGGCAAACAAACTATAGAAAATATGAAACCTTCTCTTCCGGGCGGTTTAAAACCGGTTGTTTCGGTTCCGCCACCGCCACCGCCACCTCCGCCACCTCCGCCGCCGCCACCACGCAAAGGAGGTGGAGAGATTAAATGTCTGGCGCCACTACAAAAAGGAGGAAGAGCAACATTAACACGAAAGAAAATAAATAAACAAATAGCACATGCTACAAGAAGAATTGTAAGTTCATTAAATCTTTTTAATAAAAGTTATAAAAAAAAATATAGAAAATCAAAAAGAAATTCTACTATAAAAAAGAAACGGGTAAGTAAAAAATAAAGAAATATTTTTATTCTTTTTTATTCTTTTTATTATTTTCATTATCACCCATGTTGTTTTTTTGCCATTCTATAAAACCAATACTCCTACTCATATCAAACGAAGACCCAAGGTGGTCTATCGCTATGTTTAAAACAATAATCTCTTGCTCAGTTAGTTCAGTTTTATATTTTTTTAACTGCTCTGTTAAATTCATTTCATTCATAAATATATTATTATAGTTAAAACCTTTTAATCTTTATTTGATTGTATTTATGTATTTGTGTATTTTATTAATCAATTTTGAGAATTATATTTTATTGCAAATACTATCTCATTACTTGTGCTATTTTCTATTAACAATCTTGTTAAATCGCTGTCAATCGTATAATTATTTTTTAGTAAAAAAGTTATTAACTCACCTTGTCTATCGATATCTAATAATTCTCCACATGAACCCGACCTGCTGCATGAAGACGAACTATTTATAATTCTATCGGTAATAACAAATAAACAAGGTTTATAATTACTGCACGGAGTATTTTGTTGAAATGGTGATAATTTTGAATTATTTAAGAGTTTTATTTTAGTTTTTAATTCTCCTTCTGGTTCACGATCAATTGTTAATATTTTTTTATAACATTTATTTAAATTATCATAATGTGTATCTTTTGATATAATATATACATTTTGAGAAGCCATGTTATTATATTTATACTCCAAATTATTTTTATTTTTATTTTTATTTTTATTTTTATTTTTATTTTTAATTATATACAAAATTGATTAGAATTGTTGAATACTTTGATTGGTATAATAAAAAAACATGGATAATATCGATCTTGCGGATAAGGTTGCAGATAAGGTTGCCGACAATGGTAAAGAAATTAGCACGTATCGTTATAATTTACACCCGGATATTATCGAATTAATAGAAGATTTTGTTAATAAACATAAATACGATGATCGTGAATCTTATAAAGAAGGCTGGTTGAAATGGTGTAAAACAAATAATGAAATTGTAGAAAATGAAATTAGACGGCTAAACAGTATCAATTATAATGGGGACGTTGTGGATAAAATGTATAAGGCTGGAAGATATTATTATAGAAAAAAGAAGGTTACTGATGCGAATAATAACGATAACGACAAGCAAAAGCGAAGAAAATACATTTCAATCAACAATAAAATTATTGTTGCTATGGATACACAAATTAAAAATCTGTATTTAAAAGAAAATTATAAACCGTCTGATGGTTATGAGACATTTTGCAGTGATAATGTTGATATGTTAACTAAAGAAATTAAACGACTGTTTAAAAAATATGATTTTATTACTAAAGAATTTTTGGTTTTTAAATTTAAAAAAACATATAAAAATAGATATTATCGCATTAGCAGGGGTAAAAGTTAAATGGCATATCAATCTCATCACTTGTTAATGATCGCAAATTATTTTATTATTTTATTATTTTCTTATTTTCTTATTTTTTTATTTTCTTATTTTTTTATTTTCTTATTTTTTTTTTTTCTTATTTTTTTATTTTCTTATTTTCTTATTTTCTTATTTTCTTATTTTCTTATTATTTTCATTTAGTATATTTTATTCTTTTAATATGTGTAATTATTGTATATGAGCAAACTTCTTAATCAGGGTGGTTTTGGGTGTGTATATTATCCGGGTTTAAATTGTAAAGGTAAAATTAAAAAAAGTAAGAGTTCTGTTAGCAAATTACAAAAAAAAACTTTTAGTTCAACTAACGAGGAAGATATTAGTAATATTATAAAAAAAATACCTAAATACGATAATTATTTTATTCCGATTTCAAAAAGTTGCGATGTTGATGTTAAGAATATTAATCCAAAACTTATTTCAAAATGCAATATCGTTTCTTCGGACGATGATGCCGAAACAGATAATTATGTATTGATGGAAATACCATTTGTTAACAATATTCCCTTTTTTGAACTTATTACAAACATAGATTATGAAAAAAATGAGATTTTTCTTAATATTATTGAAAGTTATGAATTTCTTTTAGACGCAATCAATATTTTAAATAAAAAAAATATTGTGCATTTTGATTTAAAAGGCAATAATATACTATTTAATAAATCAACCGATACGCCTCAAATTATTGATTTTGGACTATCTATACCAATTAAAGATATCGATACTAAAAATATAAAAAAATATTTTTACATATATTCGCCCGATTATTATATTTGGCCATTGGAGGTTCATGTCATTTGTTTTTTATTGCACGGCGATGATAGTGGCGATGATAGTGGCGATGATAAATATACGTTGACAAAGAAAGATGCTTATAAAATAGCGGAAAAATTCGTTTCTGGGAATAAAGCATTGCGAATATACTCGGAAACTTTTAAAAATCTCTATTTAGATGCTTGTAAAAAAGAATTAGATAAATATGTGGGTGCGAATAGAGAAAAAACTATTAAGGATTTGCAAAAATTTTATAAATCTTGGGATAATTATGCAATTAGTATTATTTATTTAAAAATGTATCATTATTTATTCCCTTCGGGGTTTCATCGTAATGCGATGCTTATTAATTTTTCCCAATTATTATTATTAAATATTAACCCTAATCCTTTAAAAAGATTAAACATTAAAGACACTAAAACCAAATTCAATAACTTATTTTACTTAAGCAATATAGATGTGAACACATATTCGCAGATTATAGAAAATATGGATTATGATCCTATTGAAACCACAAAAAATATAAATCAGGATATATTTAAACTTAATTCTATCACAAAAAAGCGCAAGAATTAAATGTTTAATTTATTTTAATATTATTCTGTTTATTTTTAACTTTAAAGTCCGTAGTAAACAAGGTGGCTTCTTTTACCTTTGCCGGTCTTTCTTTTATATGTTTTGGTTTTGTATACAAATGAAGGCTGGCCCTTTTTTTTAGCTGCTAACATAAGTGTGAAAAAACTATTCTTTTTAGTTTTTTTACTCCCCTTTGTAACTTTTTTACCTGTGCGACGCAGAACTTTTTTACCGACTTTACGATTTCTCTGGGTTTTAGTTTTACGAGCCATTATAATATTAGTGTATAAAATAAAATAATTATATAATATTTTTTATTTATTTTATAAAATTGATAATAAAATATTATATAATCTTTATAAAATAAATAAAAAACTTTATATATTTTTCATTATGAAATCCGAATACAATTTAACGCGGTACTTATATTCGCGCGATGAAGTTGAGCTGTCGTTTGTTGTTTCATTATTAGAGAAAAAGGACATAATGGAATGTTATTTCTGGGCGTTTGAATTGTATTACTCTGGTTATGATATATCACAATTGATATGGAAAATATTTTATGATTTTTATTTTCACTATAATTCAAAACTTGAAGTAATTATTCACAATAAATTGTCTAAATGGAGAGAAAATAACGATTATAAGAATATTGCTTATATTATACAAAATTTATTTCGCAGCAAGATCTCTCATGTGGTTTTCACTTTAAGGCAAAGAATATTGCACGAGAACTATAAATACGAATTTAAAGCAAAACGCGGAAGGCGGCCTAACTGGTTAAATAAATACGAAAAAAAATATGTCCCGCTAATTATTGCTATATCCAATTCGGATTATTATAACATTGCTTATTATTTATATTATTTGATTGATAATAATACACACGATATAACAGACGATATAACAGACGATATAACACACGATATAACACACGCAATATTTGTTGCTATTATGAAATACTTTTCATTGGATCATGATCACGACCACTACATGCGAATTGATAACTTTACCGAAAATGCCTTGAACGACGATGTTCAAAAATATTGGGATCTTAGAGAATACGGTGACGATAAACATTATTTGCTGTCTATGATTGTCCATTTAATGACAAATACAAATACAGATAAAAAAACAGATAAAAAATCAGATAAAAAATCAAGTAATATTCTTGTTATTCCGAGAGAAAAACATTTAGAGTGGATAATAAATACTGAAACAGAAACTAATTATCCACCTTACAGAAGTCTCAAAAATAAAAGAATTTATAAAATTAATTCATTAATTGGTTCATTTAAATTAGTTAGAAATAATTTTTGTCATTCCGAAACTTTAGATTTAAAATTTATTAATACTTATTGGGAAACTTATGCTTATAATACACCTTGTTGGAACAAACGATTTATTGAATTTAATGGAGGATTGGATGATAGAAACCAAATTATTTTTGATAATGATGATAATTTGGAAAATTTTTATGATAAATATGGTTATGAACCAGATGAGCAAACGACCGAGATACAGGATACAAGCATCGGGCATATTGATAAAATATCAAAAAAAGATTGGTATGAAAGTATCTTCGAGAAGAATAATTTAAATGAATTTGTTATTGTTATTGCGAATGCTGTTAATAAAGATTGTTTATTTATTTATTAATTTATTTATTAATTTATTTATTAATTTATTAATTTATTTATTAATTTATTTATTAAATTGAAGCATTTTTTAACATATTATCAATTAGTATAATTACAACATGGTTAAAAATAAAACCGGTGGCAATAAAGCAAAAAAACAAGGGCGCAAACATATTAGTGTTCCACAAAATCGTAATACCCGATTTGCAAAAGAAGATGGAGAAATGTATGCAGTTATTACTAAAATTCATGGAGGACCTAATTGTGAGGCGATTTGTAATGATGGTATCACTCGCATGTGTGTTATTCGCAATAAATTTAGAGGAAGGGACAAAAAGGATAATACGATAACCAGTAATTGCTGGGTTTTAATCGGAATAAGAGATTGGGAGGTTGTTGCAAAAGGCAAATTAGAAAAATGTGATTTGCTGGAGGTGTATAATAATACCGAAAAAGAAAAAATTATTAATACACTTAATAAAAATGAATTAATAAATATTATTAATATTGGTGAAGAGAATTCGGAAATAAATAAAAGTTGTACAGGATTTATTATTACAGATATTGAACCAGAAGTTGAAGATGATATACATGAAAATAATGTTCCTATTGATAATGATAAACATAGCGAAAATGATAATGATGATAATGATTTTATTGACGTAGACGAAATTTAATGTCGTAATTTTTAATTTAAACTTGCAAACAGTGCTTCCTGAAAATCGGCATCTTGGTTTTCATTATTCATTAATATTGTTAATGGATCAGAATATGTTCTTGTAAATGATTCAAATAAATTTGTTCGAGAAGTTATTAGCGAGTCTATTAAATTATTATCCGGACCGACTCCAGTTAGCTGTTCCATGTATCTATCGATATCCATATTATAAATCATTGGTATTACATTTTCTTGTTCTTGTTCTTGTTCTTGGTCTTGATCTTGGTATTGATCTTCTATTTTTATTTCATCATAATCTAATTCAAATCTACATATAGGACATTCTGCCTTTTCTTTTTCTAACCAGTGTGTTATTGCTTCTGGGTTGAAACAGTGTTTACATGGTAATTGTGTTATTATTTCATTATCATCAAATTCTGTTTGAATTATTGGACAGATATCATTTTTATAGTTATCATCATTTTTTTTGAATTGTAATTTTTTTAATTCTTTTTTCCCATTATCCGATATAACCTTTTTATATTTTTTATCGGAGAATTCTAAACTATTTACTATACTATTTTCCAATTCATCATATAAAATATTATTTCTTTGATTGTCAACAAAATCATTAAAAAAATAATAATTTTCAAACGGATATCTTGGCGAAAAGGAACCTGTTGAATAGGTTTCGGTTGTTTCGGTTTCAGTTGTTTCGGTTTCGGTTGTTTCGGTTTCCAATATAGATGAATAAATATTTTCCGAATTATCGTTTAACAACGATAAGTTAAATGAATTATTTCTAACTCTATAATTATTTAATAATTCATTTAATGAATTAATAAGTATGTTTGTTCTCTCTTCATTTATAAATCTGAACATAATATAATTTATATAATTTATATTATTATTTTTATTACATTTAATAAATAAAATTTAGATCTATAATTTTATAACGCTTATTGAATAATATACTTATCAGTTTTTTCCATTTTAATTCCAAAGTTTCGATTACATTTATACTTATTATTTCGTTATTATCTTTATCTTTACTGTGCTCTTTACTGTGCTCTTTACTGTGC
>Ga0209090_10001135_pt1 | contig 16933 bp, 12 predicted proteins | sample ArcticOcean_MG_C_9_FD_187432 | JGI IMG/M metagenome (GOLD analysis project Ga0209090, IMG submission 187432) | Marine microbial communities from western Arctic Ocean - ArcticOcean_MG_CB2_152 (SPAdes) (version 2) | ecosystem: Environmental > Aquatic > Marine > Oceanic | place: Arctic Ocean... | reverse complement strand
AAAACGTCGTTTTCAGCCAGCGCTTCTGGGTTCTTCAGCGCCGCGAATAACGAAGTGAACAACGTGAAAAAGCTCGACCAGTCCGTGAGCTTATACGAAAAGCTCGAGCGAGAAATTCGAACTTCGGACGGGAAATCGTTATCGCTTTCCGACTGCGTGATAAAGCTCGCGCTGAACGAACCATCGGTAACGTTGAGAGACCGAGTTATGGTGAGTTTGTGCGCTGAAGCTATGTCAATTATCCCAGAGTGTGGATTAGAGAACGCGTCATTGGTGATATCCATGGCTTTAAAGCACGCTTTGGTTGAAAACGGCATCGACGAGAGCACAGTTGAAGTGAAAGTTGGCTACGTGAAATCTACGAAAAAAAACGACGGAGGCGTCCGATGTGATGCGCACGTTTGGTTAGAGGTGGACCACAGAATAATAGATTTGAGCGTAGATGGGGTTCAAATCGTGGAAATGGCCAGGAAAGCGGGCATTTCCTACGAGGATGTCGGGAAAATGGCCGAGCACTTTTCGCCGGAAATCGCCAAGGAAGTGAACAAAGATATTCGACCGGCTACGGTTTTAGGCATACCAATCGTATTAAACGAGTGCAGAAAGAACAGACTGATGTTGAAAGAACCACCCTTGACGGTGGAAGGTGCAGCAAACGCTATTGAAACGGCAAAGAAGTATCAGCAAGCGATTCAGACCATGTCTGTGAGCGATATCGAGAAGAATTTAGAGAACAAGGCGGATTTGAAGAACGCGTTTTTACGGCTATCTGGGATTAAAATTGAACGCGTTTCATCCGCAAAGAACAAATTTCACGCTTTTGAAGACGCCGCTGAAAAGATGGACAAAGCGCTCCAGACGGTCGATCGTTTGAAGGGAGCAGGACCGCGGTAGTAACTTCTCGCGACGACAAGTACTTGTATTCTTATAATAGAAGGCTTTCGCGGCAAAAAAAAGGAGAGACCGCCGAAAGCACCTTATGTAAACTATAATCGAAAATACTTCATCTTATATATAATAATAATAATTAAAAACTGTTGTCGCGATCACCTTCGTTCTCTCTCCTTTTTATTCTTATACGTGCCGTTGTTTTATACTTTCCGGACAAAAGCTTGGCTTGCTTTTTTAAGCCGTCGTTTCTTTGTCTTTGTGTTGCTGCTGCTGCCGTTGCTGCTCCTCCTCCCCCTCCTCCTCCTCTCCTGTTTCACTCGTCGATCCTCTCGCAGTAAATTTGCTACTGCTACTGCTATTACTATTGTTTGTGGTGTCCGAAGAATCCGCGCTATTACTATTTTTCGATGATGACGAAGACATAGTACTCGTTGTATCCTTGCTAGCGTTCTTTTCCGCTTCAATCTCAGCGTATCGTCTCAACAACTGTTCTTGTTCTTCATTCATATCGACCGTTTTCGGCACTTTGACTTTAAACCTGACGTACATGTCTCCCTTATACATGCCTAAACCATCGAGTACTGTAGGTAAACCTCTCCCTCTCAACCGGACGCGATCGTTGTGTTGAGTTCCGGGCTTTACTTTCACTCTCAAAATATCCTCGCCCGGGGTTGTAGTTTTCACTTCGCCACCAAAAATAGCCTCCGTGAGATTTAACGAAACCGAAGTGACGATATCAGCACCTACTCGATCAAACTTCGGATCCTCTACTACTCGAACGGTAACGTATAAACTTCCTGGTTGTCGTCCTTGCACTTCCGGATCGATACCTTGTCCGTGCAATCTCAATCTCTGTCCGTCTTCAATCCCGGGTGGGATATCAACCACAACGTCCCTGCCTTTCACTGTTTTCCTCTTTCCATCCTTATCCTGAACGATAGTATCTGGCACTCTCAAAGTCTTTTTCGCTCCAAAATAGACTTCTTTTAGAGTAATCGTCGTTTGACCTTGCACATCGAACGATTGACGCCCAAACGGAGACTGTCCTTGCCCGCCGCCAAACATCTGCCCAAAGAGAGACTCGAAAGGATCTCCGTCGCCCATATCACCCTCGTAATGCACTCTAAATCCTCCCCCAGGTCCTCCAAAACCTTGAAATCCTTGGAAACCATCGCCTTGTCCGTATGCACTTTGTCCCCCTCCTCCTCCACCACCACCACCTCCTCCATTTTGCATTTGTTCGTACGTGTCGTGTCCCACCGCGTCGTACGTCTGTCGCTGGTTTTGGTCTTTCAAACACTCGTACGCCTTCTGCACTTCTTGAAACTTCTTCTCCGTGGCATCATCTTTCGCTTTTCCGGAGGAGTCTGGGTGGTATTTCTTCGCTAATTTATAATACGCCTTCTTAATCTCGCCTTGAGAGGCGCTTTTTGGAACATCTAGAGTATCGTAATACGTCTTCGCGAACAGAGACGTAGAGGACGAAACGAAGGTTCTTCCTCCTCCTCCTCCTCTTCTACTTCCAAAAGAATTTTTTTCTCTTCTTCCTCTCGATACGTTGTGTGTGTCGTTCAATAATACTCCACCTCTTCCAGAGTAGCAGTGTTGGCCTTGGTGATGGTATCTTCGTCGACTACTGCTGCTGTTATTACTCGCAGCGCTCCAACTCCTCGTCTTTCCGTCGTGAAAGTCAGGCAAAGAAGATTGTTCTTCTTCCACCAGCTTGCCGCCAAAAGAAGAAGAAGACTGCCGAATTATCGTCGTCGTCTTTTGTCTCCAGACACCTCCGCTAGAAGAGGAAGATATCTCCGTCGTCGAGGCGACCATCTTCGTAAATAACGCGGTGTGCGCGCACCTCCTCATGATGATGATGATGTGAAATAACGCGGTGTGCGCGCACCTCCTCATGATGATGATGATGTGATGATTTCAACGCGCCGCGCGTGTGTATCGATTATTATTCTTGTGTGGAAAAATTTATCTCGTCGAAATTCTGTCTCTCTCTCACAACTCTCTGGATAAAGTGTTCTCCTAAAAAAAAGTTAAAAAAAGTTTACCTCAAATCAAAAGAGGAGAAGCACGCACGCACTCCTTCGCACTGCGTTCTGTCTCTATACACGCACAGACACCACACACGCGCGCACGACCCTTTTTCTTCGAGAACGAACGAAGAGTCATCTTCATAAAGGACGCAGCTCGTAAAACAAATAAAAAATGTTGTCGACGACTTGTTTGACGGCATGTTTGACGGCAACTTCGTCTTCTACTTTAAGCATGAAGCGTTCGTCGACGACGACGACGACGACGAGAACACAACAACAGAACAACAGAGCAGGAAATACTCCGAAAAGAGATACGAGGGTATACATGGGCAGAAAAGCCGCGAAGGTTGCACAAACGAAGAACAAAAACGATGCCATTCGAACAAAGTTGTATGGGAAGTTTGGGAAAGAAATCGCGCGGGCGGCGAAAGAAGGCGGGACGGGGACGGATAACGTGCGTTTGCAAGGCATTTTAAAAGATGCGAAAAGAATGTCTGTGCCAGCGGATTTAATCGAGAGAAACTTGAAGAAGGCGGGCGAGGCAAAAGGCGGCGATTTCATGGAGTTGACGTATGAGTGTTACGGACACGGCGGCGTCGGCATCGTCATGGAAGTGTTATCAGATAACGTGAATCGATGCGCCGGAGACATCCCAGCGGCGGTGAAGAAAGGTGGCGGGAAAATGGCCGAGTCCGGTTCGGTTTTGTTTAACTTCGAACGAAAAGGTCTCGTGTATTTGAAATCTGGGGACGAAGATGCGATTTTTGAAGCCGCCATTGAGGCTGGCGCAGACGATGTGAAGGAGAAATCTGGGGACGAAGATGCGATTTTTGAAGCCGCCATTGAGGCTGGCGCAGACGATGTGAAGGAGAACGACGAATTTTCCGAGGATGGTTACGTTGTTATCGCGGAATACCAGTCATTTGCGAGCGTGAGAGATTCGTTGATTGATGGTGGATTTGATGTAGACGCTGAGAACTCTGGATTAAAGTTGTTACCATTAGCAAACGTAGAAGTTTCTGAGGAAGATGCGGAAGCCAACGAAGTCCTGTTGGATAAAATTTTGGAAATTGAAGACGTCGATGCCGTGTTCACGCAAATGGATACCATACTTTAAATCAGTTTTTGTTGAAGTTGAAACTACACATATACAGTATATATAGATTGACATTACAAACGAGCTTGCGCGCAACTCTCACTCACTGCCTGAATTAACTCTAAATTTAATACAGCACGCAAAAATAACGACCATGAATAAAACAGCGCTTTTACTTTCCTAAGAGGCCTTCTCTGACTCCTTCTTCGTCAGGAACGATACCTAAAACCCTTCGAGGTAAGCAAGGCAATATTGTTTTTGGATTGAAGCCGGTCTCCCCCGGTCGTAACTGCGCCTGCTCGTAAAAAATACCACTCGCCATGATCAAGCACACCGCCCCCGCACCTTCCAGTGAGGCATGGTTTTTCCAGATGAAAAAGTTCACAACCTCGGCGAGAAACTTGTTACACGTCGCAACAACCGCGCACGAAGTTGCACTCAACGCATCTCTGATGAGCATGGTAAAAACACCCATCCCAATGCCAAAAAAACACGAGCACACCAACGCAATAAGTCCTCGGTTTCCAAATTTCAACGCGTCTCCGTTCGCATCCATGCCATTTTTCACGTTTTCAGCTTCACCGGTAAGGAGAGACAAAACGATACCGACCGGTATCGACAAAGTGTTCACCAAAAATGTTCTCGACCACGAGTTCATTTGATATCTATTAATCGTATCTTTTGCAACCCCCCCTTCGATGCACGCCATGAAAACAAAAATTGCGCAGTACAGGTATGCAATTTTTTCTGATTTAACATCGCCAGATACGTACCAAACCGCCCCGCCGGTGATACCAGCCATCGCACAGAGTGACTTCAAGCTTGGAAATGTTCTCCCCATGAACATATAATCTAAAATTGACAAGGCAATGGGTGTCGTCGACTTGAACGCGATAAACGTCTCTAAAGGAGCGACTTTCATCACCCACATACCCGAGCTCAAAAGAGCAAAGAAACACGCCACGAACGGTAAAAATCCAATACACGTTCTCATGTTGATATTCTCCAACTTAATCATTCCAAACATGTGCGCTAAGCCGAGTAAAAACGACGCCGTCGCGAATTGAGTGACCAAAATAACATTAGGGACCGGGATATCGGTGACGGCAATTTTGTTCACCACGGAAAGTTGCGACCAGAGAGAGAGATCAAAGTTGTAATTTAGCGTAAGAAACGTCATCGCGTTGAAGGTGCGAACGAACGATACGTAAACGCGACGATGTTTTACAAACGAACGAGAGAGAAGAGGAGAGAAAAAGAGATCCCTCTCAAAATCCTCCTCTAAAATCTTCCCGCGGCAAATCGAAGAAGCATGCGGTGCGCACTGCGCATACTTACAGCAAGTGATGATACCCAAAACCTTCATGTTTCGCCACAGATACGTGGTATCGCCGTAGTAATCGGCACCATCGACGTATTTCTTCCCTGGTTCCGCCATTTTGTGTGATGATTGATGTACAAACACACACGCTCGCGCGGAAACGAGAGTGAGGAGAGAATGAGGAAAAGGCTGATGAAAATTTTTGGTGTTGTTTTGGTCTTTTATTTTTTTTTTTAAGCAGTTAAGCGGGAGAAACGAGCACAGAAAAGCAAAAGAGAGAGAGGGAAGACGGAGGAGTAATAATACTCAAATATAAAATTACTTATTTGTTGTAATATATCTCAATATAAAACACACTGACGACCGGGCTACTAGATAAAGCTAAAAACGACTATAACTGCTGTGATGTGAGGAGTCGATGGCCCGCAACGCGCGATTCGTGCAAGAGTTTTTTCTCTCTAAGCGCTCTCGAATAAAGGTAGACGAGAAACGGATGTAGCGAGAGAAAAGTTCAGGAATACGAATCGCGAGCGGAGCACAACGCGCCCCCGATATACACGACAACGTGATTGATGATAAGAATAAATCTTACACAAACACGCGTCAATTAACCGTGGACACCACTCTTATTCTTTGCGTCCCCACCGATTTCAAACGTCTTGCAACGTTTGATTTTGTGCATGCACGAGCGCTTGCACGTGTTGCAGGTAAGTTTCAAGACGATCTTCTTCGTGGTCTTCGCTTTTTTGTGAAACACTGGTTTGGTTTGACCCCCGTAACCAGATTGTTTTCTGTCGTAACGGCGTTTACCTGCAGTTGATAAAATAGAGAAGTCGTGTGAGTAAAAAAGAATATTAATCGCGTACGTGCGCTTCGTTCCAATCGCGCGAGCGAGACTTTGTTTCCTCCCTCGAAAGGGAGAGTTTTCCGCGTTTTTGACCCTCTTCGGTGAAAAATCTCACCAAAGCGTACGCGCTAGGAAAGCACCCAAACCGCTAAGACGTGCACTCTTTTCATTATTGCACACACAAAAGTCTGCACTCTGCCATTCATCGACTTTTTCAAACTCTAGACCTTCGCGTCACCGTCTGTTCCCGATCGAATTTCGCTCGCGCGCGCGCGTTTTTACAACAACGACGCAAAAAAATGAGAGAAATTTTGCGTACCTTGCGCAAACAAAGACGCCTTCCCGGTTTTGTACTGCGTCACTTTTTGGATCGCGTGCTTCTTGCATCCCTTGCAATACGTTCGTCGAGTTTTTGGAACCTGTGTATGATGTTCGGAAGAGACCGCATGGGGTTAGTTTCCGGAAATTTCTCGCTAAACTACCACGTGATGATGATTCAAAGTCGTTTTCGCGGAGAGAGGAGGGGTGGAAAAATTTGTGCGCGCGCGTATTAAAAAAGAAAGGATACGCCCAGACGCGAACGCAGAATCGTCGTTGCGACGCAACTAAACGACTTTACGTTTGAGAAGAAAAACAATATCGTTTAAAGTGGACGCACGTTGACCATGATGTGTGTGTGTGTGTGTAAAGACTAGCTAAATGTGTGAGGATGTGTGGGTGGGTCTTCTTTCTCGCTTTCATTCTTTGTTGTTCTTTTTCGTCTGTCTTCCTCCCAGAAACTTCCCTCATCGTCGTCAAAACAAGAAAGAGCAGAAACGCGTCTGTTTTCTTCTCTGTTTCAAGTGGCATAGAAAGATGGAAAAACACCACAAATTACGACGACCAGCGGGATCGAGCATCCACGCGTGCAACATATGCGGCATCGAAGGCCACCAAGCCATGAACTGCGTGAACGGCAACGTCGATTGGTCGAGAAAATGGCCGAAAGAAATGTTTCAATTCGAACAGTTTGAGTACGCGAAGAGAAGAGAAGAACCGGATTACAACCAGATCGCGAGAGAGGCAAAAGCGTACGCGACGAAGATGCGAAAGGAAATCGATAAAAGAGAGAAGAGAAATCGAGGCGAGGACGTGAGCGAGAGCGAAGAGGAGGAAGTAGAGGCGAAAAAATTGGACGAGAAAATGCGAGCGAAACAAACGAAAGAGGAAGAAGAAGGGAAGAACAAAAATACGACTAAAAAGAAAGACGGGTGGTTGGTCTATTACGATAACTTAGGACGACCTTATTATCATAACGCAAAGTTAGGGAAGACCCAATGGACGCCACCGGATACGAACGTTTAATAATAAGAGTAATAATAGTAATAGAGTGAGAGAGAGAGAGAGAGAGAGAGAGACAGTAGTTCCTGTAGCGAGTTTTAGTGTGAAAGAGGTTAAACCCCGAAATCGAGGACAGAGGAGGAAAAAGAAAAGTTGGTCAGCCTTGTGGGTTTTTCGAAGTGTTTTTTAACGAGTCTTTTCTAAATAATAGCGGTAAAAAAATATTTCTTCTAAACCATGCGTAAAAAGAGCGCGTATTCGCTCTCATCCGAGATGTACGACTTCATTTCCTCCTTCGTGACCCACGCGAAATCGTCCACGCTGGACGATAACGCGACTTCTCCATCTAAATAGGTCGCCCGATGATAAAAGTTTGTGCCGTCTTCAAGCGCATAGTGCGCCATGGGACAGTTCCCAACCATCTGGTATTCTAAACCTCTTCCCTCGCTATACTCGCTAAAGTCTTTCTCTTCCTCGTCACCACTACTACTATCACTACTATCACTTGATTTCTTTTTACCGACGAATCCTTTAAACATTTTCGCATTCTTGAACGCCTTTTCAACCGCATTCTCCGCGGTCAAGCGCATCGTCCAATCGTCTTTTCTCTCAGCTCGCGGGAACCCCCACGTCTCTTTTCCTTTCTCCTTGACGACTAGGAACAAAAACTCGCGCAATTTTCTATTCGTGGTTTGCACATTGTCTTCCTCGTTCGTCTCAACGCTCGCCGGTTGAAACTGCTCTAGCGTTCCCGCTTCGCCTTCTTCGCCTTCGGTACTCTCCACGGGCACTTTCGCCGCGATCAGTTCGTCCGGTAAAATTTTCTGAAACTGTTCGTTGTATTCTCTGGACCAGTCTTCGTACTCTTTTTCCCACTCTTCTGGTAAGGATTCAACCACTGGGAGTCGTTCGACGATCACATTCGCGAAGAATGGTTCTCGAGCTAGCTCTTCTCCTTTCTTTGGTTTTCGTATTTTATAAGTGGTCGTCTCACTAAACGGCGGAGGCAGTTTCTTGTTCTTCGCGGCTGAAAGGCTTCTTCGTTTCGTCCACGTTCTCTTCGTTTTCGTCGAATAATAACAACAGCGTCCGCGAGAGAAGGTGTCTCGTTCTCTTTTATTATCGGGGCTAAAAGAAGGCGTGACCGACGAAGAAGAAGGCGTAAAAAGCCAAGAGCTCATTCTTCTTTTGTGTTGATGTTGTTGTTGCATCACCATCGCCATCGACTTCATCATCGTCCTCATCGGCGACGACGACGACGAGGAGGAGGAGGCAATGGAAGAAGAGTTAGTAATGGACGCCGCGTTCGCGGGAAACCGCGAGAACGCCTCAGAGAGCGCGTCAAGAGAAGCTCGATTCGCACCGCGACGGAACATTTTCAATCTTCCCTGCTTTAGTATTAATAATATAAATAGGGTGGGTGGTGCTTGAGGAATGAATGTGAGGGAAGTGCTTCTGTGTGTCTTGACAATTTTTAGGAAAAAATTCTATTGTTCTAAACTTCTAAACTTGTGCTTTAAGATGATGCGGTTTAATTGTCTGTGTTCTCGTGTTCAATACAGGTTTTAAATCATTTCTGATTGCAACAGTTCTACATTGCTAAGCTCTTTCTACGCTACTTAAAACTAATTTTCTATTCTATTATTTAGCGCCACCAGCCGCGGTAGCTTCGGATTGCTGTCGAGCCTTCAAGAAAGCGTCGTAACTGGCCTTTCGGATTTCCTTCTCCTCGTCGTAATACGCAAACGCAGCGTCCATCGATCTTAAAATCGAACGAACTCTTCGAGAAGCCTCGTTGCGCTTTTCTCCTGATAACGCTGATTTTAAATTCGAAATTGCATCGTAAAGTTCGCCCAACGCATCGTTGAGTTTGCTCGCAGACTCCCACGCGGTGGCGGTAACGAACGGCGCTTTTCGCCAAAAGTGAATCAAATATTCTTCGACTTTCGCGGCAATTTTCTTCAACGCGAGCGCTTCGCTCTCCGAAAGTAAGCGCTGGCGATTGTCGCCGTCTTCAGTCTTCTCTAAGGAAGAGAATGAATCGAAAGAAGGAATGTGCGAGGTTGTTTCGCTCTCGTGGCGCCAGAGCGACTGCGTGATAGACTCCAATGTTTTCAAAGCGGCCAATCCATCCAGTTCTTCATCTTTCACTTCGTTTTCTTCTTTACCAAAAGAACGCGCTAACTCGATAGCTTGTGCAAATGATTTTGCTTCTATTTCCACTTCGTCTCGTTTCCTTTTCGTTTTATCCTGCTTTGACTTTGTCGTTGATTTCTTTGCAACTGTCGTTTCAGTAGATTTTTTCTTGCGGAAATACGCCGACGCATCAGCCACTGCGAGTTCCATTTTTTTCGGTTCTTCCTCCTCCCGATTCAAATCTTCCAATCGAAGCTCTTCTGCGTCATCATCGCTGACGTTATCATCTCCATCTTTATCCGCATCACCATCTTTGAGTCGTTTACTCGCCATCGAAATCTTTTTCAATCGGTCTTCCAACGCGTCTCTGTCTTCTTTTTCTGCAATCATCGCTGCGGTTGTCGCATTCGTTGCGACTGAATCGTCGCCTTTCGGTCTCCCTCGAAGGACGACTTCACCGTGTCTGTTTAAGTCTCTCGCGATGTCCATCTTCGAGAGCGAGTCATCGTCGCCGACAAAAGTAGTCGCTTGACCTCCAGCCGCGCCTTTCCCAACTTTTTTCTTGACTTGTTCCTTCGTTCCTTGGTAACGATCGAAAACGCCGTACGCGGATTGCCCGGTGACGAGCGTATCGTCCTTATCCGCCTGTAAGTTTACAAACTCACTCACAGACTCGACTTGTTTCCTTTTCCCCGCCTCGTCTTCTAAACGTCTGGAGAACAAAATCAAATCGTTCTTTTCGGCTTCGGATTGCGCCTCGCCACCGTCTCGCATCTTCTTCATGTACTCTGACTTTAAAAACCGGTGCCAAAACTCTCTCTCTGTCAATTCCTTACGTTTCACGCAGTTATCTATGAATGCTTTTCTAACTCCCGGACGTTCGGCAAAGATTCGGTGCATTTTTTCCGAAGTTAACGTGGCTCGTATTTTATCTCTGTGGCTCGTATTTTATCTCTCTCTACCGAAGCGCCGTCCCTCGCGCCGATATCGTCCGCATCCATCTCGCTCTTTAATCCTGTCTTTTGCGTTAATCCTAAGTGCGAAGCGATCGAGGATAGCTTTTTTCGTCGTGCATCCCAGAATTCCGCCTCTGATATTATGCCTTGGCCAACCGTCGCGTCGAAAAGTTCTTTCAAATCTGGGTTCGTCTCCAACAGTTGTCTTCTCGCCTCTTGTTCAACTCTCGACGGCATCGACGCTTTCTCCACGTCTATTTTCGTCTTTTGCTCTTTAATCGCCTTTGAGATGTCATCTCTGTCCTTTTCGGTTTCAAATCGAAGGACAATCGCTCCTCCTCCTCCTCCTCCTCCTCCTCCCGAACTGTCGTGACTCACTCTCAGAGCGAAATAGTCCGCTCCTTTCTTCGCTTTTGATTTTTGTTGGTTCGTCACGGATTCTATGGAAATAATTTTCGCGCCTTTAAACGAAGAGCTATCATCGCTGCTCTTTTCGATGGCGTTGAAAACGACGTCTCGTTCGGTCACCGTCGCTTCCCCTTTCGCCCTTCCAACTCGCACTTTATTGGTTTCAACACCACCAACATTCTTAAAATTCTTTCCTCTTTTCTTAAGTTGATTTGTTGTGCACGAGGGTTGTGTTTTTGTCAAAGTTTTTGAAGAGAAAAAATAATGAAAAAATTCTCCTCAATTTACTCATCTCACAACCTCAAAAGACTTTTCATACGATGAAGAAAAAGAGAGAATTCGTCGTCGTCCTTCTGTTTTTGGTCTTCGTCTACTTCTTTCTCGCCTCCTTTTTTAACTCCTCCTCTGTTTCCTCCTCCTCCTTTAAAAGTAGGAGTCGTGATAACGGTGACGATGGTTTTATTCAACAAGAGAAGAAAACCGATAATGGTGACGGATTATTTTTCTCATCAAAGAACAACAACAACAACAACAACAACAACAAAGACAACGAAGAAAACTTGCGCGCTCTGGAGGAAATCTTTTTAGAAGAAGAGAGTCAATCCTCGGTTTCGGCGGACCCGTTAGATTTACAGTTTCTGGGATTGCAGTCCTCCTTGGGAGGCGCGAGCTCGTCGTGTAAGTTTCAGTTTGAGATTGCTTCGTGGAGAGAAACGAGACTGTTTTTCGCGTTGCACCCGGAGTGCAGACATTTAGATAAATGCGAATCAGAGTTACCATCGCAGACGACGCTGAGTAAACAAGTGTTCGATAGTGGTGGGGGTGGTGGAAGTTCAGTGGATTCGAGAGACGAGAAGAACGAGATGATTATTAAACACAGCACGTACGTGAAACGGTTCGACGAAGATTTAAGATACGCGCACATGGCGACGATTGCAAAGATGAAAGACGAGCGGATGATTTTACTTTATCAGGCAGCACCGGCGGCAAAGAAAGATGTTGGCGGTAGCGATGGAGGAGGAGGAGACGATGGTGACGGTGGTGGTGATGGTGGAGATGCCATGTATTACGAGTATAAGTTAGCGACTGAGGGATTACAAGACCAGCACATCGAGTACACGCAATCGAAGGATTTAGAGGGAAAACGATGGACGCCGCCGGTGAAGTTGCCGATATATAACGACGCTGCGGTTTGGAGTCCGGTCGTACACATAGATAACAATCAAGTGTACGTGTTTTACTCTGAATCTACTGGATGCAAGAAAGCGATTCCGTGTAAACCTCCACAGTGCCCAAAAGGTGAAGTTTGCGAAGTCGACTCGCACGCGGAGATGTGCCATCACACGCCGAAGTCGTTGTGGGTACCGGGAGGAGATATTAAATACATAAAATCCATCGGAGACCCAGCTGAGAACAAATGGACGAAAGCGGTGACGATTTTGTCTCAAGATGAAGGAGGAGGGATACCGAAAGTTATCGCGAACTCGCTGATTGTTATGAAGAAGACTGGACACTGGGTACTTCCGTATTGGAGAGAACAACAAAACGCCATCGAAGACGGAACGTGTACTCGCAAACCAGAATTCAAAGGTTCCAGCGGACCAGATTGTCGATGGAATAAACGATCGAGATGCATGACTGGAGCGCAACCATTTTCAGGTGTTTTGGTTTCCGAAAATCGTGGGAAAACGTGGCAACCGAGAGGTCAAATCACGCAATCGAACACGAGCTTGATTGAAGGTTCGATTGCCGAGTTGAACGACGGAAGGATCATCCAAGTCTTTCGAACTCGCGTGGGATGTTTGTATAAATCGTACTCTAAAGACGAAGGAAAATCATGGACAGAACCCGAACCAATGCCAGTTCCGAACCCGAATTCGAAGGTGTTCTTAATGCGGTTAGAGCCAAACGGGGAGTTATTGCTTGCGTTCAACAACATGAAAAATCAATATCGGTCGCGAAGAGGCGCCACGAAGTGCCGAGCGTGTAGAACGCATTTACACGTGGCAATATCTAGAGATGGAGATGGAAACGAGTGGGAAACGATTGCGAGGTTGGAAGATGAGATTGGCTACGAAGCGCCACGAATTCATTACCCTTACATGGCGCAGAAAGACGCCTCGAGCGTTTTAGTGGCGTACACTCGCTTTTACTTGGGGAAAAGGAAAGGCTTGACGAGTCTCGATCAAGGCGTCAAAGTCGCAGAAATAGATTTAAAATCGATAGTTTAGTTCAAGATAATAGCGTTGCATTAGAGAGTTAGATAGAAGTTAGCATTACATGTAGTAGATGTAGTAGTATTAGTAGTAGAAGTGGTAGGAATCGCTCGATTACTTTTTCAACAACTGCTTCTCGACTTTGCGCGCAAACTCGTCGAACCGTTCCAAGTCTTTGCCTATGATGGAGCCGACGAGAGGGCTGACGAGTTCTCCGACTGGTTTCAATACCGCAGGAACCTCGTATTCGATCATCATTTCTATCTTCGTGCTATTGTTTCCTACGTCTTTGAACGTGACGGATCCTCTATTTCTTAAACCGTCCTCGGACTTCCAGGCTATTCGCTCGTATTCCACCGGTTCCAAGTCTTTCGCCGTCCAAGAAAATTGAAGTTTTTGACCAAACTGTTCGGTCTCTAAAATCCACTTGGTTTTCGTCTTGTCTATGTCGTCGTATTCCACTTTTGCTATCCAAGGCATCCAATTCGGAATCCTAGTTCGATCTTGCCACAATTGCCAGCAGATCTTGAGTGGAACTCGCGTTTCAACCGAAGCGACGTTTTTGACGTAGTTGTCGGAGGCGTAGGAGACGCGGTTGTTGTTTAAACGATAATTTCTTTGTTGATGATGTTGTTGTCGTTTAAACGATAATTTCTTTGTTGATGATGTTGTTGTCGTCGTCTCGCTAGAGAATCTCGAGAAAGAAATCCATCTGTATGAAAATGTCTCGACGACAAAGAAGAAGACGCTGACGAGGAGGAGGAAGAAGAAGAAGAAGAAGAGGGTAAGGATAGAGACGTCAATCGCGCAGTTGGCGCGTTGGGGAGAAGACGAGCGTTCATTCTTGCTCAGAATATGTACGGCTTTTTTTCTTCTTGTGACGTATTAGTATGGTGACCTGAGAAAAATTAAAAAATTAAAAATATATATTCTTTCACATTTCCCCATCATATTGATACGTTTTTCACATTCTTCATGCACAGCCATACACAATCATATTAATTATTTATATTCACGAAATTATGTTTGGGAAATACCGAGTCGTACGCGAGAATAATTAAAATTTACGGAATAATAGCAAAATAAATAATAAAAGTTTTAGAATTTTTCATTCATTTTAATCATGAATGTAATGTTCATCCCCAAATTGGACTTAAATTAAAATATGAAAGTGAATTAGGATGTAAAGATAAAAACCAGTAGCCTATTACTGATATTTCGTAGATTTCGGGAAAGTGATTTTTAATTTATTTAGTTATTTATTGAATTATTTACATCTTACTTCTAATGTGTACAATTTCAAAACGGAAACAATAACTAAATAAAATTCGGGGAACTTCACAAATACTTTGAGCAAGTACTTCATTTGTTTAGAAAGAAATTTTTGCGCGTTTTTTGTACTTTGATTTTGGCTGCCTAACTAATTAACTTACATATAAATCATTTTCGAGAACTGTTGTTCCCGCGAATACTATTGCTATTATGTTTGCTACTACTTCGTTGAGAAGACGGTGGTTGTTTAGGATTCGGTATCGGTCTCTTCTTTCCAAAGCATCCTCCGAAACATCCTCCAGGCTTTTCGTCCCTCAATTCTCCCGCATCTGCGAGTTTCGATTCCTGGATTCTTTGCTCCGCGCTCGCCTCGGTTTCGCTCCATCTCAACACGCCTGCTTTGGTCGATAGAGTTTCCAAGACGTATGTGATGTGATAACTGGCGAAACTCTTGTTGCTTCCAGCATCCGCGTCGTTCTTGCCCTCTTTATTGTGATTGAGATTGGAACTGCTCGGAGAGAACAAACCGCTCAGGAAGCCCGTGCCTCCGTTGGATGAACTCGCCGATTCATCTAGATTATTAGTATCATCTTTACCGTTGTCCTTCTTTTTCGTCATCGGAGACGGAGTTCGTAAGTCGTCGTTGTTGTTTTTGCCGTCACCGTTTCCATTTTTTACTGGTGTTGACATTCCGTTATTCGTGCTAATGTTGCTATTTCTCTCTCTTCTCTCCTTGGCTTCGTTCTTGAGTTCCGTTTCAAACTTTTTAAGCTGGTCGTTCACGTTTCTCTCGTACTGCTTCAAGCTCTTCGAGACACCTTTGATTCCTTTCGCTATTTCAGTTGGAATCTTTGTACCTACGATCACCGCTTGCGCTCCGGGGTAATCGAGCATATCATCTAATAAAATCGTCAGTTTATCGGCTTCGGCCGTGAGTTTTTTCACCTCAACCGAAGCTTCGTCACCCATGTACTTTAACCCTTTCGATACGTTTTCTAACGAGCTCACCAGATTTACCAAGTCATCTAAAATGGTTTCCACGGAGACCTCTTTTCCGTTACTACTCGAAGTCTCTCCTGAAGAAGCACCGATGATGCCGTCTTTGCGGTGTGGACTCGTGATCATGTTCCGCGACGACCTTTTCTGTTGCAACATGCCCGAATTCTCTCTTGTTCTCTCGTTCTCTTTCTTCTCGATTCCTCGATGAAACAGGAACACGAACGGGTCTTACTTAAACGACGAAGTAAGAAAGAAGGTTCCTAAACCAGTGATTCAAATCGAATCGTTCGTTGACTCTCTTCCTTGCTTTCCTTCTTCTTTGTCTTCTTCTTCTTCCCGTAAAAAATGTGTTTCAGCCGCAAACGAACCAACACAAAAATCAACTGCGGGTAAAAGTATCTTAACTCTCTTATTATTATATTGTTCTTATTAGTATTAATATTTTATTATTAGAGCGGAGAAGCAGGAAGAGAAGGGACAGAAAGATGCACCACAGACGACGACGACGACAACGAGAGTCTTCTTTGTCTTCTTTTGGTGCGTGCTGCTTGAAGGTGATGATGACAAATAGTGTTTGTGACGTGATGTTGAGTTTTCCCGCGAACGAAAAACAACAACACAAAAAAAAACAAAGAAAGGGGAGGAGAAACTCGGACAACAAGAGAAGCCAAGAAAGAGGCTGCTTGTGCACCGACTTTTTGAGAGAGAAAAGATTTCATTCACGACTCGAGCCAGAATAGACAAAAAATCTCTACCGAACGAAGAACCTCATTCCTCTTTAAACGTTTATTCACGCGTTTATCATCATAATAAAAATACTCACTACTTACACAAGGAACGCTATGCTCACATCGTCGTCTACTTCATCATCGTCCGCGATGAACGCCGTTACCGCCGCGCGACGACCGTCCTCTTCTTCTTCTTCTTCTTCTCCGTCTTCGTCGACGAGGACGAGAGGATATCAAAAATTCACGAACAGATATGGAAGAAGAGAAAAAGAACACCACCCAGCGTCGTCAAAAGAAGTAGCCAAGAATACGAAGAATAGCAGTATTACGAACGATACCAACAGCAACAGTAATAAAGTGTTGTTGTAATAAAGTGTTGTTTGCGTCTGGATTGGGAGCCTCGCTCGTTGGTTTGCTCACGCCTTCAGCCGCGATGGCGTTATCGATAACCGATCCTGTTTTCGGAGATATCGAGGTGTGGCAGTTTCTTATTTTAACCGCCGGTTACTGGATCGCCATCGAAGCGTATTTGGACAACAAATACGACGACGATAAGAAGACGGTCATGCCAACGCTTAAGAAGAAGGACGAGGACGAGGACGAATAAATGGTTCATCATACACTTATCATCTAAAATTACTTTTATTGTTTTATTATATGACTGAACGAAACACACGAAGAAGTTGTTGTTTTCTATATAA
>Ga0209090_10001129_pt1 | contig 17014 bp, 11 predicted proteins | sample ArcticOcean_MG_C_9_FD_187432 | JGI IMG/M metagenome (GOLD analysis project Ga0209090, IMG submission 187432) | Marine microbial communities from western Arctic Ocean - ArcticOcean_MG_CB2_152 (SPAdes) (version 2) | ecosystem: Environmental > Aquatic > Marine > Oceanic | place: Arctic Ocean... | reverse complement strand
TCGTCATCCGCCTCGACACGTTCAGCGCGTTCCCTTTAATCATCGCGCCGCCGCCCGATCCTCGATTCCTTTTTAAAAGCGTTCTTCGTTTCAAAGTCTCACTCTTTCGTCGTCGTTGTTCTTGTCGCTGAACATCGAAAGCGCTGCTGCTTAATTCGTTCTTCTTCTTCGCGTCGTCGTTGTTATTCGCGTTGTCCTTCTTTTTCTCCTCTTCTCGAGAGATCTTTGCAAAACTCGTTGTTGGTGTTCGTAATCTTCTTCTTCTCCTCGAGCAAAACGCCTCCGCGCCTCGCCGCGACGACCGTCCAACTCCCGAAGACGAAATCACGAGGGACTCGGCGGAGGAGGAAAAGAAGGACATTATAGTATTTCTTTATTCTCTCGCCACACTTATGTATGCTTTCTAATCTTAACGATGTGATTTGAAAGATCGTTCGTTAGAGAGACAGGAGTCGTTTGAACAACTCGAGGATTCGTATCAACTCCGAAACGCCAAAGCTTTGAAGATGGTTTCTTCGACTCGCCTTCGACTCGCCTTCTAACAACTCGCAACAACTCGCAACAAAAAAGCGTTTTTGTGAAGTTTCTTTAACGATGAACCTCTTTCAACCCGTTCTTCGAATGTTGGTCTTCTTGTTGGTCTCCCCTTCTTTCTTTGGGCATGTGTTTTGTGTGCGGTGACGTTTCGAACGAAAAATGATTTTATATCTGTCTTCTCCCTTGAAGAAAAAATCTTTCTCTAACGAGTAGTATTAATTGGCCGATTTTGTCCCTCTCTTTTTGGTGAAAGTTTAAAAAAACCTCCGTGTTCTGCGGAGATATGACTTATTAGCAATTGCTGCTAGTCGGTTTGATATTTCGTCGCGATGATGTTCTCCTTCGCAGTTGTAATCTCTCTCGTCGTCCCCAAGTTTCGCTTGATGGTGTTGTGTTTTTTGTACATTTTTAAAAGTATATATGATGCGCGTATTTATTTACAACCTTTAAAGTATTTACAGGCTTTTGTCTCTCTTTGTTTTTATAAAACATCCATCCGCGTAAAAGTGATTACTCTGTTTCTGATTCTGATTCTGATTCTGATTCCTATTCTGAATATAACTCTCCGTCCTCGTATCGCCAACCGGGTGGGAGAGGACAGTTATTGTCGAGGAGGTATTGTAAACACTCGTCGTGGCCGTTCTCGTGCGCTTTTCGTACGGCCCGAGATTCCCAAGGCGCTTTGGCGGTTTCGTGCAAGTACTTCAAACAGTCTACGTGGCCTAATGTGGCCGCATACTCACACGCAAGTTCGCATTCGTGATATTGATCATATTTACGCTCAACAAGATATTCGAGTATGTGGAGATGACCATTTTGAGCCGCCCTTGCGGCAGTTTTCCAATCCCAAGGCGCTTTGCCTTCTTCGCGTAAGTATTTGAGGCACTCGAGATGACCGTTTCGGGCAGCATATGCACACGCCATCTCATCAATAGGACACTCATTTGCAACGCAATACTTTACCATTTCCAGATTACCATTATATGCGGCCGTATTAATCGTCCCTTCACCCCACTCACACTTTTTCTCCTCTCGCGCCCACTTGAGCAACTCGAGTTTATTCGTTCCAGCAACTTGACAGCAGAACCATTTTTCGTTCCAGCCTCTCCACCACAACGATTTATGCTCCCACGCAACTTCCAAAGTCGATATCGACGACATCTCTTGGACTTCGAAACTCTTCTTCAAATCACTCGCACGAGATGATCTCTTAATCAACTTTCTCGTTTCACCATTCACCTCGTACAAGAATTTCACATCCGTTTGATTCAATCTCGGTAAAATATGTTTAAAACTCACATCGTCCCACTTCACGATCACCTCCCACAAAGAAGATTTCGGAGAAAACGAATCATCTGATAAAACTCTCGCATCATCATCATCATCATCATCGAAGATACAGCTTCGTTTCCTCTTTCTCATCGTTTCTGTTGTTCCTTTATTGCCTAACAAAAACGGATACATTTTTAAGAGGAAACACTACAGTTGCCCCGTACAAATTTTTTCACTTTTTTGCGAAAATTTTTCGGTTGTTTTTTTTCAAATTTTTTTACTTTTTTGCAAAAAACAATTTCGGTTGTTTTTTTTGTATCTCTCTGTTGTCTGTTGTGACGTCAGAGATATTATCCAAAATAAAGAATGACGAGACCAACTCTCATCGTGACGATGAGAAGTAGCGCTTCGTCGTCGACAAATAATACTACCACCACCACGAGTAGTCGTTGCGAAAGAAGAGGAACCAGGCGTTTTTTGAACAACGAGAACGAGAACGGGAAGAAAAGAAGCGCAGGTTTAAGAAGAAGTAAAGGAGATTCTGATGTAATTCTGGATTTGATGATTAGTGACGAGGCGGAAACAATCACGTCGTCCTCTTTGTCCGAAAGGAGGAGTAAAGAAGAAGACAAAGAAGAAGACAAAACTTTTGAAAGGCTGCTCAAAACGACCGTGATTTCCGTCTGTGCGGCGTTATCCATATCATCCGTCGCTTGCGTGGACCCAGCTTTCGCTGGTTTTGGCGCCCCAACCGGGGCGGTGTTGTCCCCACCGGTGAATACGATTCGGATGGATAAATTAGAAAAAATGAACGACGAGGCGAAAAAACGCCTCTCTGGAATAACCACGACCGGGAACATCGATATTCTTTTACTAGAACTGAACGAGTTACAACAGTTAGATACGAAAGAGTTGGACGATATGGACGCGGAGAGAGCTTTGCTTATGGCGAATTCTGTGAAGGAAAATTTGGACACGTTTAGCGAGAGCGAAAAGGCGTCGGAGATGAACGAGCAAAAGATGAGGTTGTTGAATAAGAGGAAAGAGGAGGCGGAGTTGGTGCAACGGTTAGTCGATCGACGCGTGGCGTTGGGGAAGTTGAATAATCAAACGCCTTTGATCGTGTACGGCTCTGCGTTAGCGGCGAGTTTGATTGCGAATACGACCATGCACCCGGTGGATACGATGAAGGTGAGACGAATCACCTTGAAGAGTCGAAGGAATATTGAAGAGAGAGATTCGATGGATGAGCTAGATAACAATATCAACAGAGGATCGGGAGGAAGAGGAGGAGAAGCGTCGACGTCGATGAGTTTTGATGACTCTGGCGTGGCGACCATGCAAGCGCCGACGGCGACCGCGACGGCGGGGAAAATCGAGGAACAAAAACCGTACGAACCGACGATGAACGAAATCATGGGCGAAGGCGGGTTCATGTCTTTATACGACGGTTTAGGCCCGAACTTAGCGAAAGAAGGCGTACCGTTGACGTTATATTTAGGCGTGTACGAAACCGTGAAACTGTCTTTGCTCGACAATACCGCGTTCTTCAACGAGCACGTCATTTTGTGTTACTTGCTCGCCGGCGGGTGCGGCGAATTCATCGCGTCCATCATTCGAGTGCCCGCGGAGGCGGTGAAATCGAGAACGCAAACCGGGGCGACCATTCCGGAAGCGATTCAATCGAACTTTAAGAGTGCGCGCGGACGCGAGAATATTTTCAAAACTTGGACGGTGGCGGTCGTGAGAGACATTCCGTTCGGAGCTATTCAAATCGCGTTATTCGAGACGCTCAAATTAGTCCTCACGTCGCAAGAACACGCGCCGTTTGATCCAAACTCGCTGTTAGGTGAAGCCATTTTAGGTGCGTGCGGGGGTATCGCCGGGAGTTTAAGCGTTACACCGTTGGATGTCGTCGTCACTCGATTGATTCAACAAATGGAATCCGCGGACGCGGCTCAAGATAGCATTTTAATGGGCCAAGAGGAAGGCGAAGCGATGACGCCGGCCATGGAAAGGAACAGTAACGTCGACGGTCCGTTTGAAATGGTTCAGAAAATCTACGCGGAAGGCGGAGCTGGTGCGTTTTGGAGCGGTGCGCAAGAACGCGTGTTGTATTGGGGACCAGCCGTGGCTATTTTCCTCTCCGCGTATTGCCGAATTCGGCAAAGTTTTTTGTAGTACGAGTGATGGTTTTTATTTGATTGCGCCCGCGCTTCGAGTTGCTATTTATTGATGTTGTTACAACTGTTGATAGTATATCTACTACGTACGTAGTATCTTCTTCTTCTTCTTCTCCTTCTGTTTTATTGTGTGTGGTATCCTTTTGTTCTTTCTTTCTTTTTCTAAAAGAACGGCAAGTGGAATACGGAGAAGAAATCCATCAAGGCGGTGAATAAATCCATAAACTTCTCGCTGCCGATGATATCGTCCAATCCGTCAGTAATGGCGGATTCTTCCGCGAATCGAGAGGCAAACTTGGACGCCACGGTGCCGCCGATTGCTAACGCAGTCAACGCGTTGATAGTGTTCGCGGTCCCTAACGTAACACCCTCGATTTGGCAAGCGTTCATGGTCCCGACGTGTTCTTTTTCGTCTTCGCAAATGTTTGAAAAGACGTCGTATAAGGTTTCAATCTTTGGACGACGCACGGATAATGGGTCCCCCTCGTCGCTGCTGCGACTGTTCAATTTTAAGGAAACGATTTCACCGGTGTTTAACATCGTCGTCGTTTGAAACTCATCGAACAAGTACAAATCTTCCGCCTCGTAATATTTCTTCGCCACCTCTGGCGCCGGCAACGATTCTAACAATTCCTTGTTCTCCTCCGTAAACTGCGCGTACGTCGCCACCGCGTGCGTTTCAATCTTCTCGCTAAAATTATACGCGAGCTTGGGCGAGAGCAACCAAACGACGACTAACCCAAAATAGTACACCAGCGCCGCGTGTTGCGCGAGAAAGCGGTCACTCCAACGCCTGTCGCCTAATAATAATAATGACGTCACAAGAGAAGAGAGAATATCATCAGTACACACATCACAAAACAAAAAGACAACAGCGAAAAGAAAAAAGGAAAAACGTATTACCTCCCAAACTTTCCATGATTAACAAATGATGGTACTCGTTCCACTCCTCTGCGAAATGAACTTTCCTCAACTCGCTGCTTCGTCGCCACCACCCTAAGAGTTCGTACAACGTCAACATGGTCGTGTACGAAAAGTAAGGCATCCTCGCCACCGTCTCTAAAAACCAAAACCTCTGCACCGGTTTATTCTCCGGAAACCACACGTCTAAAACCTTGCACAAGAGATAATACGGACCTTCGATAATCCACGGACTTTCCACTTTCGGCAACCGTTTCTCTCGCTCCCAGATTTTCGCGTTCGATAACTTCATGCGCTCTAAATATTCCAGGAGCAATTCGCCTTGTCGCTCGATCTCCTCTTGCCTCTCCTCCTCTACACTCTCCTCCTCGAAATCGTCCGAGGAACTGTCGAACGTTTCCGACATCGAATACTTCGTCACGCCCGTTCTTTCCTTTTCGTCTCGCGCAATCTCCTTCTTGTTCAACACGAAAGCCTCTCGAATCAACGCTTTCAATTCCGCCACGAAATGTTTCTCCGCCATCTTAAACGCGGACGAAGGCACGCCGACGATTTGCGGCGAATCCACGTAATCGCCCGCGCGTTTTCGTATCACGGATAGAGTCTTATATACCGCTGGATTCGTTATTAATGTTGTCCTTTTCCTCGTCGCCGTCGGGAAAGGTGGTTGGTCTGCATTCGTATCTGCTTTTGTTCTTGTTCTTGTTCTTCTCATTGTTACCGCTCGAACGCTGTGAAACCTGCCGTGACTTCTCCTCCTCGCATTGAAATCATGTTCTGGCACTCCAGAGCGCGCAGTCGTCCGAGGAGCAGCGTTCAATCGCGCGCAGACAGGGACGACCATTTGGGGAAAAACAATGGAGAAAAACGCTTGCGTTTTCCTCAAACACTTGCGCTAAAACAGAGACAATGACATGATGTCTTCTTCATCTACTTCTTCCTCAAAACAACAACAACAAACGAGTCAGTTCTTCCTTTTAGAACGCTTGCCGAAAGATATCCTCGTCTCGCACATCTTCGCGCGTTTATTGATCGACTGGAACGATTTCGAATCCTTCTCCGCCCTTGCGAGAACGAACAAAAGTTTACTCGAGATGTCAAAAGACGCGCAGATGTGGGTGCACGCGCTGACGAGGAAGTGGGGACAAAGCGCGTTTACGATGAAGACGACGATTCCTTCTTTAACGGCACAGTACCTGAGAAGATTATACGTGACGAGAGAACGAGCGTTGTGCACCCAGAAAGGTTCACAAATGCACGTGTTGCACAGATTGCAGATATTAGTGAACGCGTTTAGTCAGTGCTCGAACGACCCTTCGAAAGGTTTAAAATCCGTTTCCGAGGACGTGTTGAAAAGAGCTTTGACGTTAGCGCTGGACGTTTTACGAGCGGCGGACGAGACGAGCGTGGAGTTGACTTCGGTCACGGCGGTGCAAAACGGAACGGAGGAGATCGAGGAGATGTTCGCCGAGAGAGTGATGGCGGCGAGGTTGATCGGGGTGGTGTTAACCAGGTTCAAGAAGGCGAGGAGGATGGTGGAGAAGGTGTTCCAGTTTAATAACAATTGCGGAGGTGATGGAATCGGAAGCGGAGGAGGTGATGAGTATACCGAGGGTACGCACGCTTTAGTAGTAGAAGAAGAAGAAGACGAAGAAGAAGAGCGGACGACGTTAATTCTTCCAACAACAACATCAACCAGTACGAACGAATTCGACGAGGAACAAGAAGAAGCCACCGCGTTTCGAATCTTAGTCGCTCGATACCTCAGCGAGCACTTCGCGAACTCGTCCATCATTTCGAACGTTAGTACTTCAAACGCAAACGCGCATCATCATCATCATCATCATCGAAAGCAAACCACGTCGATTTCGTACATTCCTGCTATTCCCAAACGATATCTGAAGAAAACATTCGATAAAACGTGTCCTTCCGAATGGCTATTCGATTGTCTCACGAAGAACAATAACATCTCCTTGGCGGTGTGTCAAGCGGTGTATCTGGAACCTCTTTCCGCGATTGAGGATTTCGAGCGGAAAAAAGAAAGGTTTCGCTACTTTCCTCGCTTGCCGAGTGGAGGTCGGTTCCCGCTCGGATCTCGCCCGCCAGCGTCGAGGCATCGCAGAGAATTGTTGGCGATGAAAGATGGGAACCGAACGGACGTATCTTTAATGAGCGGCGCGTGGACCGGCGCACGAAGGAGTAATTATATGAGCAACAGTAACAGTGACAGCAGCGATAGACGCGTCCCGTTTAAGGGAACGTTGGAATTTACAAAAGCTGGTAAAATCAGTGGCTTCTTTGTCGACGCGGTGGGAACTATGGTCGTCCGAGGGTGGGTCGATCCAAACTCCTTATCGTTTGCGTTGGACGCTCGATATACGGAAGTCGGGGGGTTACCGCCCATGTCTCTGTTCCGGAACGAAGAAAATAAAGAGATCGAAACGCGAGCGGCGATGGAAGTGAACGAATTAAGAACGAGCGAATCGAGCTCAGGGTTTGAAGAATTGGCCGAACAGTTGGAAGATGAAATGGGGTGCGGATTGTACTGTCGCTATAGAGGGGTGTTCAACTCAATCTCCGCCGGCGGCGTATTTTGTTCAAACACGTCCGCAACCTCCAGATCCGGCACGTTTTCCTTATGGTCCGAATAAGCACAGAGAGAAGCTAGTTTGTGCAGAGTACCACGTTTGATGTATATTATTATTTATACGCGTGTATAAAAACGACATTTTGTAAACCTACCAACTCCCCGTATTCTCCATCGACGTCCACGGCTCCGCCGGCGCCAACGCGTCGCCTTTCTGCAAAAGCTCCACGCTAATGCCATCCGGTGATTTCACGAACGCCATTCGTCCATCTCTCGGCGGTCGCAAAATCGTAATTCCTTTCTCTTGTAATTCCGCGCACAACTTATAAATGTCCGCCGTCGCAAAGGCGAGATGACCCATCGACCGCGATGGCGGCGCTGTTTGGATGCAAAAATATCAATTCAGAATGTATACATAGTAGGGGGGGAAAAGCGCGTACCAAAAACTTCCTCCTCGTCGCCCCAATTGTACGTGATTTCAATTTCCGGCGCACCCGGACTCGTCGCCATGAACACGAGCGTAAACTTCCCTTTTTCTGAGTCTTTTCGTCTCGTTTCTCGTAACCCGAGCGCGTGGAAAAACGACATGGTTTTCTCCAGATTGGAAGCGCGAAGCATGCAATGGAGAAAGATTAACTCCTCGTCGGATGGGGACATGGAATGGTACGTGTCCGGGGCTAAGTAGGAAGACGAGCCTTTCGCCATGATTTTGGTTCTGAAAAAGTGTTTTCGTCTGGTGTTTTTTGTTGTCTTATTGAGAAGAGATGGTTTGATGAATGTCGTCGTCGATGATGGTACGGCGAACATGTTAACGTGTTAAAGGAGTGAGGGGATTTTACCTAATAGGCAGACGCCATTTTTGTATTCTTACATTAAAGTGTTATTAACGTATTATAAAGTATAAATACTCATCACATTATTGTCAAACTACTACTGATGCCCCATTTCTTTCTCTCTTTCTTCTATGAATAATACTGCTACATATATATGTGTGTGTGTCCTTTTATTAAAACCCGTGCTTCTTTGCGCCGCCGTCTCCTCGGCTGCTGAAATTGCTGACTTTTGGGCTAATCGTCGCCGGTTCAATACCTACTTCGATTTCGTCCAGGAGAACGTCCATCTCTGCCCCGTTATTGTTGTTACTGCTATTTATGTTACTCATCATTTGCTGTTGCTTCTCGCGCAAGGTGACGACTGAGTAGACGACAATCGCGGCGACGGCGAATAAACCTCCAAAAACCACGCGGTAACTCGGCGGCGCGTCGAAATACAAGACGCCGATGGCGATGACTGTAATCGTTTTGGTCAAACCTAACATGGCGTACGCTAAAGCGCTCGCTTTCCCACCGACGAAGCAGGACGAGACGTTGACGCCCATACCTAACGCGCAACTCACCAAGAACAGAAAGCACGCGTAGGAGGACATTTCGAACATATTAAAGAACGATTGGTCCACCGCCAATTCTGTCGCTTTCATCCGTCCAACCTCGCCAAATTGTTCCGGGTTTATGACTGCCTCGTTGTTCCCAATGTAAAACATGCTCGCAAAGTTCTTGAGGAAATTATACGCGCCCATCCCTCTGGGTTGTAAAAAATCCACCTCTACCGCTGCCAACGTTAAGCCGCTCGCGGCGAACGGCATCGTTTGATGCAACAGTTGTAACGTCTCCCACCGGTGCGTTTGTTGTAACCACGAGTATAAAACCACTTCTACACTCGTCGCGCACACCCCAACAAACGCGATAATAGCCCCAAAACTCGTAAACTGAACGTCGTTGAAACACGCGATCGAGACCCCCAAAACCATGCTCGCGAGCAAACACAACTTGTCCCTCGAAACCGTCCTCGATAAAAAGAAATACTCCACTATCGCGACTAAAGGTACTTGCATTTGTTTCGTCAGTTGAAAAAACGCCACCGAATTCATCTTCAAACTCGCTTGCCCGAGACATATCGCCGACGATTGTAAAAATGCCACCAGCGCGATCACGCTCTTCGCGTCCATCTTCCTCCTCTCGAATATTTGCAATCGGCTGCACATCGTCGTAAATATCACGCACACGATCATGTGCGCTGCGGATAAGGTGATCACTGGGAACTTCGTTTCCGTGAATAACAGTTTGTTCACCACGACTATGAGCATGGTGACTAGGAAATTGGAGGACAAGGCGAATATCGCGACGAGCATGTGCTTTTCGCATAAAACCGATTTAACTGTTGTCTGATGATGATTCAGATGAAACGTTTTTTCCGACGACGGCGGATGATAGTGTGGGTTTCTCATGCTCGACGAAAGAGTACTCGTATTGCTCATCGCGAGAGTAGTGGTGGGGTGCTTAAATTGGTGCCATTAATCCGTCCGCAAAAGGTATAACTTAAGTAGATAAAATGGAGAATTTGTGTTGTCTTTTCTCGCTTGCTTTTGCTTCATTCTTCAGCGCGCGTATACATCACACGAATAAAGCATAAGCGAATAGAACAGAAACGCGGAAAAAATGGACGGCTCCTTCCTGGCCGTCCTTTTCGCCGTCCTCATCTCCGCGTTCGGGATCGAAAACGGCATTTTTATCGGCGTGGTGTTGTTGTTTTTGTATTATCCTTTACGGTACGTTTTATTCCCTTTTGTCTCTCTTAAAGCGGATGAGATGTGATTCTATGCGTTACTGTTTGATGATGATTATCTGCTTTCTCGAGACGAAACTTTGACGAAGAAGACAAGGAAAGCATTACCCATAAACTGACCTACGTATTCCTTCTTTTATCTCACTTTCGTCCCGCCAAACGGCGATGAAAATACCACACAACATGTAACACATTTAAAGAGCGTTTCTGGTGGACAAAACCATCCTCCTCCTTCGATTCGTCAAACGGAGAGCGCTGAAAAAGATACCCGCGTGGATGATGTTGAAGAAGCGGTATTATAAAACCCACTATCTTGGGCGCTCGTCGAAAGAGAAGAAAGAAATCGACGCGTTTTTGATGGACGATTCGACGTTGAAAACGTTTCAAAAGAACGCGTTGCGCTTGTTCGATTTACCGCACCATCCAAGGCGGTTACGGCAAGCGGCGTTGAAATGGAAAGCGTGGAGGGAGAAGGTTTTGGCGCACTCCTCGAAGAAAATTATTAACGGGCTGCCTTCGATGTTGACGTCGAGTAAGTCGGCGTCGTCTGGCGGCGGCGCGGGAGGAACGACGCCGGGAGGAATAGGGGTTGGCGATCCCGGTTCGTCGAACGAGAAGCGATCGAGGACGAAAATGTTCTTGAAGAACGCTTTGATTGAACGAAAGAAGCGGAGAGATGAACTGAAAAGCATTCGCGGGGACGGTTTGATGAACTTGCACGACGAGATGAACCCCAACGGGAACCACGAGGAGGAAGAGGAGGAAGAAGAAGAAGAGGAGGAGAAACGGTTGAGAGCGTTGTTGCTCGAAGAGGAAGAGTTGGAAGAGGAGGAGAAGAAGATGCAAGAGAAGTTGTCGACTGAAGAGGCGATCGCGTTGAGACAGTGCTCGCTGTGCGACGCGTTGTCGGATGCGCAAATCGTGGAAATTTTGGACGCGTCGAGGACGAAGGGCGCGTTTGAGAGAGGGGAGGATGTGAGTTACGAGAGCGGTTTTACGAAACGAGGCGAGGAGATTGCGATTTTGTGTCGAGGCGCGTTTGCGATTGAATCGATGGTTTTAGTTACGAGCGACGATGGAGACGACGAAAAAGACGTGGAAGAGAGAATTGATGTGAACGCGACAACGATGGTAACGAGAGTTGGCGCGTGCGTTGGGTCGCTCGTGGATGTGTTGGATTTCTCGCCGCCGGCGCTACTCGTAGGTACCGTCGAAGCGACGGCGTCGTCATCATCAAAATCCACCGGAGAAGGCGACACTCATAATAATAGTAGTAGTAGTAGTAGTAGTAGTAGTAGTAGTAGACATAACAAAAGCAGGCTGAGAGCGGTAGCGGCTTCCGACGACGCCTCGTTTGTCGTTGTTCCTTTGAATGTGTTCCACGACGTCATGAACCAAACGGTTGGCGCGCACGCTTTAGCCTCGCGATTAGTCAACGCCGCGCGGTGCGTGTGTCAATATCTCTCCTCGGAAACGGCGACGAAACCGCTGTGGGTGGACGAAGCCGATTCTAAATACGGTGAGGATGGTGAGATTCCTACCGTCGGAGGCGACCGAGTCAAACGCGGTTTAGAGCGTGTTTTAGGTCTCAACAAGGCGCAAAAAGTCGACCGGAGTGCAATCGCAAAGTGTCTGGAAGAGCTCGCGGAGAGGAACGGGTCATCCTCCATCTCGATGGAACGCGTCATTACGACGCCTTTACTCCCAAAGAAAGAGAAGAAAACGACGTCCCCTGATGAAAGTATACTTTTGCAGCAGCAAGGTTCTGGATCGACCGCAAACCGCGTAGGTTTTGTCAAGCGACTGTTTACCTCCTCCTCCGAGAGTGATTCAACGAAAGACGCGAGCGGTGGCAAGAAATCGCCTGCATCCGTAAACAAGAAAAATGGAGATGCAAAAGAAACGCCGCAGCAGCCACTCGCGCCGCCGGTATACTCCGCAAAGCAAACCAACGACGAGGATGATGGAGTGGGGAGAAAAGAAAACAACGACGAAGGAAAAGAGAGAGAAAAAGAATCGTCGGTTTACGAAGCGACCATGGAATGCAGATATTACGCTCCCGGTCAACTCGTTTGTGCTCTCGGTTCCCAAGGTGCAGCGCATTTCATCGAATGTGGCGTTCTCGAAGCGACCTTCGTAAAGAGCAACGACGTAAAGAATAAAAATAATTCGGACGTGTCCTGGCGCGCACATCCAGGCGACGTCGTGCAACCGTTTGCGCTTTTAGCGAACACTCGGTCGTCGATTGAACTTCGAGCGGGAAGTTCCGGTGCTGTGGTTGCGACGTTAGTGTCGAGTGAATTTCACAAGTTGGCTCGATATCGCGACGAAATAGATGTCGTTTCCATCACCTCCGCCAGCGATGACGACGCTACCACTACTACTGCTGCTGTTATTGAGGGCGAAAACAATGGCGAAGAAGGTGTTGAAGAAGAACAGAAGACGGCGGCAGTAAAGACGCGGAAGAAATTTTCGAGCGTTTTTACAAAGATTTCCGCTGATTTAGCCAAACGCGCTCGACGTTCGCTCGCTGGTGATGCTTTGCGGTATTGCGGGTGCGAATGGAATTACGTACACGTCGGGGAACGCATTCGACGATTGGATGATATCGCTTCAAATGGCGTGATGATTGTAGCCACAGGGGTGTGTCGAGTCGAAGCGGCGACGTATACGAAAGGCGCGTTTGCGGGCGTATTTTCTCCGAGGTGGACGTCGCTCCGATCGTCATCGTACGACGGAGGCGGTAATATCTCTGCCTTAAAGCAACGCGATGAGCCAGCAAATGACGTTGGTGGTAGTGACGATAAAAATGCTTCGAGCTCATCCTTAGGAGGCGGGAACGCAAACAGCGTGTCTTATTCTTCCGCCGGGAGCGGCGACTTACTCGGCGCGCTCGAGCACCACAACGCGTCGGGAGGAGTTTCCCGTCAAGGGCACGTGTCGCCAATATTTTCAATTCCAGTGCGATATGTTGGCCCTGGTGAACCGTGTTCGGAAGAGCGCGTTCTGTTCGACGAGGATGAAGAAGAAGAAGATGAAGATGAAAGGCACACCAAGATCGCGCGATCTCGAGAGAGTATTGACCACGAGTACGCGCAACAGCAACACCATCGAAGGCTTCACAGAAACAGCACCGGCGGCAGCGGAGGCAAAAAATTATTCCTCCTTGCTCGAGCGGCGAGAGATTCGCAGACACTTTTCGTGCCCGGCGCGAGCTTGGATAATCTCGCCATGCGACACCCGAAGAAGTTTTTGCACTTCATCAAAGCCGTCGGAGCGAGACTTTCGAATTCGCAACTGCTACTCGCACGTTCGTCTCCATTATCGAACGAGGGTGCTGTGAAAAGCTCTGTGATGGAAACGACGCCGCCACGTAAGATGAGTCCGTACGATCGTCACGCAGAGAACAGCGCCGTCGAGCAACACCCTTCCTCATCGTTAGCCGCGCTGCACTCGACTTCTCTTCATCAGCGAAGAGGCTCTCGCGCGGACAAACCAAAACTCGTCGCCGTTGTTCCAGTATCACCTGGCGCCGCGTTGCACTTGGACGCGTTTGTGGGTTCTTTGATGCACTCCTTGCGACGTATATGCACGGCACGCGTCGCAGACTCCGCGGACCATTTAGCCGAAGTTGGTTCAGCCGCCGTCGGCGCTCTGGCGCAAGAAGTCACCGCGTTTTGGTTGCATCAACTCGAAGAAACGCACGACGTGGTTTTACTCAAAGGTGACCCGTTCCCATCCGCGTGGTGCGCCCAGTGTGCGTCGCATGCAGACGTTGTTTTATTAGTCGCCTCCGCGGATGACGAACCGCCGGTCCCTGAAGAAGGCAAACAGTTACAACAAAGGCTTTTGGGCTTACGAAGACACCATCAATTCAATCTTGGATTCCGCGAACTCGTTTTATTACACGAAGACGCGAACGATTCAGTTCCAATCAACACGAGACCGTGGCTTGAAGCGTTCGGAGTCCACCGCCACCACCACGTCGGCGGTAAACTCGGCGGCAACCAAGGATTACACCAAGCGCACGCCGGTCGACTCGCTCGTTCATTACGCAAGCTCTCCGTTGGGGTTGTCTTTAGCGGCGGCGGTGCGCGAGGATGTGCCCACGTCGGCGCCTTGATCGCTTTAGAAGAAGAAGGTATTCCAATAGATGCCATTGGTGGCACGAGTATGGGTGCCTTTATCGGTGGGAACTACGCCCGAGAACCGTCCGTGCTCTCTACTCGGGTAAAATCAAAACGTTTCGCGAAAAATCTCAGCGGATTTTGGAACAGAATCGCCGATTTTACGATACCGATTGTTTCTTATTTCAGCGGTTTTCGCACGAACGGGGCGATTGCGAGCAGTTTTCGAGATTCGAAAATCGAAGATTGCTGGTTGCCGTTCTATTGCGTGACCCTAGATTTAATCTCCTCGAGATCCATCGCGCATAGAAACGGAACGTTGTGGCGGTACGTTCGCGCTTCGATGACTTTAGTTGGTTTCTTACCGCCTTTGTACGATAAATTAGACGCTCCGGCATCGTCGTCCAAGAACGCGAACGAGGACGCGGGACGATTGCACGTCCTCGTCGACGGCGGGTACGCAAACAACGTCCCGGCTGATATGATGAAAGACTTGTTCGGCGCGAACACGGTCATTGCCGTCGACGTCGGCGGTGAAGGCTTAGAATCGAAAAAGTTTGATAACGCGTGGGGCGACGGCGTGTCCGGCCTATCGCACGTCTTGAGAAGTTTATTTACGCCAAAATGGCTAGGTTTACGGTCCAGTTGTCCAACTATGGCGGAAATGCAAGCGCATTTACCGTTTATAACGGATGCAAACAACGCGCGACGACGAAACGACGACGTCGACGTCTACGTTCGGCCGGACGTCCAAAATTTTGGCATCCTCGAATTCTCCAGCGTGGATGCGATTGAACGCAAAGGATACGAGCAAACCAAAGTGGTCATCCGCGAGTGGAAGATGCAACATCCAGAGTTGTGGCAACTCATTCGAAGGTCGTGTCCAGACCCAGCGAAACCGCAAAAAGCATCCTTATTCCCAAAAGGAGGGTCCTACGACAACGTTCGCGCCGAGTTTGGCAAAGAATACGAAGAAAAGAACCCGAGCCATGGAAGCAACTTCGACAGCGACTCCAGACGACAAGGAGGCAAAGGCAGCGTCATGGCTATATTCAACTCAGTCAAAAACAACAAGAAGTTCTTGTTCGGTGGGGGCGGGCGCAGAAGTATCGAAGACGTCGACGAAGAGTACTACGACGAATACAGGAGAGCGAACAACATATCGCCAGACCATTCGGTGAAAAACCCGATACTCGCCGGTAGCGGCGTAGGGTCCCCGCCTGGGAGATACTCCGGCGATTTCGAACGAATACAAAGGTTCAATTCAGTTCAAATAGGCCAAAAACCAAGCATGGATTTGCGTATGAATGGTATGAATACTTCCGGAGGAGGAGAAAGAAAGTGGAGCTCCGGGAGTTCAAACAACATCCCGCCGTACCCGAAGAAAAACGAAAAGAAGAAACAAACTTGGTCTCCCGAACCGGTTTCGTCCACGCGAAACAAAATAAAGGCGTCGTCGTCGTTAGAATTCGGTAGTCCTTAGTAGTATACTAGTTCATTTGTGAATTTGTAAACATACATACACGCAGAAAAGCGAGCGCTCGTCGTATTACATAACGTACGGCTTATTCGAAGGCGCCAATTTCCCTTCCACTCTCATCTTGTGCCACTTCCCACCTTCGTGTTCCTCTTTCTGCGCCAGCGACGTGAACATTTTTTTGCACAGTTTACAGTGCGGACCTTCCGGCGGTTTCACTTCTCTTCGTATTTGTTGTTGACGATTGGGACCTTGACTCCTCGCGCCGCCGCCGCCGATACCGCCGGCGGCTTTCTTCCGGTGTCCTTTCCCTTGCAAATGTTCCTCCAATTGCGCTCGACTGGTAAACGATAAGTGACACAGTTCACATTTCGGTCTGTTTTTCTCCCGTTCCGCGAGTCCTGGGATCAACGCGTTGCTACTTGGCACTGAAGCTTTCGCGGAAACGCCTCCGCTCGCACTCAATCGTTTCCCTTTAAACGGAAATTCGTTGCCTCTTTTACTCCCGTACCCGTAATGCTCCGGGTACGCTTCCGGCGGTAACGGGGCGATTCGGCCTAAACTGCCGCTCGAACTACCGCTCCTGCTCCTCTCGCCGCTGCTCGAATCGTTAAAATCCTTTTCATTCTCCTCGTTCAATCTCGATAACACGCGTTCAATCTCCGCGTCGATATCGTTCAAATTCGTCGTCGATTTGATTTCCAATCTCGTCGCGCTCTTGGTCTTGGTCTCATCTCCATTCTCCTCCTCTCTTCGAGCGGACGACTTTCTCTTTATATCCTTTTTATGCATTTAATACGTCTGTGTGCGCGTGTCTGTCATGTCTGTAAAAATGAAGAAATATTCGTCCTTTTTGTGAATGTTTTTTTTGCGAACAGATCTGAAAATGCTCAAAAATCGAAAAAGACTCAGAAGAGAGTCAAAAGCAAATGAGATGTTTCGACTTTCATAAAATTTTCCAAGACTTTTTACTGATTGTACCGAACACTTCCGCTCTTGGTTTTGCCAGCGTTCCGTCGGATTGGTACGCTGAAAGCACAGATCTGAAAAAGCTCAAAAATCGAAACTCTGATGAAACTCAAAGAGGAGTCAATCAAAAGCCGCGAGCGCGAACGCGTTGAATCTCGACGCTCGGATCTTCCTCTAATTCTTTTTCTTCACCACTCTTTCGATTAAGGATGCTTTCCATCGCCGCCATCGCGAGTTTATCTACTTCTTCTTCTTCTTCTTCTTTGTCTTCTTCTTCTCTTCCTGTTGTTGTTGTTGTCGTTTCGCCACGAAAGACGCG
>Ga0209090_10001123_pt1 | contig 17064 bp, 20 predicted proteins | sample ArcticOcean_MG_C_9_FD_187432 | JGI IMG/M metagenome (GOLD analysis project Ga0209090, IMG submission 187432) | Marine microbial communities from western Arctic Ocean - ArcticOcean_MG_CB2_152 (SPAdes) (version 2) | ecosystem: Environmental > Aquatic > Marine > Oceanic | place: Arctic Ocean... | reverse complement strand
GGTTTGTCTATTTCATTGGCATACTTAGACGAGTTTGCATTTGTTAGACCTAGTGTTGCAAAGGAATTTTGGACTTCACTATCTCCTACATTAGCAACAGGTGGTAAATGTATTATTACAAGCACACCCAATATGGACGATGATCAATTTGCACAAATTTGGAGAGATGCAAATAAAAATGCAGATGAATTTGGAAATGCAACAAATCAAGGTATAAACGGATTTGCACATTATCTTGCAACATGGGAAGTACACCCAGATAGAGATGAAGACTGGGCTAGCGTAGAACGTGGAAAAATTGGCGAAGAAAGATTTAGACGAGAACATAATTGTGAATTTATTGCGTTTGACGAAACACTAATTGATAGTATTAAACTTAGTAACATGGAAGCTAGAGACCCGTATGCTAAAGCAGGACAAGTACGTTGGTATGCACCAGTTGCTAAAGGTAAACTTTATATGATAGGACTTGATCCTAGTTTAGGCACCGGCGGTGATAATAGTGCTATACAAGTATACAGTATGCCAGGAATGAAACAAATAGCAGAATGGATGCATAACAGAACTACAGTACAAGGCCAGATTAAAATATTACGAGAAATTGCACAGTACATTGAAAGTGAAACTGACGGTGACTGTGAAATATACTACAGTATGGAAAATAATACATTAGGCGAAGCAGCATTAGTTGTTGTTGAAGAACATGGAGAAGAAAACTTTCCTGGTACATTCTTAAGCGAAACACGACAACATGGAAACTCTAAACGTTATAGAAGAGGCTTTACAACTACGCACAAAAGTAAAATCAGTGCATGTGCTAAATTAAAGCATTGGGTAGAAACAGAAAAACTAGAAGTTGCAAGTAAGCCATTATTAAGAGAATTAAAAACATTCATAGCCAGAGGCAACAGTTATTCTGCAAAAGACGGCGAACATGATGACCTTGTAATGGCACTTAATTTAATTGTAAGAATGAGCATGGAAGTATCAAAATACGAAGAAAGTGCGTTTGAATATCTTAATGATGATTTTGAAGACGGTGATGGAATGGAACCTATGCCATTTAGTTTGATATAATTATTATGAAAAAAATAGAAAAAATAGAAAAAGTAGAAGAAGTGGAAAAAGGGTTCACCACTGTAGTAATTTACAAGGGTGGCCAATGCGGCAATTATGTTTCATCAAACATAGCACGTTTTATTTTAAAAGACGGATCAACTGAATTTCGTACTGAACGCAATGAATATATTCATATAATAAAAAACGTAGCAGGCAGTGATAATTCTGTAGGAAATACTATAAAAACTACACATGTTAAGCCACGGCACTTTATTTCGTTAATGAATCATGAAATCACGGTACAATCCTACAAATCAATGTTAGAGCATCTAAAACAATACAAGTCTATTGTAATAATAAATAATATATGGAACATAGGATATTCAGATTCATTGGGACTAATTAAGAATAAGCCTGATGATTTTATTTTAGATGCAGCAATCGATCAAATCCTAAACGCATCTATGGACGAGTATTATATAAACATACGTAGGCATTATTTGCATTTATATAATAAACTAAAACGTAATGGATATAATGTTTTTTATATAGATTTTAAAGATCTATTAGTAGATAAGAGCATAGGAACATACAAAGACTTATGTAACTTTTATAATACAGAATATTCAGTTGAAGGATATAATGACCTAGTAAGATATGTTAACAACAACACAGAACTATTAAAAAGCTATGGGATTAACATGGATCAATTATATAACGATCCAAATAATCCATAAATAGATAAATACATTAAAGGGAATACTATACAATGCAATTATCACAAGAAATTTTTAACATCCTAAAAGGGGCAAACATTAAATTAAAATTGTTTGATCCAGAAGGAAATAAAACATTAGATCCAGAATTGTCTGCAAGATTTTACGCATACGATCAGGACTTTCTCATCACAATACGCGATGAAGACGGTCAAGTTGAACTAGTTGTACAAGCAGGAGCAAGTTTCAACTTTGACAAGAATAAGAACCTATTGAATAGTATTAAACGAGCAGGACATAACGCTATGGCAGAATATAACATTAGAAAGTTTGATAAGAATATCGAACCAAAAGATTTCGCACACGAAACAGTATCCGAAGGATATGCAGTGGCAACAGGAAGTCTTAAAACAAGCTACATCCAATTACCAGAATCTACTAGACTTATAATTAGACACTCAAAAGGTGTTAATGAAGAAGTCAGAGGATCACGTTCACGTAACATACAATCTATGTTTATTGAGAACGCAGATGGTGAAAGATTTAAATTCCCACACAAATATTTACAAGGTGCTAAAGCTATGGCCAAGCACGTAAGCATGGGCGGAACTCCATATGATGCAATTGGTGAGTCAATTATATCAATATGTGAAGAAGTATCGCAATGCAATCAATTTATAAGACATGTTCGCACAAATAAGCTAGTTAATGAAGGCAATGCAAATATTGTTGAAACTATCAAGCATAAGTTAAATGAACTGAAAAATACCGTAAAAAACCTACAAACTACTAGAGGTTATGATAGTTATGAGGCTCCTACAAGCACAATCGCAGAAAATTCTGAAAAAGAGGTTGACATATCCGATAAGTTTATGTATAATACATTTGAAGCTGCTAAAAATATGGACGCAGTTTTAGAAACGGTTGCTCGTATAATAAAGGAGAGAGATGGTATGACAGATCTAACTAAACAATATGTAATGAGGCTTTATGATATGATTAAAGCTAAGGAAGATTTTAAACTAACAATTGACCCTAACGATCCAGAACATCCTGATAATGAAGACCCAGTTAAATATTCAGGCGGTAATGGTGCAATGGCAAAATTAAGTTCTATGCTATCGTATCTAGCTATGTCAAGTAAAAATGATGAAGCGTTTAATATACTAAGCCACCTTGGCTCAGAGCTGTACGACTTACCTCAAAATCATGTCGTTATGCTTGCTAAGATTTGCAAATTCCTTGATGGAAACTACTCAGTAGAACCTAAAGCAGTTGCAGGCGAAAGTATTGTAGAATCAATTATGACAGGTTTACGTAGGAAAATTGCTTAAATAATTATTTAAATAATTTTCTGTAAAAAACGCTTGACAGTAGGCGTAATGTATTATATACTGTAAAGGCAATCAAAGGCAAAGTAACAATAATGTTACAAAACACAAAGTGGAACATGTAGTTCCGCTACAAATAAAGGCTAATATAGGAGAAACTAATAATGGCATCTTTAGCAGAAATCCGTGCAAAACTACAGGCACAAGATAAAAAGAGTTCAGGCTCTAGTAGTAACACAGGCGATAACGCCATCTTTACACATTGGAACATTCCAGAAGGAACTAGTGCAACACTACGTTTCCTACCGGATGCAGACGAAGACAACACTTTCTTTTGGAAAGAACGTCAAATGATTCGTTTAAGTTTTCCAGGTGTCAAAGGCGGAGACGAAAACAAACCAGTAACAATCCAAGTACCATGCGTAGAAATGTGGGGTGATACATGCCCAGTACACGCAGAAATTCGTCCTTGGTTTAAAGATCCAACTATGGAAGACATGGGTCGTAAATATTGGAAGAAGCGTTCATACGTATTCCAAGGGTTTGTACCACAAAGCGAATTAACGGAAGATACAGTTCCTGAGAATCCAATTCGTCGTTTTGTAATCTCACCTCAAATTTATAAAATTATTAGTTCAGCACTAATGGATCCTGAATTCCAGGAAATCCCAACTGACTACGAAGCTGGTACAGATTTTACAATTAAAAAATCTACCAAAGGTCAATACGCTGACTATAGCACATCTAATTGGGCTCGTAGAGAACGTAGCTTAGATCAAGCAGAACGTGATGCAATTGCAACATATGGCTTGTTTAATCTAAACGACTTCTTACCTAAGAAACCAGATGCAGAACATCTAAACGCTATCTTTGAAATGTTTGAAGCAAGTGTAGATGGACAATTGTATGATCCAGCACGTTTTGGTAACTACTATCGTCCATATGGTGTTGATGCACCAGCTCCAGGCGCAGCTCCAGCAGCGGCACCAGTTGCAGCTCCAGTAGCAGAAGCAGCACCAGTTGCAGCTCCAGTAGCAGCACCAGTTGCAGCTCCAGTAGCGCAAGCAGCTCCAGTAGCACAAGCAGAACCAGAAATGGCAACAGCTAATGCAGGAAGTGCAGTACCGAGTGCTCAGGACATTTTGGCTTCGATTAGAAATCGTAAAGATCAATAAGTAATATAAATTAGTGGGGGGAGAAATCCCCTCGCTCTTAACAGGAGAAAACATTATGGCGAGACCATTTGACGTAAGTAAATTCCGTAAAGCTATTACTAAAAGTGTACCAGGACTAAGCGTAGGCTTTAATGATCCTGATACATGGATTAGCACAGGAAATTACACACTAAACAAACTTATCAGCAACGACTTCCACAAAGGAATTCCACTAGGCAAAGTAACAGTACTTGCCGGTGAAAGTGGTGCAGGTAAATCATATATTGCTGCAGGTAACGTAGTTAAATCAGCACAAGAACAAGGCATTTTTGTTATCTTAATTGACACTGAGAACGCACTTGACGAAGCATGGTTACATGCACTTGAAGTAGATACTTCACCAGAAAAACTATTAAAACTTAACATGTCAATGATTGATGATGTTGCTAAAACAATTAGTGACTTTATGAAAGACTACAAAGCAGAATATGCTGACGCAGAAGACGAAAATCGTCCTAAAGTATTGTTTGTAGTTGATTCGTTGGGCATGCTACTAACACCTACTGATGTTAATCAGTTCCAAGCTGGTGACATGAAAGGTGATATGGGGCGTAAGCCTAAAGCACTAACATCATTAGTACGTAACACAGTTAACATGTTTGGACAATATAACGTAGGACTACTAGCAACTAACCACACATATGCATCACAGGATATGTTCGATCCAGATGACAAGATCAGTGGCGGACAAGGCTTTATCTATGCATCAAGTATTGTTATTGCAATGCGTAAACTAAAACTTAAAGTTGATGCAGATGGTAATAAAACATCACAAGTATGGGGCATCCGTGCTGCGTGTAAGGTAATGAAAACACGTTATTCAAAACCATTTGAAAGCGTACAAGTTGAAATTCCATATGAAACTGGTATGAGTCCATTTAGTGGCTTAACTGATTTCTTTGAAGCTAAAGGCATATTGAAGAAAAGTGGTAACAGTTTAGAATACATTAGCCCTACAACAGGCGAAGTAATTAAAATGTTCCGTAAGCCTTGGAATGCAAATAAAGATGGTGCATTGGAAACAGTTATGCGTGAGTATGACGATGAAGTAGTTGATGCAGTTGAAGAAGAAGTAATAGACACTGAAATGATGGAGGAAGCAAATGAATCTAACTGATGGAGATTTTGAATTTGTGTTTAACATGTACGATGAAGCACAAAACTTTATCGGCGACAAAGATAAACTAGAATTTGCAAATAAAACTATTTTGCATCTTGTAGACTTTGGGTTTGATGTTAGACCAGCCACAAAAGAAATTTCAGACCATTGCGAATTCTTAGGAGAGGCAATGGATTTATATTTAGAATCTGAAGAAGAAGACGAAGATATCTTTGATGATGATAATCCAGACGATGAAGAGCTCGATTACTAATGAGCAAATGGTATCGTAAAGTTACAGCAAACTTAGGAGAGATAGTTTCGGCTATCTCTCATTTTGAACGAGAAATTGACCAAGCACGATTTGAGTGCAGTATGAAAGGTGTACTTGAGAAACATAGTAGAGAAATGCCTGGCATAGTTGAACATAGGTTTAATCAACTACAAGAAGTTGAAGCTATTTTAGAATTTCTCCATACAGAAATGCGTAAACTTAGATCCCAAACTTTTAGAAAATTCTTAGAAAATTACAATAAAGCATTAAGTTCACGTGATGCTGAAAAATATGTAGATGGTGAACAAAATGTAGTAGATTTACAATATTTAATTAATGACTTTAGTTTAGTACGTAATCAATATATTGGTGTTATTAAAGCACTAGAAGCTAAAGGCTTTCAAATCAATAATATTGTTAAATTACGAGCAGCAGGACTAGAAGACATTTCATTATAGTATAATTACTGACTAATAATGCTAAATAAGTGTGTAGTAAAGAGCTTTACTACTCATCAAAGATGATTGCATATTATAACTGAGCAGTTATATATAAGACGTGCAACTCATTATTCCCTTTACATAAGAGAAAAATGTTTTATTCGTGATTCACATAGTGAATCCTATTCAAGTAATTAATGGAGAATATTACAATGACTACATCAACACAATTTGTAGCCCAGCTACAAAAAGACAACGAAGCACTTTTCGAAGCTTCTAAAATGAACGTGAAAGCGTATTTCGAAAGCAAAGACAATTCAATGGAAGCTCTAGTAGAGCACTTCACAGGTAGAATGGTTAACGAGAGAATGAACATGGTTGAAATCTCACGTCAAGTAGCTAACATGCCTGCTGATGCAGACCCAATTGAATTACAAAACCTATCTAAGCAAGCAATGGACGAAGCAATCCACTTCCGTATGGTAAAAGAATGCATCGAAAAAATCACTGGTAAAGAACTAAATGTAGCTGAAGCTATGGCAGCTGAAGCAGCTAAGCCAACAGCTAAAGGTGCAGACTTACTAGCAGCTTATGAAGCAGATTCTGATGAAGCAGCTCTTGCTGTTTATCAAATCGTTGCTGAAGGTCGCGCAGCGGCAGTATGGTCACAAATGGCTGAAACAATCGAAGATTCTTTCATTGCTAAATCATATGCTAAAATTGCTAAAGACGAAGGTTTTCACTCAACTATTGGTGCTATGAAATTAGAATCAATTGCAACTACTCCAGCAGTACAAGCACGTGTGCTTGATATCGTTGACGGTATGCGTAAAGATTTGTTTGACGTTTCTTGTGCAAACACAGTTGAAGCAGCTGGTTCACGTGAACTAGTTAACGCAGCTTACGGTTGGTAATATATCGTAAATGAATATTGGGTTAACACAACGCATATTCTATTACAATGATATTGCGTATGATTGCTTAGAGCACGGTTGGCAACAACTACTAAGCGGTCATACGCTCACTTCAATAGCTAACGACAAAGAACAAGACTTTGAAAAATTAGTTAGCTCTCTAGACTTTATAATCTTTACAGGCGGTGACGCAAGTCCTCTACGATTGACTACAGAAATACGTCTACTTACAGAATGTTATAAACAGAACAAACCCATACTAGGTGTTTGTCATGGAGCTCTTCTTATTAATCAACTAGAAGAAGGTATCAATGTAGAATGCGAAAATCATTATAATATAGAACATGATGTTTTAATGGATGATGAGATACAAACAGTAAACAGTTTCCATCAAAATAAAATATTAAAATTAGCTGAAGGATTTGATCCTATTGCTACAACAAGAGAAAACGACATAGAAGCATTCAAACATAGAAAAAGAAACATATGGGGCATAATATGGCACCCAGAACGTATGGACACCGCAGTTTTACCCAAAGACTTAGAAAGATTTTTAAATAGGCAATAAAAGGTTGACAAGCAAGACTTCTTGTTATATAATATACTTATAAATAAAATGTTTGATAACTTAACACTACCAGTGGAGTCTAAATTGAAAAAATCACAATATCCAAATAGTACTATCGTTGATGTAATGTGTGCAGCTATAGAAGTACACAACTATCAAGGCTTTATTCGCAGTGGTCAAGGATATACAGATCATAATCATGAAACTGGTGAATCAACAGTTATACGTGATAACAAAACAGTAATTGCTGAAGAATATTTGTCTACTGGCGCGAAGTTTACACAAGAACAACTTACAGCGGCAAATGTGTTAATTGACTCAATTAATGGTAAACTAATGATTAAGAAGATGACTAATAGTCTTAATAACTTTGAGCAAAATGTTGCAAAATGTCTTATCGAAGCTGATGTTAGTAAGTTTGGAATAAGCATTATTGCTAGTTTGCCACACAGTGTAAGTATTGACAAAAAGCGTGAAGAAGTAGAAGACAAAATGTCTACACTAAAGCACAGTAGTATATACTTTGGTGATAAGGGCAAACGCTATAATGTTACAGTAGATGTATTAGATGTTAAATTCATTCAAAGTAGTAGCGTATACATGATTACTACTGTTTACGCCAAAAAAGACATTATTAAGTTTTGGTGGAGAGACCAGCCAGATATTAGTGATATTATTGCTAATAAAAGCATCCAAATTAGAGCAACTGTTAACAAACATGAGCTATCAAAGTATTCAAATGCTAAGGAAACCCTTGTAAATAGGGTAAAAATTATTGAAATTTAAAGGTTGACATTATATATAAATTCGTATATTATTAGTACTAAGTTAAATAATAACAAAAAGGAGTTATATATGAAGAAGACTAAACAAGCAGTAGGAACTAAGTTCTTTAAAGAAGGAACACAAAACCAACAAATACTAGCTAAATTTTGGGGTACTGGTAAATCTTTTACTACAGAAGACCTAAGAAACAAGCTAGATATTGCATCTCCGGGTGCTAGGCTTTCAGAGCTTAGAGCGGAAGGTTTTAATGTTAAAGCTACTGCAACAACTACTGGATTAGCTGGTAGACAAGAAAATAGCTACATGATCTCACAAAGAAGAGTATCAGTATAATTATTAACTACAATTGGGCCCTAAATTTAACAGGGCCCAATTCTATGAATAAAAGATGAAAATAAAAGGTTGACAAGTAAGACTTCTTACTGTATACTAGTATAGTAATCATTAATAAAGAACAGGAGTTCACAAATGGCACATATGCAACTTAAGAAAGCTCGTAAGAATACTAAAGGCGAGACCATTGTTGAAATTTTACCAAATAACGTAAAAGATAATCCAAACGAAACAGACGATATGATCATGGAACGTATGCGAGAACGTTTCCAAATATTAGACGATATGACACAAGCGTCAATTGACGGTGTTGTACGTGGAATGGTTGTAACAGGTCCTCCTGGAGTTGGCAAGTCGTTTGGTGTTGAATCAATACTAGAAAAGAATAGTTTGTTTGATACACTAGCTGGTAACAAGCTACGTTTTGAAACTATTAAAGGTGCATCAAGTGCAATTGGTTTGTACAAGATACTTTATAACAATGCAGATAAAAACAATGTGCTAGTATTAGACGATTGTGATACAGTGTTGTATGATGAAACATCTTTGAACTTACTTAAAGCAGCACTTGATTCATGTAAGAAGCGTAAACTATGTTGGAACACAGATAGTGCATTGCTACGTAGGGAAGGTATTCCAGATAGCTTTGAATTTAATGGTAGTGTAATTTTTATTACTAACCTTAAATTTGATAATGTACGTGGTAAGATTAAAGATCACTTAGCAGCTATCATGTCACGTTGTCACTACTTAGATCTTACAATGGATACTACACGTGAAAAAGTATTACGTTGTAAGCAGATTGTAGCAGACGGCATGCTTAACGAATATGATTTTACAAAAGCTGAAGAAGAAGATGTTATGGACTTTATGATTGGTAACAAAGAAAAGATGCGTGAAATTAGTTTGCGTATGGTTACTAAGTTAGCAGATCTTAAAAAGAGCTTTGGTGAAGAAAAGTGGAAACGCACTGCTGAAGTTACATGTATGCGTCGAGCGTAAAATAGTTTTAGAAAAAGCCCTTCGGGGCTTTTTTTGTGACAAGTTATAAAAAAAGTTAATAATCAATTGACTTATCCCTATTTAGAGTGTATTATACTAGTATGAGATGTAAAATTATATTGAAAGATGAAGTTAACTGTAAGGTTGAAGGACTTGACGTTAACACTCGCAGAAAATGTGAGAAGGAATTAAAGTTCTTTCTTCCGTATGCGTTTCATGTACCAGCTTACAAACTTGGTAGATGGGATGGATGCCAAAGTTACTTTACAGTAGGTGGAGTATCATACATTAACCTGCTTGACAGAGTGTTACCTATTATCATGGAAGAAGGCTATCAGATTGATGTAGAAGATTTGAGAACTAATTACGAGCTTTCATTTGATACAGTTGACGAAACTACATTTCAACATAAACTTTGGCCAGAAAAACATCAGATGGTAGGACAACCAGTTACATTGCGTGACTATCAAATTGAAATTGTAAATAAGTTTTTAGACACTCCACACTGCTTACAAGAAATTGCAACAGGCGCTGGTAAGACACTTATTACAGCAGCTCTATCTGAGCGTGTAGAAAAATATGGAAGATCAATAGTTATTGTACCAAACAAAGACTTGGTTAGACAAACTGCTGATGATTATGAAAACTTAGGACTAGACGTTGGAGTTTACTTTGGCGACAAAAAACAATTAGGACATACTCATACTATTTGCACGTGGCAAAGTTTAAACAGTATTAGAAAACGATTCCGTGATGGACTACAGGAATTAAGTTTATTAGAGTTCGCAGAAGATGTAGTATGTGTTATCGTAGACGAAGTACACCAAGCTAAAGCTGATGTACTTAAAGAATTGCTAACTAAAGAGTTTGCACACATTCCACTTCGTTGGGGGCTAACAGGAACTATACCAAAGGCTGATCACGAGAAAGTTAGCTTGCAAGCATGTCTGGGTGAAGTAACTAATAAACTTAGTGCAAGCGAGTTACAAGACATGGATGTACTTAGTCAGTGTCATGTTAATGTAGTACAAATGAAAGAGTTTGCAATATACAGTAACTATCAAAGCGAGCTATCATATCTTACCACAGATAAGAAGCGTATGAAATATGTAAGTGGACTAATTGATAAAATATCTCAATCAGGTAATACACTTGTACTGGTAGACAGAATTAAAGCAGGCGAAATAATTTGTGATTATTTACCAGCAGCAAACTTTGTTAGCGGAGCAATGAAGTCAACTGATCGTAAAGATCATTATGATGATATTAATGAAGGAACAAATGAGATTGTTGTAGCAACGTATGGAGTTGCAGCAGTTGGTATTAACATCCCACGTATCTTTAACTTGGTGCTAATTGAACCAGGAAAGAGTTTTGTTAGAGTAATACAAAGTATTGGTCGTGGAATAAGAAAAGCTGAAGATAAGGATAATGTACAAATATGGGACATTACGAGTTCAGCAAAATTTAGTAAAAAACACTTGACAGAGCGTAAGAAATTTTACAAAGAAGCTAACTATCCATTTACTATTGAAAAAGTAGAATGGGAATAAGGAAAATTAAATGAAAATATTAACAGTTGAAAATCAAACGTATGAGCTTGATGACATTCCAGATACTATAGAAGATTTAAGATATAACATTCTGGACTACAGTAATCCAGGACATATTGATTATTATTTTATTCCACTAGTGTTCTTGGAAAGTTTTTATGCACCAGCAGCAGTATTGCAGATAGGACAATACTCTATTACTATGCCATTGGATTGGAGTATTGTAATTTGTGACCCAGAAGTTGGAAATCCAGAAGTAATAAGTTTAATGAGTTTAAATGATAGAGGGTTTAGTGTGTTTGCATTTAATCCACTAACAGGTTTTACACCTAAGTATTTAGACGTGAATATAACAAACATATATACAGATGTAAAATGGTATGCTCCAAAGTTAAAGTTTGGACACTTGCTAAATGTTCCATTACATGATGGACCAAATGCACCGTGTGTGCTATTTGTAAAAGAAGCAAATAAGTTGCCAGATCAACTTGACATTAGTGAGCTTTGGTAGTACAATGAAGACTAGAATACATGTTAATCAGCATATTATTAAACGAAATGCAAAGTCGGGTGATAGAGAACCAGTGTTAACATGTAAAACATCTAAAAGCAATAACTACGCACACGAAGTTATTATTAAGGGTGATTCTAAAGTAATATACAGCCCAGACAAGCCATTATCATGTGGTGCAAAAGTTTGGATAGAAACAGATGGAGAGGTGATAATTGTCAAGTAAATTAAATATCAAAGAAGAGATGAGATCTATTGATACTAAAGATAGAGGCTGGTACGATAGTCTCACTCCAGAAGAAAAGAAAAAAGTAGGCATTTGGCTACTTATGCGTTATACTAGTAGTTGCGGTGATAAGATGTTATCTGAACATTACTTAGACTGGACTAACGAAGTTGTAAATGTACACTTTAATAAACTACGTAAGCACCCACAGTTGCAATACCAGTTGATGCAGTTAGTTGGACTAGGAAAAACTACATTCCATCCGTGGATAGCACCCGGCAAGGCAATGAAGAAAAGTAAAATACAAAAGTGGGTATTAGAAAACTACAGTCATTTAAATGATGATGAGATTGAAATCTTTATTAGCACAAAAACAAAAGATGATTTTGTTGACCTATTTGAAGAACACGGAATGGATAAAAAACAAATTAAAGAATTGTTGAAAAAGTAAAATGCACACATGCAACTATTGTTCTAAATCTTTTAAAAAAGAAAGCACGTTGGCTGTTCATTTATGTGAACAGAAGCGCAGACATATGCAAAAAGATGAAAAACATGTGCAACTTGGATTTAGATCATATCAATTATTTTATAAGATAGGCACAAATGCGAAAAAAGATAAGACATACGAGGAGTTTGCAAAGAGTCAATACTATATTAGTTTCTGTAAGTTTGGCTATTATTGTCGCGACCTTGGCATCGACGATGTTCCAGGTTATACAACTTGGTTAGTAAGGAACGGAGTACGACTTGATGCATGGGGCAAAGACAAGCAGTTTACTAAGTGGCAAAAAGAACGCTTAAAAAGTGAATCAGTTGACAGGGGAGTAGAACGTACAATATTATTTCTACAAAGCTGGGCAGAAGAAAACAACACACAATACAATGATTATTTTAATAACGTAGCACCGAGTTTAGCAGTGTTTCATATTTGTAGTGGAAAGATATCACCTTGGATATTATTTACTAGTATTCCAGCACAAACGTTAATTGATAAAATGAACGCAGAACAGTTAAAAATGATTACAGACTATTTAGACGTTGATTATTGGCAACGTACAATGAGTGTAAATCCACGTGATAGTAAATGGGTAACAGGAATATTAGAGCAGGCAGGAATATGATAGTAAACACAGATATTGACATTGATACAGCAAATAGAGATAAGTTGCTGACGATACTTAAAGGCACTCCAGCAATGATAGCTAGAGATAATAAACAGGTTAAACATAACACTGGTGTGTATTTCCATGAGATACCAGCACACCCGTTTACAGGATTAAGCACAATTGATCATAAAGAAGCACAAGCAATGGGCTACTTTAAGATTGACATTTTGAATGTCGGGTTATATAAAGATATTAAGACGACTGCAGAACTAGATAATTTAATGTCTATTGAACCAATGTGGGAATTGTTAGAACATCAAGAAGTAGTTGAAAAGTGTTTTCATATTCATAAACACTTTAATATTGTTAAACAAATGAAGCCTACTAGCATTGGACAATTAGCAGCAGTTCTTGCAGTTATACGTCCTGCTAAACGGCATCTAATTGGTAAAGATTGGGACACAATTAATAAAGACGTATGGGTAAGACCAATTACTGACGAATACTTTTTCAAAAAAGCACACGCCCATGCTTATGCAGTTGCTATTGTGTTACAATTAAATATGCTTGCTACTGGCTTTTCTTTACAAGATTAATACTACGCCGCTTAATACGCTTGGTAATGCTATTGCTTAATCTTACTTCCGGGCCAGCTACTACTTCCATTTGTTTTACATTAAAACTTTGTACACAGTGTGCAAAGCTCCATCTATTAATTAATGCAATGTTGATGGGTAATTTTCTATTCGTTTCCCACCACCATTCTTCACCTAATTCTAAAAATTTAAGTCGTTCTTTGTCATCTCGAAGTCTTGCGTAGACATATATGCTAGCGACATGACTATCTATGTTTTGAACTACACCTAGATATTCCTTGCCTGCATATTCTACTACTGTTAAAAACGGATACTCGTCTAAGAGTTTTTGATGTTTTGTTTGCATTACTTCTATTTAGCCGTTTTCATTTAGGTGATTTTGATAAATACAATACAGGAGTCAAACACATGTCAAATTACGGATCAACATATAATATTAACCAAGTAGGTGATCTTTTCACTTTACAGGATCATGGATCGTCACCCGGACTAGGCAAATATGCTAGTGCTAAAGGTACATCAGTTAATAGCCCATTAAATTATAGATTTTTAAAACTGTTTCGTGGATTCGATTCTCAGTTTTTCTTCTTTATTAAAAACCAAGACAGAAAACCAATAATGCTACAAGGCGTTACAGTAAATGCATCATTTATTAACAGAAACGACAGATCAACTGTAGTAAGTAAAAAAGCAATCATAACAGATTATACGCAAGGCGCTATTAAAGTTATTTTAACTGTAGGTGAAAGTGCATTATTTTCGCAAGGATTATATGACCTTGTGTTTAGCTACACAAATGACTTAGGACTAGTATTGCCGTTATTTTGCGATACAAACATGCGTCCTAACTATACTGTTGAATGTTCTGAAGAAGGCGATGCACTTCCATTAACTACACAAACTAATAAAATCTTTACAGGTGCCACAGAAAATAATGTTACATATTATTACAGTAGCATGTTTAAAGCAACAGGTTATTTTAACAAACCAAACGGACTAATTACACTAGCTGTTTACGCAACAGGCTATACAGGAAACTTTTATGTGCAAGGCGCATTAAGCGAGAATCCTACTGAAAACGATTGGTTTGACATTACACTAGGTTCATATACAGAAACATTCTTTCCGTACAATAGCTACACTGGCATTGATCCATGGACATTCCGCACAAATGTAAACTACATTAGAACAAAACACACTGCACCAACTGGAACAGTGGATCGGGTAATTGTTAGAGTATAAACACTTGACAAACTGACAGTTAGAGTGTAATATATACATATGACTTTAATGAATACCTATGTTAAAACTCTAATACCAGCTAACTGGCGATCTAGTCCTAGCGGCTGGATATCTGGCAATTGTCCAATGTGTACTAGAAATGGACAAGCTAGACCAGATACTAAAGGTAGAGGCGGGTTCTTATTTGATATAGATAAGTTTCAATATAATTGCTTTAATTGTCAATATAAAACTGGATGGAGTCCACAAAGTAAAATAACATTAAGGTTAAGACAGCTACTAACAACACTAGGTGCTGATGAAAATGATATTAATCGTATTCAGTTAGAATTACTACGTGACCAGGATGTAGAAACATTATTAATAAAAACTGAAAAGCGTAAAAACCTAGTTATAGATTGGGACTTAAAAGAACTACCAGAAGATACTAAACCGTTCATGGAACACGAACCAGACGAAAACTGGATAACAGCCGCAACGTACCTCACAAATCGTGGGTTTGATATTGCAGATCCTAGATTCATGTACAGTACTAGTAAGCAACATGGCAGAGTTAACAAACGATTTATCTTACCATTTACATACAAAGATAAAGTAGTTGGGTATACAGCAAGATGGGCAAGTGATACTATACCTGAAGGAATGCCAAAGTATTACAACCAACAACCTAAGAAAGACTTTGTATATGGATTGGACAGGCAAACAGCAGATAAAGAAATTGTTATTGTAACCGAAGGACAATTAGATGCTATTGTAACCGATGGGTGTGCAATAGGTAGTAATAATATAAACGAAGATCAAGCAGATGTGTTGCATAGCCTAAATAAGCACATTATTGTATTACCAGATGCAGATGATGCAGGAAAGCTAATGTGCAGAGCAGCAATAAAACATGGATGGAATGTTGCATTCCCTGAATGGAAAGATTGTAAAGATGCATCAGATAGCTTGACAAAACACGGAAGATTGTATACAATAAAGAGTATACTAAATAGTGCAGTGCATAACCCTACAAAAATTGAATTATTAATGAGAAAATATTGCAAATGACAAATAACACCCCACAACCACAAGCAAAAGAATATACAATAGACCTGCAACGATTGTTTGTTGAATTTTTAGCACAAGATAAAGACTTGTTTGCTAGAGTTAATGGAATTATTGATCCAATGTTTTTTGATAGAGAACTACGCAAAGGTGTAGAGTTTATACAAGAACATTCAATGAACTATAGTGCATTACCTACACGTGAACAAATCTTAGCAACAACAGGACTTGAACTACAAGAACTTAAAGATGTAGACGACAGGCATCAAAAATGGTTTGTAGATGAATTTGAAACATTCTGTAAACACAAAGCATTAGAGAGCGCAATTTTACAAAGTGCAGATTTACTTGAAAAAGGAGACTACGGTCCAGTTGAGCGTATGATTAAAGAAGCAGTTCAAATTGGACTTGCTAAACATATGGGTACTGACTATTGGGAATCACCAGCAGAGCGTATTGAGCGTGTGCGTAATGCACGTGGCGGAACAAGCACTGGTTGGAAAGATATTGATAATAAATTATATGGTGGATTTAACAGAGGCGAACTAAATATTTTTGCAGCTCCATCAGGTGGTGGCAAGAGTTTATTTTTACAAAACTTAGCATTGAATTGGTCTATTGCAGGATTAAATGTAGTGTATGTGTCGTTGGAGCTTAGTGAAGAACTATCTAGTATGCGATTAGATAGTATGATTACTGGCATGGATACACGAGCAGTATTTAAAAATGTAGATGATGTAGATTTAAAAGTACGTATGCAAGGTAAAAAAGCAGGCAAGTTGCAAATTGTACAACTTCCAAACGGTATTACAATTAACGCTATTACTAGTTACATGCGTGAATACGAAATTAAAAATGATGTTAAAATTGATGCAATTTGTATTGATTACCTAGACCTGATGATGCCAGCACAAAGTAAAGTTAATCCAAGTGATTTGTTTATTAAAGACAAGTTTGTATCTGAAGAAATGCGTAACTTTGCAGTAGAACATGATATACTATTCGCAACAGCATCTCAGTTAAACAGAGCAGCAGTTGAAGAAA
>Ga0209090_10001116_pt1 | contig 17101 bp, 39 predicted proteins | sample ArcticOcean_MG_C_9_FD_187432 | JGI IMG/M metagenome (GOLD analysis project Ga0209090, IMG submission 187432) | Marine microbial communities from western Arctic Ocean - ArcticOcean_MG_CB2_152 (SPAdes) (version 2) | ecosystem: Environmental > Aquatic > Marine > Oceanic | place: Arctic Ocean... | reverse complement strand
CAGCGATTGTGCAGAGGAAATCCACATCAACTTCTGCAAGAGTATCTGCGATCTGATTGATAAGTTCATCTGAGCTAATTTTTGAGATTATGTTTTGGATTGCCATGTTGCCCCCTTTGTGTTAATTGTTATATACATTATACCACATATATCGCAGAATGTCAACCTCTAATATGACAATAAATCCAGTCTTTTAGTTGGTGGGCCCGGCAGGATTCGAACCTACAACCAGACCGTTATGAGCGGCCGGCTCTAACCAGTTGAGCTACGGGCCCATTCACTAAGAAATTATGATCTTATATCGTACCAAAATCTAGTCTCAGTTGGTGGACCCGGGCGGGCTCGAACCGCCAACATTCTGTTTAGAAGACAGATACTCTATCCTGTTGAGCTACGGGTCCGAACTGATTAAAGCATCTAGCCTTCTTTATCGTGCCAAAGTATAAAAGAAAATCCTACGAAACCCAAACCCGCATATGACCAATAATTTAAATCAATATCAAATGGATCTTGAATATGGGCTCCGTAGAACATTAAAGTGATTCCTACAGAGGCACTGATTATGAATAATAAAAGTTTCAATTAACCATCTTCTTCTTCTTTGGTTAAGCGAATGCCTACATCTTCTAGAATTGCTTCATCAATATCCCAAATATTATCAAAGGAAACGACGAACTCTTTACTGCTCTTTTGATCTACAATTCTAACCTGCTTAGACTCCATATCGCGAACTTTAATAAGTCCAAAGCCTTCATATTCGCCCGGACCCTTCAAATTCATATCGCCCACTGCGGCCTTTCCAAGCTCATCTAACATCGTCGTCACCTTAAACTTACAAGCAAATGACTTACCAGGGACCACTTCATCTATCTTTAACATTTTACTTCTCCTCTTTCATTACATAACAACCTGCCCAATAATCACAATCGACAAATTCTAGCTTTGCCACTTTGCTTGACTGGATAGGCTTTTGATCTGATTTTGTATATCTCAATGCGACTGGGGATCCCCCAACACAGATATCACTTGTTCCAGATCCTGCGACTTGACACTCTGCAAGACTGTCATGTGTCTCCACATAGTCAAATGGCCCATTATTAAACCATTCAGGTTGCGCCACATAACCTCCAAATACTACACTCACAATACCAACTAGAACTGACATACTTTCATCTCCTAATGAATTGTATCGTTAATATCTGGACAATAATGCTCTTCCATTGCTAAGATATCGTGAATTGAAATTAATGGACAGTTTTCTGCCAATGTATCACAGGCATCTCTAAATCCTGTGGCTACAATCTCAATTGACTCCGATGTCGTTTGGAATATATAAGTCTTTAACATTATCGTCCTTTCCATGGTGAAAACCCTAGTTTACCTAAGGTTTGGTCTACAACGCCCATTTCATATGAGCCACTCTCGCTTGAATCTCTAATATCAAGGAGAGCATTAATCAGTTCGCATTCTCTTGTCATACCACCAACTGATTCGGTGAAATACTGATTGTTCGTTATCTTTGGATCTGAACGTCTGGCTGTTAGAACATCATTGACATTATACATTATCATTATATAGTGCCTCCTTGGATTTATTGTGATTGGCCATTTCTTCGTTCGATACATAAATGTCTGTATCGCGATCGTAATAACGGCCTTCTCTTGGATCATAATATAAGACCTTGCCACTGCCCATTGTAAAAGGACCTTCAAGTCCTTCGTGACTTAAATCTGTGTATCGTTTCCGATCGATTGGAGGAAGAGTATAATATCCCATTATTGTTCTCCTAAGATTTCGTAGGTGATTCTGTTTGGAAGGCTGTCTAAGAAAATACTTAACTCTGCTGAATTATACACTTTGCCTAGAATCTTGAAATTCTTATAATTGGTGAGCTTTATAACTTTGAAGCTTTTTTGGGAGTTCAAACCATTTTGAGCGTTCGTTGTGTCCCTGATTACGATCTTGGATGTCATATGCATCTCTCCTCGTTTAAGTGTTCCTTATTGTTAAGTACATTATAGCACCTAAAATTTAGAAGGTCAACCTTATTTTTTCTTCTTTTTTGCCCATTTATTTACGACTACTGGTGTGCCATAAAATTCAGATCCTGTAATTCCTGCAGGTATCTTTTGGATTACTCCGCCCTTGTTCAAAAACTCTTTCATCATACGTTCTTGGTCACTTTCTGGTGCCAATTCTTTACTAGCATTTCTGGGTGGAAATTCTTCTGCTGTTTTGTTTGCCTTAGTCATCTAGCCTCCTAGGTTAATTATTATTGCCCGTCCAGGGTATTACCTGGCACTGAACGAGCTTACTATTTGCCAGGCCTGTTCAAAAGTCTCCGGGGGCAACCTGTGCCACTCGTAAGCCTTCATCTCTCCACATTTGAACGACAGAGTCTCTATCGTCAAACACCATTTTTGGATTCAGTCCTTTTCGTCTCATGGCTCCTAACATCTCTCTTTTAAGAACTACATCAGACCTAAAATCTTTATCGCTCCTCATGAATAAATCGATAAAAACTAATCCTTCTTTCATCAATTGCTTCATAGTGATTGCTCGTTGACTCTTGTTTCGTCCGCTGGCAATAATAATGTTATGACCAGCTTTCTGTAGAGCAATAGCGACTTGGAATACTTCTTTGATTGGGGCATCGTTCGGAGTCTCTTCCCGAAAACTGTTCCAGTCTTTAGGCTTGGACTCAACGAATTGTTTACGATGTGAAATGTCCATTAAAGTTCCATCAACGTCGAAAATAATGTCCATAATCTTACCCCCTTAAATTATTCCTTTACTGTCTTTTCTCGTACAAACTCTGCACCTTGGTTAATAATCTCTTTAGCTGAATCCATCAACGGATCTAATTGCGACGGATCTTGATAAAGATAAAAACCTAATGCACCAATAGCCATGAAAATTATAGCCTTGATCATATTGCCTCCTTTTTTTGTTGGTTAAGACGAATTTCAAAGTCTACCATATTCGCTAGACTCTGGGCCATATGTGGCCATTTAAAAACCAAACATTGAATAAAATCATTTCTTTCATCCAAATCCATTCTGGCAAGTTGTTCAACAACCTTTTCGCCTGTTTTTTCAAAAACCTTCATTTTGCCTATCTCCTTATTGCCTAATTATTATATACATTATATAATCAGAACTCTCGAATGTCAACCTTTATTTTTATGCCGCCTGGAGCTCTGCTTCGGCGATATGTCTGCAATTCCCACGAAATTCAAAGCCTTTACAAGAGCAACGTGATCGTTGGCTCCCTCCGACTTGAACTTCGTAAAGGCTTCCTGTCGAGCCTTTGATAGTAAATGTTTTGGAACTAATTTGTCGTGCCGAAAGTGGTTGCTCTTGCGATTTGGATCTTTCCAGCCCATCTATCGCTACAATCCTTTCTATCTGGATAACCCTAAATTCAAAATTAGGATCACCGGTTGTTAATCCGACTTCGTTGGGTCGGAACCATTTCTTATAAAGGACAGTTCCTTCATAAGTATTGAATTCGTTTTTAATAACTCCAGGGGCATACCTGTCTCGGTAAGGCCACATGATGTTTTCAACTTTGAGTTTGGCTTCTTGGCCTTCGTCTAACGTAAAGTCTGCCATGGTGGTGTCCCCATTGGTCGAAAATTCTCTTTTCGATAAGTTTCCCTAACTCTGCGATTATAAAGATCTTCGTCAAAGCATAGATCTCTTAAGACCTTTGCCCAGAAGAATTTAGCCCAATCGCTTAAATTAGGGCGAGCAAGGACTGACTTAACAGCCTCCGCTCTTTCTAATTGTTTAATTTCGGAAAAAGGACCCATTATGCCTCTTGACCGATGCCTAGTTTCGTTACCAATGTTCCAGAAACTTTCCATCGTGTTTGGGTTTTTGAATCTAAGACTACTAAGGTTTTTTGGTTTACCTTAACAACCTTGCCGGACACTTTTTGGCCTCTTCGACCATTAAATTCTACAATGTCGCCTACCAAAATAGTTCTAGTGGCCTGACGTGAAAGGTGCTGTCGTTTCAGCTTAATTGATTCGATCACTTCGTTGAGTTGACCGTTGTCCATTTGATAGATTAGTTCGCTTGCCTTTGTGACTAAATTATTCATATTATTTGCCTCTCGTAGTTGATTGCCTAAGTGTTATATACATTATACGGTCTAAAAGTCTAAAGGTCAACCTTTTTCTTCCGGATCTTTCATATCTGGGAAATCAAAGTGAAAATCCGAATCTTTGCAATGAGCTGGCAAATCAGACTGTGGCCTGTCAAAGCAATCGATATAATACTCTTGATATGGTTCTGGTTCAATTACCTCATTCCTAGGAAGACAGTCAGTTTCAATGCTGAGATGGTATCCGTTTATAGACCATGCTTCGTTTGGTATCTGCTTTCGTTCTAGTTCGCAGGCAAATACGTTTTTCATTGGTATGACTACTTCGTTATAAGAATTTTGAGATGGTAGATGCCCACCATTATTCATCGACATTGAAATGATTAAAACAAATTCTGAAATCATGATTCTTCTACCTCTCCGTTTAATTTAATAAGTTCTATTTCTTTTGAGTTCTTTCCAACTCTACGAAAATTAAGATAGCCTTTTTCACAGAGCATATCAACGGCATCTCCAGCACCGGTTCTGACACCTTTATCTCGTCCAAGATAATATCCACAGCCTACTAATCCAGACCCTAAGAACACCACCTTTATTAAAAGCATCAAATCAATCATCATAAATTCATTTGTTTCCATTTTTTATAATCTTCAAATACCATAGTGTATGAAAGGACTGTCTCAAGAGCATCCATATGGCTTTGAATCTTAACACAATCAGCATCTTTATCATTCTCAAAGAAACCACATCCGTCGTAATCATCGCTCTGTCTTAGGTCGAGGTCATGTCTTGAACTCAAATACTGAGATTTAAGTGCCTGAACAACGATAGCATCAATTTGTTCGTATTCCAACTCAATAGTATGTTTCATTATAAATTCACCCCTTCGATTACTCCTACTAATATTAGAAATAATATTGATCCTCCTATTACAAGCCCGCCAAAGAGGATTGTTTGGTATAAATTAATTGCTATCCGTTTTATCATATGCTATTTTTTCTAATAATTGTTTATGCTCAAAACCTTTTAAGGTCTTTTGCTCTTTTGATATCTGATCCATTAAGCCTGCCTGAACTTCAAGTAGACCATTTACCTTACCTAATTGAGCCATATGCTCACCGTGGCTATATTTTTCTATCGTCATCTTTCCTATCTCTTGGAACTTCTGCATTCCATTTCATTAACATATAGACTACCAAACCCAATACAAGTATAGTCGCTATCAATCCTAGTAGTCCTTCTGGTGTCATATAATCCTTACTAATATAACTATCTGAAGAACCAATATAGCAATTGGAATTATTGTTCTGATCAATTCCATTGTGTGATTGTACTCGTCTAGTTTTCTTTCAAATCTGTTTCTTTTATTTTTTGCCATTCTTTCCTAATCTAAAAGTGTCATGTAAGCCTTAGGCTCGTTATCAATAAACCAATCAATCCCTTTTCGAATAACATCAGGCTTCCCTAGCATTTCTGCTCCCTTGATGCAATCATATACCGCAACCGCATCAGCTGGAAGTGTAATTTTTATTCCTGTAAAAGGATTCGCAACCTCTTCTGGGTGATCCAATACTTCACATTTAAATGGAAGAGCTCTTTTATTTTTTACCATTATGCAACCTCCTTAAATAGTTCTTTCTTGGAAATCTTCTTACCGTTATAGACATATGGCTTATCGTATGAGCCTACGTCTAAATCGATATAAAAGGCTGTATGAAAATAGTCTGTCATCATATCGCTCTTATCAAACCATTCACGACCACCTTCAATCAATGCTGGAGCCGTCTTAATAATTTTTTCTAGTTCTTCAAAGAAAGGAGTATGTTGACCATAATTTTGTAGATGATAGATATTGACTTGAGCATACTCGTCGCCGTCTCTGTAAATATCTGAAAAGTCAATGGGTCCTGCTTTGATTGTGACGTGGACACTTGAGTGGTGTCTGTTCTTAACGCCAAATTTTAATCCGGTGTGTCCGAATCGCTTCTTCAATTCGTTTCTTATTGCGGAAATTTCTTCTTTTTTGATATATGCCATTTTATTTGCCCTCTCTGTTAATTGCCTAATTGCCTAATTGTTATATACATTATACTATCTAAAATCGTATATGTCAACCCCTAAGATTGTCCAAATTACATATCAAAACACCACTGATCCCAAGGTTCTTTTTCGGTAGCTCTTAGAACTGATTTTGATACTGAGTAATCTCTAAAATTGAACCCTTCAATAACCTTATAGGCTTGGATGAAGTTGACTATTGAATGATGAACTGTATCAGCGACATCATCACCAATCTTATCGCATCTAATAGATGATTTTGATTTAAACATAGTTCCGGATTGGAACCAAGGTTCAATATGTTGATCGTGTCGCTTGTGAACCATCTTCTTGACGTGAGCAATACATTTTCGTTCAAATCCCATTATTTTGTCCTCACTATAAAAGCAGGTTTAGATGGGTCAAGAATGATGTCTGGATTTGTCACTCTGCCCTTCAATAACGCATGAATCATTTTCGCTTCATTTGATTTGATTCTTGGATCTTTTTTGATCTGTTTGTCGACCGCTTCTTTATTATACATATTAGCTCCCTGTCACAAGTTCTAGTTCACCGGCACCGTTCTTTTTGAAACCTTCAATATAGATATGGTGCAAGTCTTCTGACTGAATGATTGCTTTATTGGCCGCAACCCAAATATCGCCCCAGTTCTTACCTTTGACCTCTATCAATTCATTGTACGGTCCAAAGACATCGCATTTATGTCTAATGACAGCCTTGTCGCCGAATGGGTGTGGATTATCAAATTTGATTTCACCATACTCATCACCGTTATAGATTGACCATACTGTGTCTGCACCAAACGTCTCACCATATGCTGAATGATAATCCATTTCTTCAAAAAACTTTTGATCTTCTGGACTTTGAACTTGAACTTGATTTTCCATTTAATTGCCCCCTGGAACTATTGCTGACGAACGTTCAACTACCTGTGCCAACGACTCAGTCAGTTTATGAAACGTCGTCAATTGATCGTGCAAATCAAAACACCCTGACTCGTTGTCACGATCCAAAGCGTCTAACACCGCCACTTTTGATTTAAGTGAATTAGTCAGTTCTTCTAGACTAGCTAGAGTTTCTAACTTCATTTCGTTATTGGTAAAGGTAGTTGCCATTTTGTTTGCCCTCTTATTAAGTGTCTATTGCCTAATTGTTATATACAGTATACAACCATATTCTGTAGAAGTCAACCTCTAATTTACATTGACCAATAAGTTTCTGAACTTGGTGAACAGTAGTAAGGCGTATCATAACGTTCTTGGAACTCTTTGCCGTTCATCATGTTTTTGGAAGTAACCATTGTCTCGTGTAATTCAATACGATACTTGGGTGCAGGATACTGTTGAGCATAATGAAGCTCTAGTGCCTTGAGTGGCGAACCTGATGCGCCAATGCCGTCTGTTTTGGATTCTAGACGCTCGCCTGTCTTTTTACGTTTGTCTGCTTTATAAAGTTCTAGTGTATACATTTTATTACCCTCTTATTGTTTGCCTAATTGCCTAATTGTTATATACATTATACTGTCTATAACCGCTGATGTCAACCCCTAATCTGCATATTTCACAAGTTTTTTTAGGGTTTCTACAAGCCCACGACCGTAGTCTGTGAACAAAAATCCTTGTCCCCAAACCCATTGCTCTACGTCTTGGCTGTGGTAAAATGTTTCATTTTGGGTCACCCAACGAAGAGCATTTTCTTCGTTGCCCGCACCTAATTTAATAGTGTCAGCAATCCAAGATTTGAATTCTTTGATTAGGGTGATTTCGTGAAGTCTTTCCTCTTCGGAATCTTCAGCCATTTTCTTAGCCATATAGTCCCAAGCCTCTTGCTTTTCAGCAGGAGCAAGAGTGTCCCAAGAATGGACACCGCCATTGCCACGTGGCCTAAAACCATAAGTGTCTTTGTGAAAATCGCTATAAAGTTCGTCGGAATAAGTAAATTTTGTCATTTTGTTTGCCCTCTGTTTCCTAATTGTTATATACATAATACACTCAATTAGTCAGAAGGTCAACCATTATTTTGCCAAAAAGCAATCTTTTTTTACCAATAAAAACGAGTGGCCTCAGATCTTAATATGCGATACCTTGATCTTTTCCCCAATGAAATCCTTGACGCTCTGCTTCTTTGAGTGCCGCCTGATCTTCATTTGGGATGAACATATAATTCTGTCCGCATCGCTGACAAATATCGCCAGGAGCATCGCCCTTATCAACTTTTTCTCCGCCATTGAGCCATTCAAACTCTGGACTATTGTTCAGTGAGCTGATAGTTCCACAGCCAGTGAAGGTTAAGCCTATTAAAGCAATGAAGGTAATCTTAAGTAAAATCTTCATAGTCGATACTCCTAGTTTAAGTTTTAGTCTACGTCTTTATTAAATAGTGACTTGACTTTTATTACAGTATTATTCCATTGGGCTTTGCCTTCTTCAAACTTACCTTTTTGGAAGTAAATTGTTTCAGCCTTTTCATTAGCCCACCAAGTCTTCAGCGTATTTCCAAAATCATTAATTGGATTAGCATTCGCCTTAGGTAGAAACATTATAATAGTAATCAACATCAAAATCAAATATTTTGTTATTGTGTTTATCATACATTATATAATAAGGTCATTAGACTCAGAAGTCAACCACTAATGGTAAAATTAATTCGGGTGGCCTGGATGACACAAGTTCTTGTGGTAGATTTATCAATCACCACAACCATTCCATTAAGTCGTTGTCTTTATTGGGTTTTCTTTCCGTTATCCTGCAGAGTGTACAGCGGGGCCTTTTGGTTAAACTAGTCTAATTCGTTTCCTGGATAAAAACTGTGAGTTTCTAACCATTTGTCTGCATTTGGCTTGCAGGATTCTGTGTGGAAAAGTTTAGTCTGTGTGAAGTCAGTGACCTCTAAAGCTTCTAACACTCTAGAGCTGTAGACATACAGTGAGCTTATTTTCTGTAGTGAGCATATTCTCTGTAGTGAGGTTTTATCTAGTGAGGATTGATAGGTTTGGATAGCAGTGACGCCTGTATAGTTACTAAAGTCTCTAGCAAACTTATCGCCATGCAACCAAGTACATGGTGTTAAGGCTGGAGTAGATTGTATTTTAATATCGTCTGCATAAGATCCAAGCATTTTAACTTTAGTAAACCCTACGTTAACTAATCTATCATATGTCCTACTACCTATACAATATACCTTTTGATTTAATAGCTCTACAATATCATATTCATAATGCTTGATAGGATCAAAATGGGTAACCAATAAGGACTGTTTCCAAGCCTTACGATGCTGTACGGTAGAGGTCTTTAAACACGGTAGCCACATAGCATCTTTAGGCATACTGCTAGGCTGGTTAATTTGGGTGTAAAGCTTCATTCTAAAATATTTAGTTGACTTATACTCACTGAGGTGCTATAATAGAAACAATGCGAAACGTTAATTTTGGTATATTTGGAGAAGCTACAGCGGGGCCTATTATAAATACTTGTGTAGATAGTTCAGATGCTGTAGTTCTACAGCTGACTCGAAAGGGGTACTCAAATGACACAGATGCGAAAATTAAACATAGACCTAGAAGTAGGACAGGTTATAGCAGTAGGTAAAAACGATGATTTAGCCAAGATAACTAAGATCGAATATCACCAAAAGTCCGGTGAAGTAATGATCAACACAACAAGAGGACCCCGAAAAGCATTATCGTTTAAATTACTAGAAGAAGATTACGCCAACAAGGCGGACAGGTATAGATAAATATTAATATGAAAATTAAAGACATTGACACTACCGCAATTGACGAAGCACAGGCTACAGCAAAATTATGTAGATCTTCTAGACCAGATTCAAGTCTAGGTGCTAGTGCTTTAGCAAGTTGCAAGAGCCAAGGCTTACGTACTCGAAGTGGAAAAAAGAGTCATAAAGTAGGTAAGCATCGTGTTACGGTTGGTGGCAAAAAAATAAAAGGAAAACAATATGGCGGACCCCTCCCTGACTGGAGTTGAAATGGATACTCGTTACAAAGGCAAACTCCTTGTAGCAACACCTGTACTAAACAATAATGTTGTCTTTCAACAGAGTGTTGTCTACATCTATGATGAAAACCCTACTACAGGCCAAATATGTGGGGTAATCTTAAATAAGCCTAGTCAATTTAAGATTAGTAGTTTAGGTTCGTTAAAGGACATACCATTTGATCCAACCCTTGAAATGACATTTGTACATAAGGGTGGCCCGGTACAAGACACGTCAATCATTTTATTACACACTAATGAATGGGTAAGTTCTAATACATTAAATGCAAATAATGAATTAGCAATCACTAGTGATTTACTTATGATTGAAAAGTTAGCATCAGGCTCTGAACCTAAAGGGTGGAGAATGTTTGCAGGCATGAGTGTGTGGACTAAAGAACAATTACATGCTGAAGTGCAAGGCAACAATGCATGGCTAATATGCGATCCAACTGCAACGAGTGTATTTGATTACAATGAAGAAGAACAATGGCTTAAAGGCTTAGAATTATGTTCACAACAAATGCTTTCTAATTATATAGATTAAAAACCAGTCATTAACGTATATTTAAACATATTCTGTTACTAAATACAGATAATGCTACATTAGGAGGCATAATATGTTTAACTCAATTACTGACTACGCTTGTCGTAAGGCCTTACTCCTTGCGTGTTGTATTTTCTTAACGATAGGATGTACAAAAACATTAGCCGAAGGACAAAATGTTGATCCAGGGTTAGAAGCAGAACAAAATAAAACTGTTCCAGATGCTACGCCTAAGATTCCAACACCAGAAGAGTTAGAACCGTTTGTAAGTCAAATGTCAAAATGGCCAGCACTATATGATTGCGGGCCAACACAGGAAGTATTAGCAGTTATTACAGGTAAGTATGGTGAACATCCAATGGTAGTTGGTATGGGGTTGATACAAATACCAGACGGTAGGATGTTTAAAGCACCAGTAATGCTATATTTTAATTCAGAATCAAAGTCATTTAGTGTCGTATCACATTTTGAGAATAGCTTTAGTTGTATAATGACATCGGGTCAAGGTTTACAACCAGCAACAAGAGGCAAGCCGACTAAGGTCCCGGACAAGAAAGAAAACAAACCAAATATAGGACCAGGAAAATTAGAATACTCAGATAAACTTCAACAGAAGATCCACGTAATTCAAAACGACAATATAGATTTTTTAGTTTTACAGTAACCTTCATGGTGTAGGTTACTCTTAGACCTTTCACTAAGGAGTAATAATGTTTACCGAGTCTGAAGTTATATCGCAGTTAGCCTTTTATACTGCTAAATGCACATACGAAAAGCAATGCGGAACTGAAAGAGAGTACTTGCTTAAAACACACCCATTACAGTCGAGCGACCTTGATACAGTAACATCTAGACATAGCTATCATAAACCAACCCCAACTGAAGACGGCCGAATGGTTTTGTGGGACTTTCAAAAACATAAATGGCGTGATTTAAGACCAGAAGGTTTCCGATCTATTAAAACTGAATTCTCTTAAGGAGTAACGAATGAAATTTTTTATTGATACAGCAGACAAAGAAAAGATTCTAGATTTAATCCCCACAGGTATGGTAGACGGAGTAACTACTAATCCTTCGCTTATCGCTAAGAATGGCGACGACATGGCGAAGACTATTAAAGGTCTTTGTAATATACAGAACGGTCCTGTTAGTGCTGAAGTAACAGCAACAGATCATGCACACATGGTTGAAGAGGGACAGTACCTAGCAGGGTTGGCAAAGAATGTTGTTGTCAAAGTTCCATTAACAGTTGCCGGATTAATAGCTTGTAAGACATTACGACATTTAGGTATTGAAGTAAATGTTACATTATGTTTTAGTGTAGCACAAGCTCTGTTAGCCGCAAAGGCAGGAGCAACATACATATCACCATTTGTAGGCCGTCTTGATGATGCTGACGGTAAAGGTGTAGGTATGGAACTTATTAAAGATATTGTTGAAATGTATTATATTCAAGGATATGCTACTGAAGTCCTAGTAGCAAGTGTTAGAAGTGTAGAACATGTTGAACAGGCGGCAGTGATCGGTGCCCATGTAGTAACTGTACCGCCACACATTGTCTATGCAATGTATGAGCACGAACTAACTAAAAAAGGATTAGAAGCCTTTTTGGCAGATTGGGCTAGTACTGGCCAAACTATCTTGAAGTAGCCATACCAGCTAATGGATTTTCTAATGCCTTTTCAATTTGCTTAGTAATCTTTTCTTCTTGCTTAGTAAGAGATTCTTCTATCTCAGATTGTATCGTTTTCATCTGAGCTTTAATATCTTTAACACTTGCATTAATATCAGAACGTAATTCTCTATCTAATAACTTTGTTTCTTTACTTGAATCTTCAGTTAGATCTGTTACGTAATCTAAATCCTTTTTAAGGTCTATTTTAATATCACGTGTATAATCTCTAGCAGTTATAACTGACTCTTGTATTTCTATAAGTTTGCTTTCAATAATTGAAATACGTTTATCATACTTAGAAAGGTCTGGAGCAACATATTTGTTAATCTTTACTTCCATCATTTGATATCTATTGAAGAGTTCAAAGCCTCCCCATAGGCCACCCATAATGGTACCTATTAATGGTATAATTATTAGGAGTTTACTTCCTCCTACTTTAATGCCCTTGTATTCTATCTCTGCCATCTTGCCCTCCTTAGTATATTATTTGTATTGTTCGTCTATCATTTCGTTCATTATTTTATCTGAAGCTAACTCGTATAGTTGTGCCGCTGGATCTATTAGTTGTGGCATATCTTTATATACTTGTAGATCACTGTACCAATTAGCTAAGTCTTCGTTATTCTTCTTTTGATACGCTTTAAATGATTCTGTATCTGTTAAGCTAGCCATAAGTGCAATTTTAGTTGCTTCGTTAATTGCATTATACGTATCAGCCATAGCCATTAAAATTTTGTTAACTATCTTCTGTTTAGCTTTAGCTACTTGTTCTTTTATTTTTTGTTCTTTTGTTAATTGTTTCTTCGCTGTTTTAGTTTTTTCCTTAGACTTAGACTTTGCATCAGCAGTTTTTGTATCACTACTTGCTGTTTCAGTTGTTTCTGTTTCTGTTTCAGTTGATGCTGTTTCAGTTGTTTCTGTTTCGGTAGTTGCTTCTGTAGTTGCTTCTGACTCAGTTGTAGCTTCTGCAACTTGTATTTCAGTAGTAGCTTCAGAAACTGCACTTTCAATTGCTCCACTAACTGATGCTTCGACTTCAGCAACATTAACTGTTTCAGTTGCCCCACCTGAGTCTGTACTAAAATCTAAACTTATTGATGCAACTTCATCAATTGAAACTACACCTGTATCTAAGTTTGTTGAAGACATCTCAACGGTTGCTACGTTAGCTGTTTCATCAATCTCAACACTAAATTCTAAATTCATACCGCCGCCATCATTGCCAGCTATTTCTACTTCAAATGAATCTTGTATAGGTGTTGTTGTTACTGGCGCTGGTCCAGGTTGTACTAGTGGATTGTAAATTAATGTTTTTTGGTTTTCTAATGTATCTAAAGCAGACGTAATAGAATTTGTAATAGTTTGATTAATTGTTTCTACTACTGTTTCTAATACCTGATAAGTCATACCAAGATTAAACTTTTGTACATCTGTGTCCCAACCATAGCCATCATAGCTAGGATCTACTGCAAGAAACGTTGCTACTATTTGTGAGTTTGCACCATATGTATTAGTACCAACATTTAACGTTGTACTAAAGTCTTGATACGAACTAGTTAATGTCCAAGTATTACTTTCTTGTGTGTTAGCACCTGTATCAGGATCATAAAGTTTTACTGTAATTGTAAATTGTGTATTGCTTGGACTAGTATCTTTACCCTGAGCATCAGCTGTAGCACTGAAGCCGTAGTTTAGAGATTCTTGATTCATCCAATGATCTGTATCAGTTGTATATTGGTGTTGGCCTTCTGTTTTAATGTGTAGGTCGTTATAGGTTTTAGTATGATGACCACATCCGTTTCCGTCTCTATAAAACCCATTACCAGAGCCATAAGCACAAGTTACTTTGCTATTATTAATATTAGTATTAGTAATAACATCACCTGTACTTGTTTCTGTTGTATTAATAGTTGTTTGTTGTACTTGATTAGTAGACGTTACGTTTTCTATAACTGTTTCTGTAAATTTAGTTACTGTAACAGTTTCTAGATTATCACCAATTTGTTGTGTAGAGGTAGAGTCGAGAACACTCGCTATAGATACTTCGGTTACAGTTCCGCCTTGTGGGCCTGTGCCGCCAACTGTATATTGTTGATCGTATGCTAGACTATAAGAGGAAGAGCAACATAGCAAGACTACCGATGCCAACGCCCCAAGTAGTTTTCTTGTTGTTCCATTCTTTTTCAATATTTTCAAGTTCATGTTCTTCCAACCATTTATCATAATCTGGACGCTTCTCTGGATTCTCTGCCCAAGCCTTAGCCGCTTCAATACCTATCTTACCTTTGTAAGGACAAGGTGTACCAGCCATTTCCATTGCGTTGAAAACTCTTGCATCTTGACATAAGAGACTGACTGCGGCTACCTTCATACCCATACCATATAATGATCTAGATAATTTTAGTCTTTCACAGTTCATATCTCTAATAGTAGTGCCGCCTGCTATACCAAATATTTGTGTTTGTATAGCGGCACTTGTTCCGGTTGAACATACATCTTGATTGTTTATCATTACGTTAGGAGCTGATGCCGTAGGAGGAGTTCGGTCTACAGTTGTTGTTCCAGTAACAGTGGATGTTACTGTATTCTCAGCGTATGCTGATGTACTAACTAAAAAAATTGTTACTACTAAAGCAGTAACAATAAGTATTGAAAACCTCTTCATGCCCTCTTGCTCCTGCTTTCTCAACCTGGTAGAGTTGTGCCCGTTAAATTATATTGTGTTATTATAATTGTATTTAGCAGAAGAGATTGTGATCAAGCAGATATGTGTTAATGTGTCTTAGGTGCAAGTATACTATTAACTGCTACTATAACTTACTTCATAAGACAGCCTGAACAAGTACGCTGATCAACAATTCGAAACATACTAAATTGATACTCTACAAAATAATCAGTATGCGGACCACCAGCACCAGTTTTACATGTTGTAAACATTAAATGTCTATCTTCTTCTGGTCTATGTGTATTACATGCCGGAGCTTGATTTTCTGCTACAATTGGATGGGCAAAAACAACATCGGGAAATCCATCTTCGTTAACATCATAATAAATTGTAATGTTTCTTGGTACTTCGTTTACTTTCCAGTCTAAAACAAATTCTAGTGGTGGTTCAGTAATGAAGGGATTCTCGCCAAACCATTCCGCCCAATATTGATTAGTTGTTCCTTTTTTAGGAACATCCATTGACCCGGAGGGTTCTTCTAAAGGTAATTCAAGGGCTGTAGCTTTTGTTACTACCCATGATATCAAAAAGATTGAAAATATTGTAAGAAGCCCTGCCATTACACGACGTTGAATCGTCATTGTAATACTCCTGAGTTTAAAGTGTGGAAATTTGGCTACTATATGTAGCTGTGAAAGGCGGAACTGTCCACAAGTAGTATTTATCACGGTTTAGCATGAGTTAACAACTAAACCGTGATTTAATACACTTTATTTAAGCCACGCCACTCTTCGACCTTCTTTAAGTCTAAGGTCATGTTCTGCAATTGTTGGAGGATATCTCCAAGCCCATATTGCCACAGAGGCCATAAAGGCTCCTGTCCATATAAGCATATTCATATTTTGTGTTATGTGATATGTAACTGCTAACGTTGACGCCATTACAAGTATCATTCCTATTTTTGCCTTAGTAGGGAAAACTCTTTTCTTAACCCAATTAGTTAAAAATTCTCCAAACCATGGATGGTTGTATAACCAAGCCTCCATCTTTGGGGAACTCTTAGCAAAGGCCCACGCCGCGACAACTAGAAATATTGAAAATGGAATGCCAGGAACAACAAATCCTACGTATGCCATTCCTACACAAAGAATTCCTATCCCTTGGTACATATATTTTTTTAGTTTATTCATCTTACTCCTTGTCCTGTTTAAAGAAAAGCCTTCCTATGTGACTTTTCTTCTACTGTAACTAAAGCATCTACTAAGTTGTCCATCATAGCATCTGTATGATGCGGAGTTGGAGCAAATCGTAAACGTTCAGTACCTACTTCTACTGTAGGATAGTTAATAGCCTGACAATAAATTCCGAAATCATTGATTAAGGCATCGCTCATCGCCTTACAGCGTTTTGCGTCTCCTACGAAGACAGGTACAATATGTGTCTCATTTTCAAAAATTTGTAAGCCGTTCTTTCGTAATAATACTTTTAAGTGTTCGGCACGTTCTTGATGTTGTACTCGTAGTTGATTGTTGTCCTTCAAATATTTTACACTTGCTAAAGCACCAGCACAAATAACTGGAGATAAAGAAGTAGTAAAAATAAAACCAGAGGCGACTGAACGAACAGCATCTAAGACAATTGCCTCACCTGCTATATATCCACCCTGTACGCCAAAGGCTTTACCTAACGTACCATTTAATATATCGACTCTGTCCTGTGATCCTTGCTTTGCTGACCATCCAGCACCTGTTTCACCATACAGGCCAACGGCGTGGACTTCATCGAGATATGTAATGGCATTATACTTTTCGGCTAAGTCGAGAATGTCATTTAATTTACTGACGTATCCATCCATGCTATACACGGATTCAAAGACAACACAAGGTGTTCCTTTGACGGCTTTCAGACAACTTTCTAACTGCTCCAGATCATTGTGCTTAAAAATATGTTTCTTAGCACCACTGTTTCTGATTCCTTCAATTAATGAAGCGTGATTTTTACTATCACTTACAAATTCAATGTCGGGAACGATTCGTTTAAGAGCAATCAATGTC
>Ga0209090_10001114_pt1 | contig 17106 bp, 22 predicted proteins | sample ArcticOcean_MG_C_9_FD_187432 | JGI IMG/M metagenome (GOLD analysis project Ga0209090, IMG submission 187432) | Marine microbial communities from western Arctic Ocean - ArcticOcean_MG_CB2_152 (SPAdes) (version 2) | ecosystem: Environmental > Aquatic > Marine > Oceanic | place: Arctic Ocean... | reverse complement strand
AATTAATCATTTAAGTTTTATTTTAAAGTAACAAACTCTTCAGAAGATGTTGGATGAATGGCTGTTGTGTTATCAAAGTCTTTCTTGGTCGCTCCTGCAGTTAAAGCGACTGCTAAACTTTGAATAATTTCAGGACTGTCTTGGCCTAGCATATGAATTCCTAAAACTTTATCAGTTTTTTCATCCACTAGTAATTTCATTAAAATTTTAGGTTTTTTAGCAACAAAAGTATATTTCATCGGTGAAAATTGAGTTTTAAATGTTTTAATCTTAATTCCTAGTTTTAGAGCTTCTTCACTGGTTATACCAACCGTAGATAAAGGCGGATCTGTAAAAACAGTGGAGGGTATATTTTTATGTGAAGCTGACCTTTTATTATTACCAAATTCAGTATCTGCAAAAGCATGACCTTCTCTGATTGCAACTGGAGTTAAGTTAATTCGATCTGTTACATCACCTATTGCATAAATATGATCAATATTTGTTTGTGAAAACTCATCAACAATAATTGCCCCATTTTTTTTCTGTTGAATACCAGTTTTATCAAGATTGAGTTGATCAACATTGGGAGATCTTCCTAGAGCAGATAAAACGCATGCTGCTTTTATACTGGGTCCTTGCTGCATTTTTATTTCTAATCCTTCTTTTGCTTCAATAATATCCTCAATATTTGCATTAAATTTTATATCAATTCCTTTTTTGATCATTTCATCTTGTAGTAAGTTAGTTAAATCTTGATCAAAACTTTTTAAAATTCTTTCACCACGGTAAATTAAAGTTGTTTTAACTCCTAAGCCATTCATGATACAGGCAAATTCAACTGCAATATAGCCACCACCTAAAATACAGATATCTTTAGGAAGTTCTTTGATATGAAAAATATCATCTGATGTGAGGACCTTCTCTTTTGCGGTATAAACAGGCTTGTTACAAACCCCACCTGACGCTATTAAAATTTTTTTTCCTTTAAATTCTTCATTGTTTATTAAAATTATCTCTGAATCTTTAAATGAAGCATAACCATCTATACGATCAACCTTATTTTTTTCTAAAATAGATTTGTAAATATCATTTAAACGTTCAATCTCTTGATCTTTATTTTTAATTAATGTGTGCCAGTTAAAAGAGATTTGTTCTGGAACTTCCCAGCCATAAGATTTAGCAGTATCAAAATCACTGTTAAACTGTGCCGCATAAGTGAATAGTTTTTTTGGAACACACCCCCTATTAACACAGGTGCCTCCATAATTTAAACCTTCAGCAACTAAAACTTTAGCACCATAATTGGATGCTATTCTTGCAGCTCTTACACCTCCTGAACCGGCACCAATAACAATTAAGTCGTATTCTTTCATATAAAATTATTATTTTTATTTAACTTAGATAAGGCCTGGTTTACATTTTTTTCATTTTCAACTCCCCATTTAGCAATATTTGATATTATTGCTGTTAAGGTTCTGCCAAAAGTTGAGATTGAATACTCTACTTTAAGAGGTATGGTTTTATAATCTTTACGATTAATTAAACCGCTAGCTTCAAGTTGCTTTAATTGCTGCACTAACATCTTAATAGTAATATCAGGCATTTCCTTTTTAAACTCACCAAACCTGTAAGTACGAGTTAATAATTTCCATAAAATACAAATTTTCCATTTACCACTTATTACTTCTAGACTACGTTCTACGAGACATGATGATGTCAGTTTTTTCATTATTTTAATTAGCTTTTTTTTTAGATAAAATTATTCCCCATAAAATTATACCCACAAACATAGTTAAAAGAGGAAGCAATATATAATCTGTATAACCCAACCAAGTTGCTATCCCCAATGAGGTGAAGATGATTACAAGCAGAGGTGTGAAACAACAAACCGCTGTAATTAGCATTCCAATAATTCCAATTTTAAGTATTTTTCTATCTTTAATTTTATTCATAGTTACTAAAAGGTAAGTACTTGTTAAATATTATATATAAGCTTATATGATACTATAGCAATAACATGATGTCAAAAATATTAGTTAGCCCTATACCCCCATTAAAATATCTTTGGCATCATTGAAAAGGAAAATTAGTGAATAAAGTAGAAATGTACACCCGTGCAACTTGTGGATATTGTAAAGCAGCTAAATCATTTTTAAATAATCATAAGATTAAGTTTAAAGAATACCCCGTAGGTGAAGGGCATAACTTAGAAAAAATGCTATCACGTTCTTCAGGAAGTAAAACTGTTCCTCAAATATTTTGGAATGACAAACATTTGGGCGGTTATGATGAAATGATTGAAGCATTCAACAACAAAAAAATCATTGTAAATAAGGAGTTAAAATAGATATGCATAATGAAGTAAAAAAAGACGACTTAAAAAAATTTACCTTATCAGGTTGCCCAACTTGCTTCATAGTTGGTGGGTCGATAATGTTTTTTAGAGGTATATTTAATTACGTCAAAAAAATTTTATCCTTCAAACCAACTAGGGGGTTTTAAATGATTAAAAAAATATCCCTAATTCCACTTAGGTTTGCTTTGGCTGGAATATTTATTTACCATGGAGCTGGAAAATTAATGATGCCCGCTATGGCTAAAATGATGGGCTTGTCAGAATTATTTTTTATGGCAATTGGTATAGGTGAAATAGTTGCCGGCATAGGTTTCATTTTAGGTGGATTTATTAACAATAACTATGGAAAGTTAATCACTTTATTGTCCTCATTAACTATAGTTCCCATTATGTTGGGTGCAATATTTCTTTATCACTGGGGAAGATGGTCGTTTATAGCAAACGAAACTCATCCAATGGGTGGGATGGAATTTCAAGTATTAATTTTATCCGTAGTAATTTATTTAATTTTTGAAAACTACAAACCAACAATAAATAAGAGTTAAAATGACAGGCAATTGCACAACTTTGAACATTAGTTCATTTAATGAAACAAAAAAAACAGTGGTACAATATCCAACTAAAGGAAAGCGAGAGTTTAAAACAATAACGTCCTGGAAAGATGGAGCTTTAGCAGAAACTACCGCAGGAAGCTTTAAAATTAAAACTGATGAACTCACTCCTTTAGGTGGTGGCAATACTGCTATTGAACCTATGCAATTTAATTTTCTTATTAAACTAATTTTTATTTTTTTATTTACTTCTGTTTCTTCTTATTCGTTTAATTTAAAAAATGCTGCAAACGAATTTCCTAAAACAGATTTTGATAAAAAAACTATTAATTTAAATGAAATTAAGTCAGGAGGGCCTCCAAGAGATGGAATACCACCCATTGATAATCCTAAATTTGTAAAAGAAGATAAAGATATCCAATATAATGAACCTGTGATTTATCTAGAGATAAATCAAGAAGCAAAAATCTACCCTATAAGAGTTCTTACTTGGCATGAAATAGTAAATGATACGATTGGAACAATCCCTGTTTCCGTTACATATTGCCCTTTATGTAATGCTTCAATTGTATTTGATAGAAGATTTGCGGATATAGTTTTAGATTTTGGTACTACTGGTAGACTAAGAAAATCTGATCTTGTAATGTATGATCGCCAGACAGAGACTTGGTGGCAGCAATTTACAGGTGAAGGAATTGTTGGAGAATTTTCCGGCAAAGAACTTAAAAAAATTCCATCGATGTTAATTTCATACGGTGAAGCTTTAAAGATGATTAAAGATCAAAATTTAAAAGTGCAAATATTAAAAGGAAATGGGGCTAGAGCATATGGCAGTAACCCCTATGTAGGGTATGATCAATCATCTTATCCTTTCTTATACGATGGAACCCTTCCAGCCGATATTAATCCTATGGAGTATGTTATAGTAGTTGAGAATAACGCTTACACCTTACAATCAATAAGCAATAAAAAAGAAGTTATAATTAAAGATATAAAAATAACCTGGAAAGAAGGATTGAGCTCAGCTCTAGAAAATAATAAAATATCAAATGGTAGAGACTTGGGTTTTGTTAGGGTTCAAAAATTAATTAAAGGAAAATATGAAGATATTGTCTATGATTATACATTTGCATTTGTCTATCATGCTTTCCATAACGGAGGAAAAATAATAAATGTTGATACCTAGAATAAAAGTTCCTGACCTTAAATTTCCCTTATTAAACGAGGGAGAGTTTGATTTATATAAGGAAAATCCAAAAAGTTTTAATTTAATAGTCTTTTATAGAGGACTGCATTGTCCACTATGCTTGTTACACCTAAAAGAATTAGGAAGACTACAAAAGGACTATCAGGAAAAAGGTGTTGAGATAATAGCTATTTCTTCAGACACTAAAGAGAGAGCAGAAGAATTTGCAAAGAAAGTTGCTTTTCCAGATTTAAAATTTGGTTATGATTTAAAATTATCTGATGCAAAAAAATGGGGCCTTTATATTTCAAAAGGTATTGGAAAAACCTCAATAGGAATTGAAGAACCAGCAAAATTTTCAGAACCTGGTATTTTTTTAATCAAGCCTGATAAAACTTTATACTACGGATCAACACAAACTATGCCCTTTGCAAGACCTTCTTTTGCAGAACTTATAAAAGCTGTAGAAGTTTCAATTACAAAAAACTACCCAGCGCGTGGTGAGTATACTTCTGATTTATAAAATAAAACAATATGAATAAATTCGAAAACAAGTTCTTAACCGTAAGTGGAAAACAAAGAGCTTTCATTAAAACCAAACAATTTAAAACATTGTGGTTTAATACCGGAACCCTATGTAACTTGACTTGTAAAAACTGTTTTATGGAATCTAGTCCAACCAATGACCAATTATCTTACTTATCATTCGAAGAATTTAAGAATTATATCGATGAAAGTATGGTTAAAAATTATGGGACAAAAGAAGTTGGCTTTACTGGTGGTGAACCATTCATGAATAAAGATATTATTAAGATGATAGAATATTCTTTGAAAAATGGTTTTAATACTTTGGTTCTGACAAATGCGATGAAGCCTATGCTTAACAAAAAAGAACAGCTGTTAAATTTAAAAAGTTCAAATTTAACTATTCGAGTTTCAATTGATCATTATAAAAAAGAAAAACATGAATTAATTAGAGGTCAAAATTCCTATGATGTCATGATGATGGGTTTGAAATGGTTAAATGATAATGATTTTAACTATGCTTTAGCCACAAGATTATTATGGAATGAAAAAGAAGATGTGGTTAGAAAAAATTTTGGGGTGTTTACTAAAAATAATAAATTAAACTTAGACACTAATTCCAAACAGCATTTAGTAACTTTTGTAGAAATGGATGAAAAAAAAGATACACCAGAAATCACTACTGAATGTTGGGGAATATTAAAAAAAGATCCTTCCAACATTATGTGTTCTTCATCCAGAATGATTGTTAAGAAAAAAGGATCAAAAAATACCAGTGTGATTGCATGCACTTTATTACCTTATGATAATAATTTTGATTTAGGTAAAACTTTAGAAGAATCTTTTAAAAAAATTTATTTAAACCATCCTCATTGTTCTAAGTTTTGTGTTCTTGGAGGATCAAATTGCGGCTAATACAAATATATGTTTAAATTTATATTCATTATTTTAGTTGGTTTGATTTCGATAATGTTCGTAAAATCTAAAACTAATTTAAATGGTTTTTTTTCTGGAAAAATGGAAAAAAATAAAGAACCAGGCCTTTGGACGATTACTTTTTCACAAGTAACAACCTGGATTTTTTCAAGATCACTTTTAACTGCAGCGATTTTAGCTTTTTATTATGGGTTGCCTGGAGCAATAGCCTATACGACTTATTACTTATCATTTTTAACTGGAGGATATTTTGTTTTAAAAATAAGAAAAAAATATAACGCTACTTCCGTAGTTAGTTTTTTTACTAAGGAATATGGATCTTTAGGAAAAATAACTTATTCTTTTTTAGCCGCTCTAAGGTTAGTTAGTGAGATTTTTGCTAACCTGATAGTGGTAGGTTTAATTTTTGGTTCAGAAAAATCTTTAAACTATAACTTAGCAATTCTTCTAACAATGGGTATTGCTTTTTCATACTCCATCACCGGTGGATTTAGAAACTCTATTAAAACTGATTTCATACAAACTATAATTTTCTTATTATTAATGATTATTTTGTTGTTTACTATTTCAACGTCTTTATTTGATCAAAATATTACAAATATAAATCTTAAATTAACTAATTACGCAAACAATCCTGCTTATGCTTTAATATTTGTGGCTCTTTTACAGGTATGGAGCTATCCACTACATGACCCCGTGATGATGGATAGAGGTTTTGTTTGTTCTGAACAAAAAACTAAAAAAAGCTTTATCTATGCTTGTTTAATTAGCACAACATGTATTTTTCTATTTGCATGCCTTGGAATAATTTTATCAAGCGAAGTTATTGGATCAGTATCATTTATAGAGAGTTTACAAATATTTTATGGAGAACCCACCTCAACAATAATATGTTTGCTACTAATAGTATCTTCAATCTCAACATTAGATTCAACTTTATCAAGTTCAGCAAAACTGGTTGTCATGGATTTAAAACTTCTAAAGAAAAATATATTTAATGGCAGATTAATTATGTTTCTTTTCATGCTAATAGGTTTGGTTTTTATTTTATTAAATACAAAAGATCTATTTACAGCAGTAGCTGTAAGTGGAACGGCTGCAACTTTCTTGACCACTACTTTTGTTCTTAGAGCAATATTTGATTATAAAATTTCTAAAGAGAGTTTATTATTTTCTTTTATTTTAAGTATAGCAGGATCAATTTTATACTATTTAGAATCACAAGGAATAAACAATTTTTTTAGTGACTACTTTAATATTGATCATAAATACAAAACATTATTAGCTATTAATTTATTTATCATTGGTGCAAGTTTTGCTTCAGCCTTTTCATTGGTAAAATATAAAAATAGAAAATATAAATTTAATTAATGAATAAATCATCTTTGTATAAAATTTTAGTTGGCGTTATTTTTTTTTTAGTTATTGTCTCAGGTTACTTTATTAATTTTGAGAACTACATTTCATTTGAATCTATTAAGCAGGGGCATCAAAATTTAAAAATTCTTATTAATAATAATTTTTATTTATATTATTTCATTTTTTTTCTTTTATATATTATGGTTGTATCCTTAGCCCTACCCATAGCAGTACCTACATCATTATTGGCAGGAGCATTATTCGGTTTTATTCCAGGAATAATATTGGCTTCTTTTGCTTCTTCTATTGGTTCGACTTTATGTTTTTTATTATCTAGATTTATTTTTCGCGATTATGTTCAAAATAAATTTCAATCCTATTTGGCAAAAATTAACAAAGGTATCAATGATGAAGGATGGTTATATTTGTTTTTTTTAAGACTTAATCCAATTTTTCCATTTTTTGCTGTTAATTTAGTATTTGGTATTACCAAAATGAATGTCTTAACTTTTTATATTGTTTCACAAATTGGCATGTTGATTGGTTCTGCTATCTTTGTTAACGCGGGTGTTCAAATTTCAAATATTAGCTCTGTAAGTGAAATTTTAAGTGCTAAGTTAATTATCTCATTATTATTTATAGGTCTTTTTCCTTTGGTGCTTAAGAAAATATTTTTTAGAAAGGCAAAAATAGCATGAGTAAATATGATTATAATGTGATTGTAATTGGGGGTGGTTCGGCAGGATTGGTGTCTGCCTACATTGCAGCTGCCGTTAAAGCAAAAGTAGCTTTGATAGAAAAAAATAAAATGGGTGGAGATTGCTTAAATAATGGTTGTGTACCAAGTAAAGCTCTAATTCGTTCAGCAAAAATGCTTTCTTATGCAAAAAGAGCCAAAGAATTTGGTTTTAAAAAAAATGATATAGAATTTGAATTTCAAGACGTAATGAAAAGAGTTCAAGACATAATTAAAAAAATAGAACCCCATGACTCTGTGGATAGGTATTCTAAATTAGGAGTAGATTGTTATTCGGGGAATGCAAAAATAACATCGCCTCACGAAGTTGAAATAAATGAAACTAAACTAACTACACGGTCAATAATTGTTGCAACAGGAGCTGAACCTTTAGTACCCCCTATACCAGGTTTAGAAACAATTGATTATCTTACAAGTGAAAATTTATGGGAACTAAAACAGTTACCTAAAAGAATGCTAGTGTTAGGTGGTGGTCCCATAGGTTCAGAAATATCACAAACATTTTCAAGATTGGGATCTACTGTAACTCAAGTTGAGATGGCTCCACAAATTCTTACCCGTGAAGATGAGGATGTTATAAAATTAGTAACTAATCAGTTTATTAAAGAAGGTATAAATGTTTTAACCAATCATAAGGCAATTAGATTTAATAAAAATAACTTAATCTGTTGCAATGAGGGAAAAGAAGTATCTCTACCTTTCGATAAAGTAGTGATAGCTTTAGGAAGAAAAGCAAGAATTTCTGGATTTGGATTAGAAGAATTGAATATAGAAATAAGGAAAACAAAAACAGTTGAAGCAAATTCTTTTTTACAAACTAATATTCCAAGTATTTATGTGTGTGGTGATGTAACGGGTCCATATCAATTCACCCATGTTGCAGCGCACCAGGCATGGTTTGCTTCTGTAAACGCACTGTTCTCACCTTATAAAAAATTTAAAGTAGACTACAGAATAATTCCTTGGGCAACATTTACAGATCCTGAAGTAGCTAGAGTTGGGTTAAATGAAAAAGAAGCTAAAGAACAAAATATTCCTCATGAAGTTACTAAATATAATATTGATGATCTTGATCGAGCCATTGCAGATTCTGAGGCAAGAGGTTTTGTAAAAATTCTGACTAAACCCAAAAAAGATAAAATCTTAGGTGTAACTATTGTGGGTACGCATGCTGGGGATTTGATTGCAGAATATATACTAGCAATGAAAAATAATATTGGTTTAAATAAAATTCTAAACACCATTCATATTTACCCGACATTAACCGAAGCAAATAAATATGCTGCAGGAGAATGGAAAAGAGCACATTTATCAAAATTCGTTATGGTATTTTTAAAAAAATTTAATCAATGGATGAGATCTTGAAAAAGATTAATATAAATTTAAAATATAATAAACTAATTATACTGGGTGGAATTTATTCGAATTATGAAGCCTTCAAAAGGTTTTTAAGTATAGTTAAACAAACTCATCAAAAAGATAGTTTTATAGTTAACACAGGTGATATGTTTGCTTATTTTTCGGACCCAAACAAGGTTATTGATTTAGTTAGAAAAAATAAAATTCAATCAATAATGGGCAATTGTGAAGAATCTGTTGCTTTTAATACTGAAGATTGTGGCTGTGGATTTAAAAAAGAAAGTGCTTGCGATTTACTTACCAACCAGTGGTACCAATATTCTAAAAAAAACATTTCAGCTAATAATAAAAAATGGCTTAAAAAACTACCGTATCAAGTTATTTTGCACTATAAATCTAAAAAATACATTGTTTGTCATGGTTCACCCAAGAAGATTAATGAATTTGTATTACCTTCAACCAGTAAAAAGGTCCTAAAAAAATTAATAAACACCTATAACGGAGTAATTGCGGGTCATTGCGGTATTCCTTTTACACGTTACTTTAATAATAGTTTTTGGCACAATAGTGGTGCCATTGGTATGCCACCAAACGATGGCACTCTTAAAGGCTGGTACTCAATAATCAACCTAGAAAATAATTTAATTGAACATAAATCTTTTACTTATAATCATTTAAAAACTTATGAAAAAATGAAGAAAAAAAAACTTAGCACCCAATATGCCCGTTCATTAAAAACAGGTTATTGGCCAAGTTCAGAAATACTCAAAACATATGATCATAATTTATTAAAAAAACCAATTACAAATAAAAATATAATTTTTCTAAAATAAAAAAATGGATTTATCCATCATAATACCCGTAGGTCCTAACGATACAAACTTTTCACTACTAAGTGATCTAAAAATAAAATTTAAAAATTCAGAAGTAATAGTTGTTAGCTCAGATCAAAACAAAGAAATTTACAATTATCAAAAAAAAATAGACCAATTAATAACTATTAATAATTCTACTAGAGCTAAAGCACAAAACGTAGGAGCCGATAAGTCTAACTACAAAAAATTATGGTTTTTGCATTTAGATAGTGACTTAAGTAATATCAGCATTGAAGATTTAGAAAATATTCAACTTGTTAAAATTAATACATTTAAATTAAGATTTAATAATAACAAATTTAATTTAAATTCATTTGGAGCAAACTTAAGAACATATTTATTTGGACTTCCTTTTGGAGATCAATCATTTATAATTGAGAAAAAATTGTTTAATCTAATTGGTGGATTTGCTGAAAATTTAGAGCAAGGTGAAGACCATGAGTTTATTTGGAGATCAAAAAGAATAGGAATTAAAATTAATTTAATCAACAAATACATTATTACCTCAGGTGATAAATACGAAAATCATCAAATTTCACAGACCTTTTTAACTTTTAAAAATACAATACTTCAAATTATGAGATTTAGAAAATCTAGAGTTAGCTGTGTAATATGTCATTTTACAAAAAATCCCTCATCTAAAGATTCTAAAAAAAGACTTAGAAAAAATTTACCTGATGATTTTGTTAATGAAATTAATGAAAATTTAATAGAAATTTTAAAAGATAATATTAATGAGATTAAAAAAGATACTCACATTCATCAAATAATAGTTTCTGAAAAAAATCACAAGGATTATTTTCTTAAATTTTCAAAAAATACCAATGGGCTTTATTTAACATCACAAAGTGAACTCGGCAAATCAATGAAAGAGGTTATTGAATTTAATTTTATGTATTTTAAAAAAGTAGTCCTTGTTGGATCTGATATCCCTCTACTTTTAGCAAAAGATATACTCAAGGCTACCAAAATAAACTCTTCTAAAAATATTTTTTACCCTACCGTTGATGGTGGTTTTTGTTTGCTTGCAACTACTGATAAAAATATTTCAAATATAATAGATACAGTAAAGTATGGAACTAACACAGCATTAAGTGATTTGACTAAAAAAACATCTGAACAATTGATTCATAATAAATTTTATCAAGATATTGACGTTAAAGAAGATTTAATTCAAATTTTTAACTTTCTTAAAAAAAATAATACTAATTTAAATACAAATCAGAAAAGACTTCTTGTCTTATTACATTCAAATCATAAAAAAATAATTAAATAACTTATTTTATAAAAGGTTTCAAAATAAGTTTTTTTATTGTTTGGTCTTTTTTACCCTCAACACCTATAGGCATACCTAACTTTCTTTTAAAAAAAGATCTTGATCTAAAAATTTTATCCCACCAACTAAAAATCGTAGAATAATTAGAGTCAGTTTCTTTTTGTCTTTTATGATGATGCACCCAATGTATTGAGGGAGTTACTATAATAAAAGATATAAAGTTTTCAATTTTTTTGGGTATAGAAATATTTGAATGATGAAAGATTGAACAAATTAATATTATTGCTTCAATCAATAATAAATTAATTAAAGATATGCTAAATATGATAATTAATAAAAATCTTACAAGGGCACTCAATATCACTTCACCAAAATGAAATCTAACAGCCGATGTTACGTCTAACGTTTCATCCAAATGATGAATTTGATGAAATCTCCATAATAAAGGTATTTCATGATTTGCTCGATGCCACCAATATAAAAATAAATCAACAATAATTAAATTAAATAAAAAAGTTATAATTTCATTATTAAAATAAAATAATTGATAAATTTTTATTTGTGTCGCTGCAATTGTTATGGGTAAAATTATTATTGGGGTAATACCAATATTTAGCAACCAAAAAAAAACATTTTTAATAGCTCTTTTTATTTTTTTTCTAGAAAGAATTTTTTCTTTAGGAAATAATAATTCTAAACTCACGAATATCAAAATACCAATTACGACGATGTAAATTTTATTGTTCATATTTTCTTGTTTAACAACATTCCCCTTTTTGAATTGGAGGACATTTTACATTACCGTATGAACAATAAACACAACAATCCCCTTGTTTAGGCTTTAGGTCTTTTTTACAATGAGGACATTCCCAATAATATTGACAATAATTAGTTGGCATTTGTTCAGTAGTTTGATGGTTACATTTAGGACATGTGATTGTAGATTGTAGTTGAATGTCAGTCATATGATGCTCTCTAGATACTTTTAACTGGTAAGGGGCGTTCTGTTACCCGGTGCCCCAGACCGTGATTCTATAATCCTTATTTTTTTAACTCGTAGAATATTTCACCCATAACACCAACATTGGCATATTGCATAGCTTCTGCAAATTTTGGAAAGTGAGGTGCAGCCTTTGCTTTTTCAATATGATTTTGAATATGCTCTGGTTTGTGCCATTTTTCATTAACAGTAAAAATTATGTTACCCGTTTTACCTTTTGAAGGATCAGTTGGATCATTAAATTCTTCTGATTTAGTAAAATAGGCTTCTGCTGGATTCACACCATCTGGATTTCCTGATGGATAAACATGATCCATATGTTTTCCGTGAGCTATTAAAGGTTCCTCCACTTCAGCAACTTTTGCTGCCGGAACTTTGTAAGATATATTTATACACAACATTATATTTCTCCTTAACTATTATTAATCTAAATAAATATATTACTAGATGTGACAACCTAATGTACAGTGAATATATCATATTAAAGAGTGTTCTGTTGCTAAGCACACACGGTGATTGAATAATTTTTTAAATATATTTTAATGGAAGCTTATTAGTATGCTTTATTTCATCCATTGAAAAACTTGTAGTAACATCAGTTAAATTTATTTTGCTAGTCAAATCTTGATAAAATTCATCAAATTTTGAAACACTGGGAACAACTATTTTAAGTAAATAATCAATAGAGCCACTTAGCCTATAAAACTCTACCACTTCTTCTAATTCTTCAACTACTTTAATAAATTTCTTTGCCCAACCTAAATTATGTTGATTTGTTTTTACCTGAACAAAAGCAACTATGGGTAAATTAATTTTATCTTTATTAACTAACACTACTTTTTTTTTGATAACTCCATTTTTATAAAGTTTATTAATTCTTGCCCAACAAGGAGTCTTTGACAAGTTTAATTGTTTAGAAATTTCATTAATATTAATATCCGCATTGTCCTGCAATAGGTTTAAAATCTTCTTGTCGGCTATATCTAGAGCTATCTTTTTAGTTTTTGTCATATAATCCGTGTTAATATCTACAATTCTTAATTAAATCAATATCTTTTACTTTTTTTTTCTATTTATTTGAATTATGCAGAAAATTTTTCTAATATAGTAATATAAATTTTAACCTTAATTAAGGAAACTATAATGAAAAAAATAATATATTTAACACTAATTTTACTTGTTACAAATCTAGCGAATGCAGTAGAGCCAATAGTTAATGCGGGGTGGTTAAATAAAAATTTAGATAAAGTTTTTATATTAGATATTCGAAACAAAATTGATGGCGGATCTTATGAGACCTTTAAGGAAGGTCACATACCAGGGTCTGTTCACTCAGATTATTTAAAAGCTGGATGGAGAGCTAAAGTAAATGGAGTTATTGGACAATTCCCCGGTACGAAAGCCTTGGATGAATTAGTAGGCAGCTTAGGAATTGAAAGCAACGACCATGTGGTGATTGTATACGGAGGTATTAATTCTACAGACTTTGGGAGTGCTGCTAGAATTTATTGGACATTAAAAACAATAGGACATGAAAATGTTTCAATTTTAAATGGTGGTTTTAAAGAGTGGGAAAAAGAAAATTATAAAGTTGTTTCAGGAGAGCACAAATTAAACCCTACAAAATTTAAATCAAAACTTAATAAAAAATATTTTGCTACTTTTAGTGAAGTTAAAAAAGCTGAAAAAGAAAAAAATGGACTATGTTTAATTGATGCTCGTCCAAATGCTTTTTTTATTGGAGAAAAAAAGAAAGAACAGGCAAGGACTGCAGGGAGAATTAAAAATGCGGTAAATTTGGAGCAACAAAATATGACAGGAGATAATGGAAAAATTAAATCTGCTGTAGATATAAAAAAAATGTTTACCGCTCTTAAAGTAGAAAAGTACAAAGGTTATATCAGCTACTGCAACACAGGTCATTGGGCCGCTACAGTTTGGTTTGCTTTAAGCGAACAAGCTCAAATACCGAATGTAAAATTATATGATGGTGGTATGGTTGGCTGGACAATTAATCCAAAAAATGAAGTAGTATCTGGATAATTAAAATTTTCTAATTGATGTCTTTAATTGGAGCTAAAGTAAATAAATCCATATTAATTTATGGATTTTTAGTTTTAACTTTATTTTCATATATATTATTTCAAAATATTGGGGAAAGACATTTGTATGTCTTTCTAATTGGTGTTGGCTTGGGAATTACTTTATATCATGCATCTTATGGTTTTACAGGTGGATGGAGAAATTTTATTGAGAAAAGAGATGGTCGTTTTTTAAAATCTCAATTAATAATGCTAGGATTGGCAGTAATTGTCTTTTCTATATTTATAAATTCTAAGAGTTTTATTTATGGTGGCACAATGATAGGGGCTATAGCCCCTATCAGTATATCAGTTGTTGTTGGGTCATTTATTTTTGGTTTTGCTATGCAACTAGGTGGTGGTTGTGGATCAGGTACTTTATTTACCGCAGGAAGTGGCAATCTAAAGATGATAATTACTCTTATTTTTTTTATTTTTGGATCATTAATGGGATCATACCACTTTGATTTTTGGACAAAATTACCTTCTGCTGGCTCTATTTCATTGCTGGATACCTTTTCAAAAGTTCAAACAATATTAATGCAATTAGGATTGATATCTATTTTATATTTTTTTATTTCAAAACTTGATCGTAATAAAGATATTAACAATCGTGAAATAACAGCGTCTGAAACTGTTTTTAATTTAGTTAAAGGACCTTGGCCTTTTATTTGGGGGGCTTTCTTATTAGTTTTTTTTAATTTTTTAATGATGCAGGTTGCAGGACACCCTTGGTCAGTAACTTTTGCATTTGGCCTTTGGGGTGCAAAAATAGCCCATTTTGTTGGTTTAGAAGTTGAAAGTTGGAGTTATTGGCAACTGACATATCCAAGTATCGCTCTAGAAAATAGTGTTCTAGCTGATCCAACCACAGTTTCTAATATAGGAATTATTTTAGGTGCGTTAATTGCCTCATCTTTATCTGGAGGAATAAATAAAATTTCAAGAATAAATGGTAAATTAGTTTTAGCTGCTATCCTTGGTGGATTTTTAATGGGCTATGGAGCTAGATTAGCATTCGGGTGTAACATAGGTGCTCTTTTTGGGGGGATTGCATCGGGCAGTTTACACGGATGGGTATGGTTTCTATTTGCATTTTTAGGTTCTGTTATTGGAGTTAAATTTAGAAAGTTTTTTTATTAATGAAATCAATTTATTTACTTATAATTACATTATTTTTTGGAGTAATGATATTTGAGCATAATAACAAGGGTGTTTTTTATAATCCCTTGTTTCATGAAGAAGGTGGAAATTCCATAAACTCTATCTCAATGCCATGTGGGCTAGGGGGCACCAAAAACCACAACCATAAATAAACTAATAATTATTGAATTGAACTATCTAAATCTTGAATTAAATCCTCAGGATCTTCTAGTCCAATAGATAAACGTATTAAGTTATCTGAAATATTTTGTTCTAGCTTTTCTTTAGGTTCTAAAATTCTATGTGTTGTGGTTGAAGGGTGAATAGTCAAAGATTTTGTATCCCCTAGGTTATTTGAAATTTCAAAAATCTTTAATTTATTCATCAAATTATAGGCTTCCGTTTTACCACCTTTTATTTTAAATGAAATTACCGTCCCACCTTTTGTTTGTTGTTGTTTAGCTAAATCATATTGTTCAAAGCTTTTTAAGTAAGGGTAAAAAACTTTTTCAATCTGTTGATGATTTTCTAAAAATTGAGCTATCAAAAATGCATTATCAGATTGTGCATTTACTCTTAAATTAATAGTTTCTAAACCCTTTAAAAGAACCCAAGCATTAAAAGGGCTTATTGATGAACCGGTATTTCTTAAAAAAAATTTAAGCTTCTCTTCTTTAAATTTTTTTGACGATAAAATTGCACCACCCATCACTCTTCCTTGACCATCTATATGTTTTGTTCCTGAGTAAACAACCACATCAGCTCCTAATTTTGAAGGTTTTTGCAATGATGGTGATGCAAACACATTATCTACAACTGTTGTAATATTATTTTGTTTTGCAATTTTACTTACTTCTTTAATATCTATTATTTCTAAGCAGGGATTAGAAGGTGTTTCATAAAAAAATACTTTAGTGTTTTTTCTTATTGCATTTTTCCATTCAGCATTATTTTTTCCATCAACAAAAGTTACTTCAATTCCGTAATTAGTAATTATTTTTTTTAATATTTGTCTACAAGATCCAAATAAAGATCTAGCAGAGACAACGTGATCACCAGATTTTAATTGACACATCATAGCTCCATAAACGGCTGCCATACCAGTTGCTGTTGCAAAGCATTCCTCTGCACCATCTATTATTGCCAATCTTTTCTCAAAAGTTGTAATTGTTGGATTGCTATATCTTGTATATTGGTAACCCTCTATTTCCTCATTAAACATAGCTTCCGCGTCTTCTGCTTTGTTGTAAACAAAACCTGATGTGAGAAATATTGGTTCAGAAGTTTCCTGAAATTTAGATCTAGTTAATCCGCCTCTTATAATTTTAGTTTGTTCTTTTATATATTTAGTCATAACACCTCATTTTTTACGGTAAGCAAAAAAAAAACCATCGGCTAACATAATGATATCTATTGAGATGATAACACTTTAGCAGTTTATTTTGAGCGTCCGCAATTTGAATTAAATCAACGCTTAGATTTAATTAACCATTTAACTGAGTGAGTGTCCATTACTTATTTGAATAGTATTATGCTTTATTTAAAAATAAATATTGTGAAGATACAATAGAGCTATGTTATCTGATGCCCCAGGAAGTGCTTATCCAAGCTTTAATTAACAGTATTAATTACTGTATCTTTTATTTATTATTTCATTTGACAGTTAGAGACAAAAGTGATCATATCTACATGCGCTGAGTTAAGTTTAATTGCAGAGCGC
>Ga0209090_10001113_pt1 | contig 17106 bp, 10 predicted proteins | sample ArcticOcean_MG_C_9_FD_187432 | JGI IMG/M metagenome (GOLD analysis project Ga0209090, IMG submission 187432) | Marine microbial communities from western Arctic Ocean - ArcticOcean_MG_CB2_152 (SPAdes) (version 2) | ecosystem: Environmental > Aquatic > Marine > Oceanic | place: Arctic Ocean... | reverse complement strand
GTTTGATTGCCCACCAACACGATTCAACATAATTGTTGTCAAGAGTGACATAGGGATTATCCAAATCGACCCAGTAAGCCATTCGCTCGGTCATTTCTCTCCAAGCGGATTCATAGGTCCATACCGAATCACGGCAGGCCTGATTGAAATTACCCATCCCAAAGGCTTCAATTGATTCATTGGACTTCAAATCCATTCGCTTTTGAACTTCGATTTCGACTGGTAAACCATGCGTATCCCAGCCACCCTTTCTTTCAACGCGGAACCCTTCCATGGTTTTCCACCGGCACACGAGATCTTTGTATGCTCGGGCAACGACATGGTGAATACCAGGTTTACCATTGGCTGTTGGTGGTCCTTCAAGGAAGATAAATGGCGCCCCATTCCGGTTGGTTTCAATGGATTGCTGGAATGCGTTTTCCTTTTTCCATGCCTCCAACAAGGTAGTCTCGAGCGCGACTGCGTCGAGTTCACCTGCAGACTTTGGACGTGCCATAGCCATGCGAGAAGCGTTTTTGTCTTGAACCTCACCCTTGTTTAATCTTGTAAAAATGAACATTTGAGATGTTTGAGATTTCCACAGAGGAACCTTTGCTTATTCAAGAACTTGAAAGTGTGTTGGGGTATGTTTGAAGTCCTTTAACCGATAGGGGAGAGTATGACGGGGTCTTCATCGCGGCGTGGGGCCTTTCTCCTCACTCTCCTGATGCTGTTTGGTGGCCCGTTACAAAGCATGTTGACCGACGGTACTTCACCGTCCTCAAATCCAGTCTTTTTGGAGGGTGATGACACGATTCTCTTTGCTGGTGTAGGAGACGACGCAATCCTACAGTTGCCGGGTTCGGGTTCGTATTCTGATTCATTGACGATTGAAGTGCCGAGTAATGCTCCAGTGACCGACATTCACCTTTCAATGAAACCATCAATCGATGCCACGCATCAAGGCTTTGTGTGGAGTGATGATTCTATTTGGAGCCACAGCAGTTCGACCAACAACGGAACCTTTGGGCAAAATAATGTGTTGACCGGTAATGGTGCGGGAACTCTTTGGGATTTCAATAGCAATTCTATTGGTTGGACCTTTTCAAATGCGTATTCTTCCCGTGTGACATCACCAAGTTGTGGCTTGAATGGCAGTTCAGGTGGTTCTATTCGGACCTATGCAGGCGCAACCTATGCCACTTCACCCGTCAATGATTTTTCAGGAGTTTCAGCAATGCCTCTCCATGTTTGGGTACGCGAAGGTTCCAGTTCGTGCGGTGAAGAGCCTGATGGAAACGAAGATTTGCAAATACAATATCGTACCGCCAGCAATACTTGGACAACTCTTCACACGTTCTCTGGGAGCCCGTCGAGTACCAATATTGCTACTCAATACATGACCAATCTCCCCGCAGCAGCCCTTCATACCACTACACAAATCCGTTTCCATCAAACCTCTGGTTCTGGAACCTGTTGTGATTATTGGTTTGTTGATGATGTTCACTTTGCCACACCTCCCTCCGCAGAATGGACCAGTCCAACCATCGGGTTTCCAGCGAGTTCATTCCAAGATGTCGAACAAGGGCCATGGGCTCCTCTCCACATCGACGCTGAAGTACCATCTGGGGCAAACCTCAACTGGACCATTCTTGATGGCTCAACTGGAAACCCAATCCCTGGAATGATGGGGAGTGGTGCTGGTTGGATTCCACTGAATGCATTGGATTGGCAAACTTTTACTTCAATCCGCTTGAATCTGTATTTAGAACCATCTTCAAGCGGCCAAATGCCAAGCATCTATTCGGTCAGTGGTGATGGAACTTATGCTTTATCGTTTACCAATGACCCGATACTCGATGGCTGGACTACGAAGGGTGGAACAGCCTTTTCTCCAGCTACCACTTCATTGAATGGAATGGAAAACGATTCGTTTACTTCTCCTTGGTTTTCTACTTCTGCAGCCCTTGCTGAGATACATGTCGACGCATCAATGACCCTTGCTCAAGCCCAAATCCGGACCTCTCTCGCTGAGAACTGGTCTGATATCGCCCTTCCATACTCGATGAGTTTACTTGGAAATGAAGGTTCCGTTGGCTCCTATCAAGTGCAATTTATTGCGGCCTCAAATAATACCACTGATATATGGGAAGTCTTTGATTTTGAAACAGGTGCTTTCGGAGGAGTGCAACCCGTTGCACCAGCGATAGATTTCGCCCAAGATGGAATTTTTGAATGGGGCGGAAGCGATGCTCGCGTCGGCTCTTGGGGCTGGCAAGACCGTTTTGAAAACGGTCAAACTTCGATTGCTGCCAATCCAGGCATTAGCGGAAGTTCAACAGTAAAGGCTTGGATTCCTGCTACAGACCTCAGCAGTTTTTGTTTTAGTGCATTATCGCTCAATGGAAACTTGGCATCGATCACTCTTGTTCATGGTGGCCAAAACATTGCCAATTGGACGATTGAGAATGGTTCAAGTTATTTTGTCCTCGACCAAACGCAACTTACTGAATTGAATGCAGCCATCGCAGGAGCGTCTTCCTTGGCAAGTGCGCTTGGGTCCTATTTCACTGAAATTGAATTCGAAGTCTTTGGTTCGGGTAATGTGACCTTAGCAGGTCTTGGCATACCTTATGAGGCTTCTAACAGCGTAACCGCTCTTGTTGATTCCGCCTTCGTATTGGAGATGAATGGAGCCCGTTATGGTTTGTCTGCCGCCGGTGGAGTTCACCAAATTCCGCTACCACTGACTTCAGAAACCGCTGGTGGACTTCATGTTTCCATCGAAGGATTGAACACTTCATCCAGCGTTCAACTGGTCAATATGGACATGCATACAGATGCGATTATTTTGACACCAAGTCAACGATGGCAAACAATGGAAACGACTTTCAATGTCTTTTCATCTACGGCCGCCTTAGCACGTCTTGACGTTGTTGGAGGTGAATATTCAGCAACATGGTTACTGCCTCTTAACGGCGGCTCTCCAATTGGTACTGGAGATTCAGCACTTGTTGAACTCCACCCTACCGCTGCGGTGACCAGTGTTGAAAGCGGCACTTCGATAACCATGAACATCACCTTTAGAATTGAACCATCTTGGGAGGATTCCGATACCATTCAGGTCTCTTCTCGATTATTACTTTCCAATGGAGTTCTCTCGATTCCAGCTTTGTATTCATGGGGTGGAATGGGCTCCCAAGGCTTCGAAAACGATTTGGAAATTAAACAAGTCACGTTCACGAACTCATACGGTATTGAACTGGAACCAACGGACTACTATCTCAAAGCCGGTTCGACCATTGAAATCGGAATTCAAATTGGCTTTGAAGGCATGAACACTCCAGATGCATTTGCAGATGGTGATGCAATTGTTGAATTCTATCGGGGGGAGAACCTTGTTGCAAATACGACCGTACTCGATGGTAACATGTGGAACCTTACCGAGAATCTCCCGTTTACTTTCGGAGTGGCTGTTTGGCATTTTGAAGTAAAACCAATCAATGGCTCAGGCACGACGCCCGCAGCGGTATTTACTCGGGCATTCCATATCGATTCGATAGCACCACAAGTCCTCGAAACAAACATAAATCGTTACGACCATCGAACCCCTTCGACGACTCAAACGGTTCAAATCCAAATATCCGACCAGCCTATTTTGCCTCAAAATATCAATGCCATGGTATGGAGGGAATGGATAGATGATGACAATTTTAACCAATGGCCAGATGAAAATGAATACCATCCACTCGGCTTGTTTATTCCAAATAACCTCTCCTCACTGATCGGTCAATACACCTTGATGATGGATGATACCGGCGGAAGTATTGGGCAGAAAGTTTCAGTCTATCTGGCAGGTTCTGATAATGCAGGTCATCCACTGGAAAACGGTGGTACAAATATTTCTGGAGAACAATTGTTCATGTATCAAATAGCGACGGATGGAGCGCCTACTGTTGCCGCCAATGCGTTTTCGTTTGATGGCGGCAAGAAATCTTGGTTACATCCTGAAACACCCTATGTATTCGAAGTTGATATTTCAGAACCCAACGGTGGTTCTGACTTCTCGACCGTTGTCGTCGAATTGGCATCCAATCAAGGCAGCGACCCACTCCCTATTCGATGGGATTTCACCACCGGAAATTGTACCACGACCAGCCCCCACGTCTTGATTGAAGATTGTGAAATGCGTGGCGCCAACGGCCCTGCCGACCCCTATGAGCGTGACATGACGCTCAATGTTGAACTGAAATTAGCATGGACCACCCCCGACTTGGGTGAAACTCGAAGAGAACCTGGGATTCGGGTGATCGATAGGGCAGGGCAAGAAGTCTTCCACACCTTCCCAGAACACCGCTGGCGATTTTCGGCAGCAATGGAGATACCGGAAGATACTGTGACTTTGATTCTCTCACAAGGAACATTATTGGGCGATGGTGCTCGTTTGGCACCAAACAGTCCTTTGGAAATTGCCGGAGATGTAGTTTTTGCTGAAACAGGGCTCACCCCAGACTTCGATTGCCAAATCGAAGTTTTGTTTGCCGGCTCGACGACTTCAGCCAGTTCACTCGATGGAATCTGGTCTGTTGCTTTGCAAGCACCTTCCACAACCATGACTATTCCGCTCACTTGGAGCGTTGGTTGTCTGCAAGGACAAGGTGTTGATGCTACCGACCAAGAAACATCGGTTCGCTGGATTATTGTTGATGGAACCGGTCCAATACCGGTTGAAGTTTCGAATCCTCGACCTGCCTCTGTCCTCGAAGCCGAATCACATGAAGTCCGTATTCTTCTTTCTGAAGCAGGTGGCTTAGATGTAGATTCACTTGAATTGGTTTGGTGGGTCGAAGAAAAAGCAACAGGTGACCGTTTGCGAAACGGAATCGAACCACTTTCATTGGTGGGCTCAGACATTTCGGGATTACGTTTGGAAGTTGTTGGTTCCATTGATTTGAGCGAAATTACGTCTGAAATGTTGGAAAGCAGACTTTCAGTACATATTTTGGTCACCGGAAGAGACCTGGCTGACAATGAAGTTCTCGGTCTTGGCGGCACGCCTGCTGGAACGCCCGTTGGCATTTGGGACATGGTGTGGCTCAAACCAGAATTCTCGATGCAAGGCGCTTCAATCAGTTATTCTCGTCTCTTGGTTGAAATTGGCCAAACAACAATTGTCACAGCCTATGTAGAAAACACAGGTACACTCAACGGTTCAGTTGAAGTGATCTTTACCGAAGTTCTTGCCGATGGAACACATTCGATGCTCCGTCGCATGACGGTTGATGTTGCAAAAGGCGGTGGTGTGCCAGTCTCCACTGATTGGAATCCATCACAATCTGGTTTGCAATGGGTCGAAGTTCAGTTAGAAAGTGGTTCGACTTCAATTGGTCCATCGATTGATGTCCGTCTGGAGCGTGAAGAGTCCTTTTCTGAGAAGGTCTTTGGAGATGTCCACCCTGTGCTGGGTACTTTTGCAGCCATTCTTTTCCTCTCTATTGTCCTTACAGGTTTGGTTTGGGCAAGGCGCATGACCTTGAACCGTGGTTCGAAATTGGAATACGATTGGGATGAGTACTCATCTGAACTGGAAGACGATGACGACGAATATGAAGATGAAGAGGAGGAGGAAGCGCTAGCATCTCCGATTGAAACCGCACAGGTTGCAGCGGTAGCGTCTCCTGCCGCATCCGTTAAAGAAACGGATTGGGTTATGGGTTCAGATGGCTACTGGTGGTATCATGACAAAGGAACCAACGAGTGGTGGTACAAGAATACTGAAGGCGAAATCGTCCAGCACAAATGACGCATTGGAGTGATGGAATGGGTCGAATGATTGGTCTGCTGCAAGTTGACCCTACCGTCGGTGATTTGACCGGAAATGCGCAACGTCTTGAGCACCTTGCTCACCTTGCATCAGAACACGGTGCCGATGTCGGAGTGACCACCGAATTAGCAATTTCGGGTTATCCACCTCGTGACTTACTTCTGCAAGATGAATTTATTCGACTTGCACAACATGCGGCAAGTTCCCTTAAGGTTCCAATTCCAGTCCTGGTTGGTTCACCAATCGAGGCTCAGGCGAGTCGTCAATTACCCGGCAACGGTGTTGTTCGAGCAGGTTCGACCGACATCTTGTCGAATGACGGTACTTCTCATGTGATCGCCCGAAAACAACTTCTTCCGACCTACGATGTCTTTGATGAAGCACGCTATTTCCAACCCGATAACCGGTCGGGTATTGCTCGGACAATCGCTCATCTTAATTTGGGTGTTACCGTTTGTGAAGATGCTTGGCAAGCAGCGGATTTGACCCCCTCTACTTATTCAGCAGACCCGATTGAACATTTGGCAGAATGGGGGCGCCAAGGTGTTCAATTAGATGCGAGTGTGAATCTTTCAGCCTCTCCATACCATGCCGATCGGTTGAGTTCAAGAATTCATGTGTGTCGGACTGCGGCACGTATTCTTGGCCATCCGTTTTTACTGGCCAACCAAGTTGGTGGAAACGATGATTTGTTATTTGATGGAAACTCATTGGTAGCATGGCCTGATGGGCGTGTTGTTGTCGCTCCCGCTTGGCAAGAAGGCGTTCTTGTGGTTGATATTGACGATGCAAGTAATTGCGTTTGGGTTGCCTCTCAATCTGCTGATGCACTGTGCATTGGCAGTGACGAAATCCGACACCTCTCGGCTGAAGATAACGGCCATGAATACGATAAAGAATTACTCGAAGACCTCGCTGATGCTGTGGTGGTCGGACTTTCGGATTATTGCCGAAAATCAGGAATCTCCTCGATTGTCTTAGGACTCTCTGGAGGCATTGACTCTGCTGTTGCCGCATGCGTTGCAGTTGCTGCAGTTGGCTCAGAAAACGTCATTGGACTCGCAATGCCAAGTAGGCATTCATCGCAACATTCGATTGATGATGCACGCCATACCGCCGAAGCACTTGGAATTTCTTTTGATACGATACCGATCGATTCGTTCCATGCCTCGGTCGAGGATTCAATTGGAGAGGTACTCACAAACGGTCATCCTGTTGCATCAGAGAATTTGCAGGCACGATTGCGTGCCCTGCTTGTCATGGCCCATGCAAATGCACAGGGCCGCATGGCGATTGCAACAGGTAACAAATCTGAATTAGCTCAAGGGTATTGTACCTTGTATGGAGACATGGCTGGGGGATACGCGCCACTTGGTGACCTTTACAAGATGCAAGTCTATGGAATTGCAGATGTTTTCAACACCCGTGCAGAACTTGACAACAGAGTTCCACCGGTGAATCAATCAACACGAACCAAACCACCTTCGGCAGAACTTGCTCCTGACCAAAAAGACGAAGACTCACTCCCACCATACCCCATCCTCGATGAAATTCTCCATTCACACATCGAAGAGGGATTGGATGCACAAGCCATCGCCGACAAAGGCTTTGACCGAGCCATCGTGGTTGAAGTGCTCACACGTTTAGAACGCAGTGAACACAAGCGATGGCAAATGTCACCAGCGCCCAGGGTCTCATCCCGGGCCTTTGGTCAAGGATGGCGTCGTCCGCTTGCTTCACGCCATGATTGGCGTCATTGACGCTTGGAATGAATCAAAAAGGCCTTCTCAATCCGGATGACATGGAGGGAAAGGTGACCAATGTTGCAGGTTACCGTTTTGTCGACCTTCCAGACCGTGATGCTTTGCGCGAACCTTTTCGTGCTATTTGTAAGAAGGCTGGACTGAAAGGAACAATTTTACTTTCCTTTGAAGGGATTAACTTCTTTTTGGCCGGCTCTCAATCTTCGGTTGACCAGTATCTCGATTTTCTGGAACAAGATTCACGCTTTTCCCAAATCCATCTCAAATACTCCCATACTGAATTTCAACCTTTCAATCGAATGAATGTTCGTCTCAAGAAGGAGATTATTTCGTTAGGTCTTGAACATGTCAAACCTGCAGAGCGAACCGGAGAAGTGATCACTCCAACCGAATTCAAACGATGGTTGGATGAAGGTCGAGAAGTCGCCATCATCGATACACGTAACGATTATGAAATCCGATTAGGTACGTTTGAAAACGCTCTTAATTTGAATCTCAAATCATTTCGTGCTTTCCCTAAAGCCATCGAATCGCTTCCTGATTCGATGAAAGATACCCCGGTGGTCATGTTTTGTACTGGCGGGATTCGTTGTGAGAAAGCAAGTGTTGTCATGATGGACGCTGGCTTCTCAAATGTCAAACAACTCAAGGGTGGAATACTCGGTTATTTCGAAGAAGTTGGAGGTGAGCACTGGGATGGCGATTGCTTTGTGTTTGACCATCGCGTTGCTCTTAGCGCAGAACTTGAACAGACAGAGGTTGTTCAATGCTTTGCTTGCCGTCAGCCTGTGACCGTTGAAGAACAACAATCACCAGAGTACATCATCGAAGTATCGTGTCCCCATTGTATCCACTTACGGTGATTACAACCAAATGAGCCAGTCACCCGTTCGCTCACCATGACTCCATGCATGAATTTCGTGACCACGTATTCCATCGTGAGAGATGAAGATCAAATGATGTTCTGTGAGTATCAGTTCACCGTATGAGCCTGATTCAGAATCATTATTTGCTCCCGACCAAGGGTCGTAGGCTAAACTTGGTTGCTCACCATTTTGCAAATGCCACAGTGAAGAACCCGTCTCAATTCCATCGATTTGACCGGATGCAAGGAAAAATAAATGTTCTCCATGCGATGCAAAACCAAGGATATTGGAACTGGCTATGCCTGCTCGCAAATCAGTTTCCACTCGCGTGCCGTTGACCGTTCCATCGCTTGAACAAATTTCATGCGCCACGCCGGGTGCGACACAATCGAACCAAACGCGTTGTTGGTGGACAATACCGCCCGCCCAATCACCAGGGGCGAGGATGGCTGTTGACAAGATGTGAGTGCTGCCTGAAGAGAGGTTATGGGCCCAAACTTGAGGGTCAACGCCTGAAGTCAGTGCATCAAACACAAGGAGGTTTCCAAGCTGATGGATGCCGAGGTACTCCGCCACCTGCGTCGTTGGGTTTCCTGTTCCTTGGTGCTGTAAAGTCGTGAGCCAATTCAAACTTCCCTCATCCGATAAGTGTACTAACTGTCTGCCGTTTTGTGCTTCTGCAACGATGACAAGGCCACCTTCGATGAGCATTGGTGCATTCGGTTGACTTGCACCCGAAGGGTTGAGGTCCCAACTTTGATATTCAGCGTCAAGAGTAAGCAGATGTGGTTCAACATCATTTTGATCTTTGGCCGAGAACCACAAATGAGTTGAATTGGAATGCAGCATTTCAGTGGCAAACGTCGTTATCCCAAAGGAATGGGTATCGAGGGTCTGTTGTTGAGATGCCGAAAAAGATGGGTGCGAAAATACCGAGGCGATGGTGACTCCATCGCTCCAAACTAAGGCATCGGTTGTCGCACTTATCACTACACCTTGACCCCACTGGACCATTTTAGTCGAACTGGTAATGGGTAAAGAATTCCCATTTTCAACGACGCGTGTTGTACCACTCACCGTCGCATCACTGACCCATAACTGCCGTCCATTGACGCCATCATCAGCATCGAAGAAGACCCGTTCGCCTTGCGGCGTTTGAACCGAAGTCAGTCCAAGGTATTGACCAGGTGACGCATCGCCGCTCGGATTGATATCAAGCAAGAATTGCGTCGATGATTCGAAACCTTGACTGACCCAAAGTTCACATCCATCTATTCCATTGGCGCCCGCAGTTAAGAGGCGTTGTTGTTCGACCATCCATGCCATTGCATCACATGATGACGCTATACCATCAGCCATACCGGTTGCGAAATCCGAAATCGGACCATAGAGGAGGGGGACACTGCAAATTTGGAGGCTACTTCGCACCTCATCATCGTGCAATTGTCCATCGAACGCCATACCTTCACCCAGACCATCATCGACACCAAATCGAAGCACGAGTCCTGAGGGACAGACTGCAGGTGAGGGTTGGAGGTTTTCGACCAATGCAGGTGCTCCTTGACTACCAGCCTCACCTTGAATGCCGTTGTTACCTAAGAGTCCGTTGGTGCCATTACTTCCGACCAAGCCGTCGCATACCGCCTCACTGGAAGCGATTTCATCTTGAGTGAGTTGGTCATTTCCATCAGCATCAATTCCACTGAGAATCAGGATACCTCCAGTTGGACAGGTGATGTTACCCACCTCCAATTGTTCAATTTCCAATCGACTTGATGGCGGTTGTATGGTATTACCAGGCGAACCTTGAGGTCCAGAAAGGCCTTCTTTACCGTGGCATACTTTGGTTGAAGAAGTGACTTCATTTTCATCAAGATGGCCATTTGAGTTGAGGTCGTTGCCGATATAAATTTCAGCTCCGCCTTCAGTACAGATCGAATCTGCGACACGCCCTTCGGTCCGAACGAGCATTTCATAGGCATTCTCGCCAGTATTACCCTTTTGCGCTGAAAAAGAATCGAGTTGAACATAGGAATAGGTCGAGAGCGTAAGAGCAAGTACCAAGAGGAACGTTTGGAGGAAAGTCAGAACAAATTTCCTTTTGGATTTATGCTGAACTTTTGAGTTCGTTTTGTGCTGCTGCCTTGCGTGTACTCCTGGCACACTTTTCCGGCCTTGGTTGAGCGCAGGTTCTCCTGCAATAGTAGCGTCGACATCCATTGTTGGGGGGGTTGACATGATTTGACTGAAAACTGTCAACGGTATCAAAACCTTCGGTTCAATTGTGATTTAGGTGTTCTTCATGCTTTTGAGTCTTGTTTCGAAGGGGGTGAGTTCAAGGGCGTCCTTTGTCTGCACAGGAACATGGACCTTCCTGAACGTCTCGCGGCTCAATTAGCCGGCGATGAAGGTCCGACGCGTCAAAAAGCGGCGCGTTTGGTCGTTGATTTGGCAGTTACTGCTGGAGCAGAAGGCTTTGTCAAAGTCGACCATGCTCACGTCTCTGGCGTTTCAGTCATCACCGGTGGGCATGGCTTACGTCGTTTTTTGTCTGACCTCTCAAATTCAGGTGATGGCAAAGTTACGATACCGACCACTTTGAATTCCGCAGGTTGCGATAAAGAGAAAATGAAAGAGATGGATATAGATTGGCCCGATTTCCTTGAACAACAATTTGAAATTGTTGAAGCCTATTCTGATTTGGGGATACAAGCAACCCTTTCTTGCACACCTTATGACCGTGGAGTCGATGATGAAAGCGGAATTGCTTCATGGGCGGAATCCAATGCAGTGTGCTTTTCAAATACATGGACTTCCTTGATTACAAATCGAGAATCAGGCCTCTCGGCATTAGCGACAGCACTGACTGGTTTTGCACCTCGATGGGGGCTTCATCTTGAGAAAAACCGACAACCAAACATCCATGTCCGAGTGGAATGCGAACTTCATACGCTTTCCGATTGGTCAGTGCTTGGAGATTGGATTGGAAAGCAAGTTCGGCCTGACTGGAACGTTCCTTGGGGTCCAATGCCGTTCATTCAAGGACTTCCTTCACGGGCGAGTTTTGCTCGTAAAAAAGCACTTACTGCTGCAGCGGCTAATTATGGAACGCCAATGCTTTGGGCTGAGGGGCTTTCTTCAGACCCGCCCTTAGTGCGTAATGGAGACGGACAATGGATTGCTCCTAAGGCGGGCTGGCAAGGCGAATTGGTCTTTACTGCTGCCGATTTGCAGGCACGCTATGACGATTTAGCACCCACGGGACAAGTTGATTTGATTGTGATTGGGTGTCCACAAGCCAGCCTTGAGGAAATTAGAATCACAGCATCAGCCGTCCGTTCCTATGCGGAAATGGGTGACAAAATTCCGGACCAACGGTTATGGGTTTTCACAAGTGGAGACAATTACAAATTAGCATTGGCCGATGGTAGTGTCGAATTGCTTGAAAGTGCAGGTGCCGTTCTTTTACAAGACACCTGCCCTGAAGTTACCCCTTACAACCGTGCACATTACAATCATCTACTGACCAATTCACTGAAAGCAGAACATTACCTTACCAGCGGTTTGAACCGTCTTCCAACAAGTGTGATGCCGATTGCAGATTGCGTTGCTCATGCATTTGACCCTGAGTTATCGGCTGGCCCGCGTCCGCTTTTAGTTTCCAAAGCACAACCGCAACATGCCAGTGCAAAAACGCACCAAACCGAGGACGTTGTCTTGACTGGAGCCCCGTTACTGAGTCAAGAGAATTATTGCATAACAGGCCCAGCATTGGTCACCGATGTTCCCATTACCTATCTGGGCTATGTCCACCGAGATACTGGCGTTATCGAAGAAACTGGCCATCCACTTGACGGCAGGGCTATCGAAAATTCAATTCTCATCTATCCAAAGGGTTCTGGCTCGACCGTTGCACCATTTGTTTTGATGGGATTATTGTACACCGGCAAGGGTCCAATTGCCATTGTCAACCGTGATGTCTGTCCGCTCACATTACCTGCTTGCTCGTTGTTGGGATTACCATATGGTCATGGTTTCGACCAAGACCCTTGTATGGCCATTAACGACGGAGATCTCATTGAACTTAAATCTGAAAGTGGCATCGTCACACTGACCGTTCTTGAACGAGTACAATGAGGTGATGGCATGAGTGGACTGAAAATTCTTGTCACAGGTGGTGCAGGATTCATTGGCTCATCATTATGCGAACGTTTGGTCGCTGAAGGGCATTCAGTGTTGGCGTATGATTCGTTATTCCGAGGCAGTGAATCAAATCTTGCTTCTCTTCAAGAGCATCCAGAGTTTCAATTCATGCAGGGTGATGTTCGTGACATCGACCGTTTGGACGATGCGATTGAGCAATTGGGCGGAGTAGAACTCATCTACCATCTTGCAGCAGTGAATGGAACCAAGTGGTTTCATGAGGCTGCCCATTCAGTCATCGATGTCAACATCAATGGAACGCTTCGAACATTGGAGTTAGCGATGGCTCACGATGTACGCTATGTGTTCGCATCTTCACCAGAAGCCTTTGGCGAGGCTTTGCAACAACCGATTCAAAACGGTAATGAGATGACCTTTACTGACCCATCCCTTCACCAACGCCATTCCTATGGCGCCAGCAAATATCTCGATGAAGTTGCGTGCCAACATGCAGCTCGTGATGGGCTGGATGTCCGAATCATTCGTCCTTTCAACGCCTACGGTCCACGACTTCTCGGTGATGAGTATGGTCAAGTGGTGGCGATGTTTTTCCAGGCAGTCCTCTCCAACGAATCGATTCAGTTACACAATGGTGGTCAGCAAACTCGCTCATTTACATGGATTGATGATGTGGTTGAGGGCTTTATCCGAGCCGGACTTCGAGAGAAGGGAGTTCAAGGAGAATCTCTTTCAGGGTGCGCTTTGAATATTGGCTCTACAGAAGAAATCACGATTCAGCAGTTACAAGAAACTCTTTTCTCTATTGTTTCAAACGATGCAACATGGACGAAGGAGTTACCTGAAACGAAAGTGGTTGAAGGGTACTATGGTGATGCACTACGCCGTCTACCGGATTGCAGTCAAGCGGAATCACTGCTTGGATGGGAATCGTCAACATCCTTGGAACAAGGTCTGCGCGCTATGTGGTCAGTCTTACGATGAGTCTTGTTGTGAAGCGTAGTGTTTGAGGACTTTCACGCCCCAAGAATCGGGAGCAGGTGTGAGTCGGTCATGGCCATGTTGGCATAATACATCCAATCCATTTGCCGGTATTGACGCTTCAGTGGTCCACACTCCTGTGACCCGTAAGACTGCGAGACGTGCCACTGCATCAGGAAGTGGCGTATCTTCGATGAATTCAACCTCAAGTGCAGCAACTGCTTCGTTGATGAGTAATGGGTCAAGATGATGAGGAGTAAATCCCGCAAGATTCCATTCACTTTCACCTTTAGGGAGTGGGCTTGCCGTTTCATCAATTGCCTCGACCATTGAATGAGAACTCGGCATCAAGTGAAGGATAGCTCTTTTGGTCGTGCGGAGATTGTGAAGCGTGTCCCTGTATCGGCCTTCACGGTTACAACTAAACGAGGCAATTAACAGCGGAGGGCCTGTTGAAACTGCCATAACGGAGGTATAAGGAGCAAGGTTCTTGTTTCCATGTTCATCTTGTGTCGATGCAATGACCAAAGGACGTGGAGATAACAGGCCAGATAACCATCCAGCACGTTGTGCATGTTCCAGTTCGTTGACATCGATTCGTTGAGCACCTTCCATGCCCTTGCTTGGAAGCGGTGTGAACCAGTTATCTAAGGTGCCGTTTTTTATTTCTTCAATCGCATGGTCATTGAATTGGACATAGGACTTCCAAGATTCAGTTTGCTCTATTTCACCACGCTCAGTTTTCCGAGCAATCGAATCTTCCGCATAGATATTGCAGCGTTTGAGATAATCGAGTACAACTTCTTTTCTGTCCATATATTCACCTCAGTCACTGCTTGCTGATTTTCTTTTGAGTTGGAGTTGCTTTTCATCGTATGTATTCCGCATCATCAAAAATACAGCAGGGTTTCCCACCCATACTTCGTTGTCAGGAATATCCCGAGTGAGTGTTGAACCCGCACCAAGGACTGCATTATGTCCAACCGAACATCCAGCAATAACCGTTGCACCCCCGCCAATAACTGCACCCTTTCCAATTTGAACCGGTTGCCATTGCATAGAGTTTTTCGAAGGGGGATATTTGTCATTGAGGAGTGTAGCGTTTGGACCAATAAACACTCGGTCACCCACTCCGCAGCCATCGGCGATGTATGCACCGCCCTGAATCCGACACTCATGACCAAGAGTAACTTTACGCCCAAGATGTACCAATGCACCAATGGAACAATTGTCGCCAATTCTTGTGTCCTTTCCAATATGACAAGGAGTCCAAGCGATACTTCCTCTTTCAAGTTCGATACGTTGGCCACTTAATGGGGACTCCTCTTTCATTTGATCCCTCATTCACTTAAGCCGAGTTCTCGAAGAAGCATACCTACGTGACCTTTGGCTTTGACATTATACCGGAGCCAAGAAAAAGCGCCATCCGGTCCTATGACGAACGTAGAACGCGAACAACCCATGTATTCACGACCGTAATTTTTCTTAAGGCGCCATGTACCATATGCTTCATGAAGTTCGCCTCCTTCATCCATTAGAAGAGGGAAGTTGAGTTCCTGCTTCCTGATGAACTTTTCATGAGAGCCTTCGGAACCTTTGGATACGCCGAGAACGATATACCCTTCAGCACTTAAGAGCGCCATGTTATCTCGGAAATTACATGCTTGAGTGGTGCATCCCGGTGTTGAGTCACGCGGGTAAAAGTACACGATAACACTTTTTCCAGCAGAGGTATATGCTGCTAAGTCATGAACAGTGCCGTTCGAATCTTCACACTTGAACAGTGGGGCGTTATGGCCAACTTCATGTGTTATTGTTTCGCTCATGATGCCCGCACCTATCCAAAGGTCATGAAACATTGCATTTGCTCATATTTTGTCAAAATAAAGAGATTTTCTGGCGATTGTATGGGGTTTTAGCCTCTGTATATCGCTTTTATGCGATATGCATTCCATCTATCGCAAAGTGGGTGATTCATGGCTGAGCAACCGATTCTTTCAATAACCGGGGGGTGCTAAGTTGGGCCATGGTGGCTACGCGTATGTCTCGGCGATGTCGTCGCTATTCAAAGCAAATTTTGCGTGTTAGCACCAAGATTGAACTGCAAACTATTGCCAGCCTCATCCAAAGTGAATTGGATAAGCGTATTTTGTCCTATGATGAAGCACTCACTTTGGGCAACCTCATACAAAACCGGGCAGATCAATTACCAGGCGACGCTATCGTTTACGCTCTATCAGACCGCGATGCATACCGGAGGACTTTAGAATTGTATTTGCGAGACTCACTTTTGACCCAGACCGAACAAATGTTACTTTGGGAAGAGCGCCGCCGACTTGGCATTTCAGATGTCGAGCATGAGCGCTTACTCGAACAACTTCTTCTTCAATGGCGCCGCCAAGGAAAGAAAGTCACCATCGACCGTTTCAAAACTCCCGGGGGTGGGACATCTGCTTAAGATTCAATTAAACCAATCGACTTTAGCAACACTTCTCGTGTTACTGTTTATCGTCCCATCTTTTTTGCCCATTGCTGGAGCAGATGACGCTGAAGAAGCAAGCACCAGTGCTCGGAGCGGAACCCTCGACTTTACGTTCCGTGACGCACTTCAACTGAGTAACTCTGGCTCTGCCATTCTTTTGTCGAATTTGTACCTTGAACCCGGCGACCACATCGTGACGGCAAATGTATCTTATACCGGTACTGGAGATGATAACCTCCAACTGGTCCTCCAACATAAAGGCTCATCAATTCTTGATTTCGCTGATGTCCCCGGCTCTACAATCGACTTTGGAACGCTCTATGGAAATTCTGCAGGGTCACAAATCGATATCCCTCCTAATTCGTTCACCTGGACAGCCTCGTCTGGAGCTGGACAGGAATTGAGAGTCAAAATTATAGGGACGCAAGAATCGGGAATTAATCTACTGGATAATATACAACCACTCGGACTCCCCTTTTCTGTAGAACACAAACAAAAAGGGGACGCAACCCCTACAAACTTCCCAGCCATTTCCCCGGCGAGTTCTCAGATGACGTTATCAAAATCGAACCATTTGCTCAATGTTACTGCAACCAATTCTGGTGTAATAAGTCTTAATGCACAACTTTCAATTGTATTGACTCAAAATGGCACCCCCACTCCTTTGACCTATGTTTCGAATCAACCTCTGCTTGAACCCGGCTCCTATCCACTTTCATCCACGACATTACCAGATCAAGCCATACTCACTGCCGCACTCGATGCTTCTTCCTTAACTGGCGTCTACGAATTTGTTGCAACCGTCACCTTTACCGGGTTGCAATCTGAAACGATCATAGTCAGCGAACCGGATACTTGGGTCAAATTCTCCGATTATAACGCGGATGTGATTGAGCCGTCAACTTTAATCGTTGAACCCGGGGAATCCGCCGTCTTGACATTCCTCGTCGAAAACACAGGCGAATTGCCGGACCTCTTTTCATTCGTGGTGACTGAAAGTGAAACTCCCGGCTGGGTTTCTGTTGGAGATGTGCCCGACTTCGGAGCAAC
>Ga0209090_10001109_pt1 | contig 17145 bp, 6 predicted proteins | sample ArcticOcean_MG_C_9_FD_187432 | JGI IMG/M metagenome (GOLD analysis project Ga0209090, IMG submission 187432) | Marine microbial communities from western Arctic Ocean - ArcticOcean_MG_CB2_152 (SPAdes) (version 2) | ecosystem: Environmental > Aquatic > Marine > Oceanic | place: Arctic Ocean... | reverse complement strand
CACTGTGTCCGAGGTTCACACGCTCGCCGATGCCCACGAAGCAGCCCGCGGTAGGCGCCCATACTGCCCCAACGATTTTGTCGGGTCGCAGGGCGCCGGGACCTCGTGCCTACGCAATTGCGCCTTAAACGCCATACCATAGCTCACCCAGTTGTATACTTAAGTGCTACTAGCAGGCGGTCAGGCTAGCCATGAAGGTTTCGAGGCGTTCAAGTTCCGAACCGTCACGGTAGGCCAGTGACGTGAGCGTGCCAGTGGCTAACCAAGTCGCTTAAGAACCCACAGTGACTATGGGGGACGATCGAGCCCCAATATACCCGCCCGATGGCCCCGGGTCAATTGCCTGCTTAGGCCGGTTCTGGGCGCTAGGCCGAAAAACCCAACGTGATAGTGTCACGGTTAGTTCCTCCTATGTATGCAGAGTTAAGAGGATTTACGCTGTTAAGCAACTACTATCTCGAAACCGGCCGCAGTAGATCTGAATGCTCATGCAGAGAGTTGACCAGCTGCAGTATGTGGTCAAAAAGGTGCGATGGGAGAGTCCAGAACGGATTTTGGAAAAACCACGATGATTCGAGGCACTTCGAAAACGCAGGTCCCATCGTCGTGGACAAAACGCGCAAGCGCGCTCGAGGCCCGACATGTATTCGCCGAATTTGTTCGAAAACGCGTTGCATTCGAGCACTTCAAGATATATAGCTGCAAAGTAAAACTGCGACGCAACGCAGGTCGAGCTGCGGCCCGCGCACCTTGGGCGCTGCGTAGAGGCACTCAGGAGTGAGGTGCTCGGCGGCAAAGCCGCAGTCCGAGAATACCTCGCTGCCCTGTGCAAAGACTCGGCCGTGGCAAGGCGCGGAAGAAAAGGTGTGCCTTCGAACAACTTTAAGATGGTGAGTCGCTGCGATGGCGTGCAGGTCGGGTAGAAGCGATTAAACGGTCAACAATACGCAGGTCATCGACGAGCTCGATCGCCTCGACGCATTCGATGGCTCCGCCACCGTCGCGCCGTCCCCACCCCGCGTCCGCACCGCATGTGCATCGCGGAACCTGGAGCCCGCAGGCTGAACGACGACGTTTCACCTGACGATGCAGCCCGGGGCGCATGGATCGCCCGGAGGCTCACGGAGCGCGATCGGCTCCGCGTAGCCTGCGAATTTGCGGAGACACGCTGCGCTGAGCTCAAAAGCGACCTCCGCGACGGGTTAATTGCACTTCCCTCAGCCTAATGCCCCACTGGCATCGAGACCCAACTCGGAGGAGCTCGCGGAATGCCATTAGCTTTCACTTCCAGTTGACACCGTCTCAATTGTGCAGTAATAGATTATATACATACTCAGGCTCAGAAGATTCCTCCACTGGCAACCCCACTGTGACTGGCACCTACTTTGCCGCCCAGTTAGACGCCCCAAGCGCCGAGAAGAGCCCAGCAGAGGTAGGAGTGCTCTTTGTGGAAGTCTGGAGGGGGTCCGTGGCTGCCTACATGTGGACTCGGGGAATAGGTACTGCTACTAAACCGCACTGCGGCATTGGCAGTCCCGGGCCGCTATTTCGACCAGATAGTCGAGTTAGACCACGAGTCCACTTACACAATGGTTTATATAATCTTGCGATCTACTGACTCGGAAGTGCCGCTGGGTGCGACGCGCGTAGATGCGGCCGGCGTGGCGAGATCGGGCGCAGGCGTCGACGACAGGTAGCTCGCCCTAGGCACACAGAATAAATCCCCGTTGGGCCTTATCTCATGAGCTTATATCCGAGTCATATGATAGATGTGGGACGATGGGAAATTATTAAAGAAAAATTATGGGACCATTTGTTGCGCCTGTTGGGGCGATCAAGGTTTTGGGCAAAAGCAGGGGGAGCAACAACGACGCAAAAAACCTGTGCCACAGTGCAGCGCGTTGGCCGTCCTTTATCTCACGCGCTTTGGGCGAATATCGCGCCGCAAGCGCGCCACTTTAAGTGGGGCCTGCTCAGCTACCATGGCGGGTGTACGCGGGAGTTCGGGGCCTGTGTTGAGGGCCAGAGGGCCTCATACGGTACTAGGGCCGACCCGGCCGGAGGGGGGGTCGTCACAGTTGCAGCCTGAGAGGCTGAGCCTGAGTGGCCAGTGACGGTCACGGTGCCACTGCAGCAGTGCCCGAGTCACGGTATCGCGTTTAGTACTAGACCAAGCCTCCCCCGCGAGGGGGCCGCTATTTAAAGTTTCCGGATAGCAGCCATGGTACCGTCACGGTGACTCGGACTCACTGGCAGGCTACTAGTAACTTTGCCAGTGAGCCTCAGCCTGAGGCTGCCAGTTTCGAACCGTATCTTACCAAACGTGTCCCAGGTATCTAGGCGAGCACGGTTTCACCGTCGACTCAACCTTAAGCGTTTGGCTTCGAAATTGCATTTAGATGCGCTGCAAGTAAAGGCACCGGCGCACGCTGTTGCTGTGACCGAATGACGACGTTCTGATGTAAAACAGCCGCCTGACACCGCCGCATGGCGGCTACAGAGGCGATTAGCAGCGAGTCTCGCGTACGTTATCTCTAGCACCTCCTTCGCGCCTTAGGCCGCCCGCGCCAGTTGCGCCATGGGTTGGAGTCAATGATCAACGCTATGCAGCTTGTGGCAAGTGCGAAAACGACGCGCAGCGCCGACGCGACGTTCAGAACGGTACGCGCCAAAGGGTCTATCTCGACCAGTTGGAGGTCTTCAGACTAGCTCATTCTTTCAGCGTGGGGCGGGTAAGGTAATCGACGATCTTTGACACTGCGTGGCCCCTCACGCGCCGCAATCGCGCCAGCAAATGGCTGTCGACCACCTGGGACGAGCTTTGCTCGCAGCAAGGCCATCAACGCGCCGCGCAGCCACTGGTGTGCCGACAGATATTGAGCTGGTGAGCCTCTTAGTCATTGGGATCGTGGTCTAACTCGGCGATCTGATAGAGAAAGCGCATTTTCGACAGTCAAAATCGGTCCGGGCGGCCTGATTTGTATCTGTAACTTCCTGAAACTCCCGTGCACACGTTTGATAAGGGGGGGTTGCTTACTGGCAGTGGCAGTGGCACGTAAACCGTGACTTTGAATTGAAGTCACGGTGTCTAGGTAACGAAAATTTGGGTTTCGCCTAACTTCTCGCAAGCAAAGGAGTCGAGGTCTATACTCGAAGGGTCCTCCTTAAATCTTTTTTTAACTTATATTGTGGGTGAGGTGGGGAGCTTCAATCTATGTACAGTATACATTGAAGATTGTATCTTTCGCGACCACATAACGCACGCCTTAAGATGAGCATGGAAAATGACTATGTCGATGAGCACCAAGCCTTTGCCGCCAGCCGTAGCTCAGATTACGTTTACGAAACGGGAAGCAGAGTTGCATTCCATGCTCTTGACAGTCATGCGGAGACTATTGAGGGAGATGTCAAACTTCCATTTGTGATAACCGGTGCCGCCGGGTGCGGCAAGAGCGCTTTGCTAGCAAATTGGGTGAGTCTACGCAGAAAAACAAAACACAGAGATGAATTTCTGTTTCAACATTTTGTTGGATGCTCGCCACAGTCAAAGCAGCTAGCTCACCTCCTCCACCGACTTGAGTCCGCTTTAAAGGAACACTTTCAACTAAGGGAAATGGAAATTCCAACGTCCGAGGAACGGCTTAGGTGGTCGCTAAATCGATTCCTGACAGCTGCGGGGAAAAAACAATTCCCTGCTCGCATTGTGATAGTCCTTGACGCTGTCAATTGTCTCCTTGGAGAATCAAGCACAGCGAATACATTGCACTGGCTCCCATCTCAGCTACCTCAGGGAGTGAGAATAATCGTGTCCACGGTTGAGCTAGAGCAATTTGGGTCCAACCCTGAGGGGCTATTTGACGAGTCTAGGATACACAGAACATATACAGAGCTCCGTCGGAGAAAATGCCCAACGATCCATTTGCAGCCCCTGTCTGTTGAGGTTCGCCACCTGATCATAAACAGTTTTCTCGCAACCAACCAGCAGTCTCTACAGTTGCTAAAGCAAGCTCAACAATTCAGAATAGTAACTGCCAAAGCTTCTTCGCAACCGCTTTTTCTTCGTACCGTCCTCTATGCCTTGCGCCTTGGGTCTGAAATGTCGAACGCGACTATTGACCAGCAGGTTGAAATCTACCTTGCAGCCGAGGTAACACCAGTGCTGATTGCACGCATACTTGAAATGTGTAGCGGTTACGTAGATTCTACATGCATAGAAGCCGCAAATAATCTTAGGCGAATACTTACGGCACTTTATTCGTCCAGACATGGATTGAGCGAAATAGAAATGTGGGGGGTTGCTGAACTCGCCACAGGCAACTCTCTACCACATGAACAGTGTGCGTGTATTCGCAGGATTCTGCGTGATTTCACATTTTCAGTGAATGGACTGCGAAGCTTGTCCCATGTAGAATATGCTGCAGTGATTTACGGTGACTACATCCGTAGCCCAGAGATGCATATTCGTGCTCATCATTTGATGGCCCGTTATTTTGGCGGGCTTTTACCGTGCGATCGTAAGCTCGACGCGCTTCCTTATCATTTAGAAGTGAGTGGGAATTGGCATAGACTACGCGCTGTGCTCGTTGAAGTGAAAATGTTCCGCCTTTGGTGGACACATGCACACAAGCGAGAGTTTTTAAGTTTGTGGGCAAGCTTGACTGCATCCTGCAACTCACACGCGCCCGTACGCAAACTGGTTACAGGAGAATTTGATGACACGATGCGATACGCACAACCACCTCGTCCATGTCTTGACCTTGTAGAAGAGTATGTGCGATCAGTTGACGAGTTTAAGTTTGCACATTCACCATCTGATGATGAACTTGCCGCCGTGATCCTGCAAATTGGTGACTTCTTACTGGAATTTGCCACTCTGTCGCTGGAAGAAGCAGCAGATGTACCTAAATTCATTCATCCACCAATTCCAAACGACGACATGGCAAGTCTTGGTGTTCCATTTCTCTCCATAGACAAGGATGGTAACTCCGTTCTCAACACCCCGGTTGTTGAGTTGATCAGTAAAAAGGGCAACATCAGCTGCAAACTGGGTGTAGTGGACATGTCAATAAAAGTCAATGAAAAGGTCCCTCTGTGTTCAACCTACTTCTATCACAGGTGGATGTGGATTCAATTTCCATGGGTTTGTCTGGCAAATTGTGGGGAGCGATTTTTGAAGGGAGTCGCACAACGATCCAGTCATCAGGACAAAACTGCTACCACGCCCTCAACCAAACTACTCAAACTGAATCAGTTTCTTTGTATGACTCCCGCAAACACGGCACCAAAGATGAGCAGCAGTTCGACTGCTCTGGCAAGTACAATGAAGGCAGCTGTTGTAGATCACAAGTTACCTCAAATATCCTTTGTCAAAAGTGACAATATGTTAGATGCATTAGCTAGGCCACCTACCGAAACTAAGAACCGCACCAGTAAATCACGGCATAATTTTGCCCAAAAAAAAAAGTCACCGCAAAATCAACAACGCGGCTTTGTTGATCATTTTGCCAACAAATTGAAGCAACTTCGCGAAACCATTGGTTCATACCGCAATGAGTTAGATCAATTAAGGCAAGAGCGAATTGCTGTTCATCGGCGATATGATGGCATTTGTGATGAAGTAAATGAGCTAAGCAAAATGCACTTGTCGACAAGTAGCTTGGAGGCTGAGCTCACTAGATTAGTGGAACGACTAGAAAGGACCGAACGTGGTCATAGAATGGCAAAGCTTCTGTATAGGAACTATGAGTGTGTCAAGCTTATGTGCGAGCGCCATCCAGCTCATAGCCAAGCTCTGATAGACGAGCTCGAGGCAAAGCTGTCTCAAGATGATTTGTTCATAAAAGAAGTCCAACATCAACTGAGAAAAAACATATTTGAGTCACATGACTTTGCTGCGAACAATAAAATTCTACATCGTGCAGCCCAGGATTTGACTGGATTGCAGAATGACATGCTGATTCAACGGATACGTCAGCGTGAGAATCTCCAGCGCACAGCACGACGAAAGCATCTCAATCATCCCACTGACGGCTTGCTGAGCTCAAAAGATTCAAGTTCCGGCGTCAAACCCGGAGGGGATGGCAAGAAAGAACAGCGTCACAGCCAATACAAAGGAGTTCTAGCGAAAGATACTGCCCTTGTTATCAGCCAACCCCAAGAGCTGGCATCATACCTGGGGCTCAAATGGGAGACCCAGTTTAAGCTTATTCAGAAGCGGACATTATTGCCCAATCTAAGGGACTTCTTCTGCAAATTTTATCTCGCCCAGTCGCTCCAGACACAAATGTGCGCATTGCATGATGCTGCTGAACTTCGACAACGAAAAGTGAAACATATGCTGAGCCAATCTGAAGTGGAGCTGGAGCAAGTACGTTATGATTCACAGTCAATTGTTGGGTCAAGATCTCGCGAGGCTCGTGATATGCAGCTCCGCCTTGCCAATCAATTAATGCGTCACAAGCATGTCCAGGAGATGGCCCTAATGGCGGAGAGTTTGCATCGAACAGCTTTTGGGGGTATCAAGCATGTGTGCACTATGCTCGGCATCCCCCCCCCCGATAAAGACACGCCCATAAACGAGATTATACACCAGGTGGAAAGTGTTCTGGAATCGCTGATGGAAGAGAGAGATAGGTCTGCGCAGAAGCTAGTTGGCCACCAGCAAGTGACCCAGGACACTGTGCAGAGTAACGAAAAGTGTTTGCGAACACCAGAGCTAGATGCTGCTCTTGAACACTTCGAAACATCAAAATCATTAATTGCGCATCGCTTGCCAGCCAAAGCATAGTGATATTATTGATCGTGTTGACAAGCTTTAAGTATACTCAAAATTATAGGGTGAACACCCAAACTGCACGAATCTTCGCGTTACTCACACACTAGGGGCCGCTAATCAAAGCAGATACGAACGTCCAGAGCATTCGGTCATCATTGGTTAGCTAATAAAAGACTACCACAATGACTTTTATGCATTTAGCAGCCCTCAGCAGCACGCATCATGCAGCTAATCGGCCCGGGGTCTCGTGCTCATGGCAAACAGAACGCTGCGACTCTACATAATTGGAAAGTGTGTGTTGACACGCTGTTGTTATATATTCGTGTATTACAACCCCCCTGGCCCCGGTCCCCGGTCTAGGGTATGTTGTCAGTGAAGGCTATTGTGCGCCGGCCAAATCGCGGTTGCGTGTAGCGAAGGGCAAAGGACGACACGTTTCACTGCCTGTAAGTAAGGATCACGCCCGAACAAACGCAACATGAGGAGTATTTGCACCGGACACGCCTGCTCGGGGGGCGTTGCGAAGGAGTGGCGTTAAGAATTCGCCCTCCCGAGCCACCCTAGAGGAACGCCCGCGGAGGAGACGGAGGATCATTATACTCCTAGTAACTACAGTGCGGCGTAACAGTAGTGCATTTTATTGCCGTACCGGGTTATTGCCGTAGATTCTACTGCTACCCGCACAGTCGGGAGGCGGGCATGGGGAAACTAATCGTGCAGACGATGACCGGCGCAGCATTTGCCTTGAACAGCGAGATCTTTCAGGCGGAGTTAGAGGCCTGGGTCGTGAACTCGAACCTTTACGCGCAAACTCAACCAATGAAGCCGGGGCCGCGAAGGCGGAGCTGAAGATCAACGCACCTAACCAAGTTGAAATGATCATTTAACCAAGCAGCAGACGACGTGGATGAGGATGACAAATGGACACAAAAGGCACGCCTGCGACTCGGAGCTTTGAAGAAGTCTGTTGATGATGATGAAGACCTACAAGATGCAATAGGCATGTCCCTTCAAAACCCTGGCGAGGCAGACGCAATCCAAGCCGCTAGCTTACTGGATTCGTCCTACCAATCTCAGGCTGCTGGGCCCGGCCCGGGGGGATTTTTGTCGGACGCCCAAGCGTATATGCATGCTAAAATCTGCTCGTTAGAGGATATAGTAGTCACGCCCCCTAGTCCCGCCCCAGCAGGCTTGACTGCCTCTCTGTACTGGGTAACTACACCGCACGCCTGCTGCGCGCGATATAAGGCGCCCGTAGAGGTTACCCGGTACGCAAGGTGGCCTGATTCAAGACTGACTCGGCGGCCGGCCCGGGGCGGCCGCGGCGGCGCTGGACTCCTCGGACTCGGAACTTCAAGTTACCAGTGCACCTGTCAGTGTAAATAAACAAATAAATACAAAATTAAGAAAGGAACACCCTGAGTGAGTTCGCTACTCACAGGCTCTCAAGTCAGGCTGCGGCAGCCTGGTCTTAGCCTCGCTGAGTCTCAGGCTAGTAACACTCCCAATGTGACTCCGAGGCGGAGCGTTGTATAACCCGGTATGCGCAATAAGGCGGCACCCCATACCTCATATTCGCGTAACTAGCTCTCGATACAATTGTTCGGTTCGGGGACAATATGCCATAAATGTACTGGCTATTATAGTATTTCAGTTCGGCACCCTTTAATATATGCTATGATGGCGCGAAGCCAGGTGAGCGCAATTCAATTTCTTGATTTCAAATTTTGATGGCCAAAATGGGGGCTTTTCGGAGCCGATCCTCAAGGCGGCGAAGTTTGCGTAAGTCCAAAGAGCGTTCCATGGCTTCCAGGCCAAGTCTTGTGTGTCGGCCTAGCTTAAGCTGTCGTCGGATCGATTGCAGGTGCAGGACTGATTCTCGTAGTCTCAGTCGTCGCTTGGTCATCATATAGGCAAGGACAACACAGAATGATGTGTGAGTTCCAAGGTCACAGTGTACTAATATAGTCTCCTTGCGCCTACATGTGTGGTGATGTTAAGGTGGACTGTATTGATGCTGGAGATGATGGGACTTGACTCGATGGCCTTGTGAATAAACTCTGTGCACGTTTTTAGTAACCCAGTAAGAGTGTACCATGGTGCTGCATCCTCCGTAGTCTCTGGCATATCTATCAGGATCTCACATTGTACGATGGCTTTGTTCTCTTCAGGGTCTGAGAGCCAGCGAAGCTTTGGGTCCTTTTGACCTGCGGACACTGCAGTTTCAAAGATAATTTTGTTTCAACAGACGGAGAAGAAAACCTCGATCAAAAATAGATAGGACAGATGTAAAGCCTCGGTCCGTTGCAAATTGCGGATATGCGGCTTCTCTTGAGCCAAGCCACAACGCACCGCGATCAAGCCCACCGGGTAAAACACATTGTGCTGGTTCGTTTGAAATGAATTGTCGAATCAAAGTCTGTACCTCGTGCAGCTCACCCTGTGCAAGAACCATAGGAGTCTTGCCGTCGGCGCTCAGGGCATAGGGTGATGCATGATGTTTGAGAAGAACATCAACAATAGACGGGAGCTTAGATGAGACAGCATAGTGCAATGGCGTCCACTTCCAGACTTTATCCGGCTGCCATCGCATGGTATCCTCATCAATTAATTGCAACAGTAGAATTACCATGGCAACTGACCCACTAAGGATGCCATGGATAAAGACTGAACGACCAGCTCTATCTCGAACATCGGACCTAGCACCATTCGCAATAAGCATGGTTGCACCCTCACATTCCCCACGACGACAAGTAGTGACGAGGGGTGTTTCCCAATTAGCATCACGCACTTCAAGTGCAGCTTTGGCTTGAATGAGGATCTTGATAACACCAAGATGACTATTTGAAGCAGAGTAATGTAATCCAGTGCACTGTGTAGTGTCCCGAGCATCTACTTCCTGACCTTCTCTGAGATATTGGGCAACTACATCTCCCGCCCCTGCACGGCAGGCTTGTAAAAACAGTTCAAGACCAACCCTTGGATCTCCGATGTACTGCGCACGTTCTCTGACTACCTGGAGTGTTTCCCACCTACTGGAAACCGAATTAAGTCTGAAGTCATAACGTCGAAATTGAAGCAAGTGTGGGTGCTGAGCATCTTGGATAAGCTGATGAACCTCTACCCATGGTAGATTTTCAGTCATGATACCATTGATTTCTGTAATAATCATACCGGCTTGCACAGCAGGAAACAATTCAGATATGCTACGGCTTTGCTGATCTGCAAGGACGTGGTCCTCACTAATTTTTTCTGCTGTTTCGCGCTCTAGCTCAAACAATTTCTCGAGGCGGTGATCAGCATGCTTCATGTCTTGAAATGAACAATCCTTGATTCTTTTTACATCTCTCAACACTTCACGGGCCTCAAGAAGGCGCTCACAGCGCAGCTTGAGCTCATGATATCTTCGCCATTGCTGCTCTGCTTCAACTTTCTCTTCTGTTTTTTTCATCAATGCGACGCGTTCCCGAAAGTTTGCAATTTTGGGTCGCAGCTCTAGATATTCCTCCAGCTCTTCTGGTCTGTCGTTCATCAGAAGCCACGCAGTCTCCCAGTTCTTGAATGTCCGATTCTTTGCAACAAATTCTTTTTTAAGGCAATCAACTTCAAGTATCTGCTTCTCACAAGATCCGGCAGCCGCATCATGATCATCTATTGGTGTTTTCCAGCCCACAACGACAGCATTAAGGCCGTCAGCTCCAGGTACTACTTTCAAAGTCAACATTAAATTATCAAATGTGCCGGAGCAGCTTCGGCGAGGCACATGTTCCCACTTGACTTCAGCAGGCACATGCTTGACCCCCGCCTTTCGCCTCTGCTGTGCGCGCGCTAGACGCGATGCATTGCCATACATATTTAGGTGCGAGTAATTGGACTCTGTACATCTGGCTAGGGCCCAAGCTACTTGGGAATCCAAATTGGGATACGCGGGATCCTAGGCCTAGGTTTATATACTCCGAGTCACTGGCACCGGCACGTGATATACGCATCTAGATAGGTATATGCGCCCAAGATCTATCAAAATGTCGCTGAGTGCCAGTGCATTAAAACATTACCGTGACTCACTACAGTAAAGGATCATTAGACTCACCTGCCCGGGCCCAGGCTCGGGTACTGTTAGTAGCCCCGCCGCCCAGGGCCCCCCCGGGCCGCCGCCCCGGGCCCCCCCGGGCCGCCGCCCCGGGCCCGGTGATTTCGGTTTCTGGGGGGCCGGGTCCTCCGGCATTGGGCATCGCCAGGCAGCTCGCCTTCCCGGCCGCTCGCCGGTTGTCCGGCGCGTAAACGATATGCACGCAACTGCGGCGGCCCCAAGTCAGGGACCAACCCGGAGCCGAAAGACGCCCCATTCTAAGTGGCGGCTGGTACCCAATGGCAGTCGCTATCTCGGCCAGGTCGCCGAGTTATCTTAAGGACTAGACCACGAGCCCACTTACACAATGACTTGTATTCTTGCATCTACTGAAATACCGCGGGGTGCGACGCGCAGCGCAGATGCCGGCGTGGCGAGATCGAGCGCAGGCGCCAACGGCAAGTGGCATCGCCTCAGCAGTTTGTACTGCCTCTGCGTTCGGTGTAACTATGCTGCGCGCTCCAAGCACACCGTGACGATATAAGGCGCCCACACCACTCACACCGCACGCAGATGCGGCCCTTCGGGCTGTCTGGCGCTGCCTTTAAGCGCCGGCGAGGTAGCGACTTGGTACTTAGTCTAGCGGCCGTAACCTAGAATGAGAACGCCGAGAATGTCGAATCATGATCGGCCTCCCGCCGCGGCTACGCTAGGACAGTCACTGTGGCCCGCCGGCCCGGGTAGCCCGAGTACAACCGCCACGACCCGGGCTCGGGTGGTGGCATCAACCGCCATGCCGGTCGACTCGGACATCATGATGCAGGCCCCTGCAGAGAAGAACAATCAATGCATGCTAACTGGGCTTGCATGTTCTACTCCGAGTCAAGCCCGGGCTAGGATTTTCAATCACTGAGAACATGAAGCTTGCTTTTGAGTTTACTAGCCTAGTAGGATTTCAACTGCACCGGTCTCGAAACTTAAAGTCCAATAATACCCAACGACACACTGCCAGTGGCAGAACTTGGTCATTGGATAAAACTTTGAAGGCTTGGGAGGCGCGACTTACCCTGGCTCTCAGGCTTAACAGCACTGGCACTACTAGCCCGACTCGGAGCCTGAGTACCAAACGCGCACGCACCAGGGTCCTGCCCGTGGTTTTTTTTCTTGATACCGCCACCGTCACGGGTAGCCTGAGTAAAGAGATATCATCATGGTTGCTGTGGTGAATTTTTCGTTCTCCGGCGGCCGCGGTTGGCGGTCGTACGTTGACCAGTGTGGGTCGTTGCGGTTGACGTGGCCGCTGCGATCACCGCTGTCAGTGGCACTGCCACTGGCAGACTGAGCCTGTGTGCGCGCCCGGACCGGGGTCGCTTTTCTCCGCCACTGGCAGCCTGAGACTCCGAGTCGGACGTGCCAGTTTGGCTCCCGGCCCGGGGCCTGGGGCGCCATTGGCCCCCGGCACATGCGACTATTCTACAGTCCCCGTCTAAACGGCTGGAAGGGTAATATATGTCCCCTTCCAAGGGGGCAGTAGACATGCTGCAGTAGCCTGTGACCTAGGCTATGACTACTACTAGCATACATATACCATAAGATACATGTATATAAGAGTACCATAAAGATTCAAAGCATCGCCGATGACCACATCGGTCTGATAAGCAAGCTTCCCTTGGTTTTACATTGTTCATAGGTTTTGGACTCCTGCTTAAACTTTCCAGAGGAAGAGGAAGTAATTTTAAAGTATTGGAAGGAAATAGATGCTTTCCGTACAAGTATCAGTCTTAGCACAGGAAAGCCAGAGTACACTTTCTACGACGGGCCACCCTTTGCGACCGGTTTGCCACATTATGGGCATATCCTTGCAGGAACAATTAAAGATACCGTGACTCGGTATGCCCACCAAACTGGCCACAAGGTTTCACGTCGGTTTGGGTGGGACTGCCATGGTCTGCCAGTTGAATATGAGATTGATAAGGCTCTGGGCCTCAATTCGCGAGAAGAAGTATTAGCAATGGGTATTGGTGTGTATAATTCACACTGTCGGAGCATCGTTCAACGATACACGCGTGAGTGGGAGACTGTTGTTACCCGCTTGGGGCGATGGATCGACTTCGAAAATGACTACCGTACAATGGATTTGAGCTTTATGGAATCGGTCTGGTGGGTATTCAAAACTCTTTTTGATAAAGGACTTGTATACCGGGGCTACAAGGTCATGCCATATTCAACAACTTGTGCCACGCCTTTGTCAAATTTTGAAGCTGGTCTAAATTACAAAGATGCGACCGATGTTGCAGTTGTTGTGTCCTTCCCGCTATGTGATGAGCCAAATGTGAGCCTAGTAGCATGGACAACAACACCATGGACTCTTCCAGCAAATCTGGCGTTATGTGTAAATGCACATTTGAACTACGTCCAGGTCCGTTCAGTCGCAGACAGGAAAATCTACATTGTCGCGGAGGTGCGACTCACGCAGCTATTTCCGGCGCTTAGGTCAAAGAAGTTCCAACAAGGTGATGAAGCAAGGATATATGAGGTTCTAAAGTCCTTTAAGGGTGCTGAACTCGTCGGTCGAATGTATGAGCCCATTTTCCACTTCTATGATAGCGCAGAGCGGCGTTCCTGTGCATTCAAAGTTATAGCAGATGAGTATGTGACTAGCGAGGCGGGCACCGGCATAGTGCACCAGGCTCCTGCTTTTGGCGAAGATGATTATAGGGTCTGTGTAAAAAATAGTGTCGTTGACGTCGTAATGAACGGCGAGAGGAGCCTCCCTTGTCCCGTTGATGCCAATGGCCGCTTCGTCCCGCCAGTGTCGGGGGATTTACAAGGCATGCCAGTAAAGCTAGCTGACGCAACAATCTGTTCATTGCTTCAAAAAACGGGCAGACTTGTGCTCAAAGAGTCACATAAACATAGTTACCCATTCTGCTGGCGCTCAGATACTCCACTTATTTACAAGGCGGTCCCCTCGTGGTTCGTCGCTGTAGAGAGGATAAGAGAAAACCTCATACACAATAATAAACAGACATACTGGGTCCCTGCATCCGTGCGAACTGTCAGTGTCCACAAAAGGCTTGGCCATTTGCCATAATACACTGGTGAACCTTGGCACTAGGTGAAAGAGAAGCGCTTCCACAATTGGCTGGTTGACGCAAAAGACTGGGCTGTTTCTAGAAATCGTTTTTGGGGCACCCCTATCCCCCTTTGGGTATCTGAAGACCACAAGGAAATGGTGGCTATAGGCAGTGTCGCAGAGCTCCGCGCAAAATGCGAGCTGCCAGATGGGTCTCAGATCCCAATGGACTTTAGTGACTTGCATCGTGAGAGTGTGGACAGCCTGGTAGTGGCGTCGCCATCACAGTCAGGCGTATTTCTTCATCGTGTTGACGAGGTTTTTGACTGTTGGTTTGAATCAGGCTCCATGCCTTACGCACAGTTACACTATCCATTTGAGTGTAGCGAAAAAGAGTTTTTAAAGAAGTTTCCAGCTGATTTCATTGCAGAGGGACTAGATCAAACACGCGGGTGGTTTTACACACTCATGGTCATCTCGACTGCACTATTCAATAAGCCAGCATTCAAGAACCTTATAGTAAATGGTCTTGTTCTTGCAGCGGATGGAAAGAAGATGTCAAAGCGTCTAAAGAACTACCCCGACCCAACACTTGTAATTAACGCACATGGCGCTGATGCTCTTCGGCTTTACCTCATTAATTCCCCTGTCGTGAAAGGTGAGACCATTAAATTTGTTGAGTCCGGCGTACGTGGAGTTCTCCGCGATGTGCTTCTCCCCTGGTTCAACGCCTTTCGCTTTTTTACCCAACAAGCAAGCCGGTGGGAAATACAAAATTCAACAGGAAAAAAGTTTACGCAAGACAACGACCGCGCAAAAAAATCCCAAAATATCATGGACATTTGGATCATGGCAAGCTTGGACAGTCTTGTCCATTTTGTTCACGAGGAGATGAGGACATATCGCTTATACACTGTTGTGCCGCGGTACTCTAGCTGCGTCCATGGTGCTTACTTTCAGATCAGGACTCCTCTGACCCCCCCCCGCCTCGGACCCCCGACCCGACACATACTCTCACGTTCCCATTACACTGACTGTGATGACTATGCTACAATAGGCTAGTCGGCTTTTTGGGTGATCTGACAAACTGGTATGTTCGCCTGAATCGGTCTCGCCTCAAGGGTACCGATGGCGAGGACTCAGCACTAACATCACTGGCAGTCCTATATGACGTGCTCCTGAAGATGACTGTGGTCATGGCACCATTTACTCCATTTTTTGCAGAATACCTCTACCAACACTTGCGAAAGCGTCTTCTCACATGTAATACTCCAAATTCGCCTCAGGATGCAATAGGTAAAGCAGAAAGTGTGCACTACATAATGCTACCTCCGGCGGGGAACCCAAAGGCAGATGGAAAGGTTTTAGTTGGAATGAGCCTTCTCCAGCAGGTTGTTGAACTTGGTCGCCGGGCTAGGGAGGCCGCTACTATCTCAATGAAAACGCCTGTCAAAAGGGTAATTATAGTGTGTGACTCTGCATTGACGCTGGATGGACTGCGGGGGGAGCTGGAGTCCTACGTCCTCGAAGAGCTAAACACATGGGAAATCGTATTAACAAGTGATGTCGAAACGTGGTGCTCAATATCTGCTCTACCAAATCTACCCGTTCTTGCAAAACGCCTCGGAAAGCAAGTCCGTAGTGCAGCAGATGCAATCAAGGATCTTGATTCAGCCTCCCTCCGTTCTTACTCCAGGACTGGTAGTATAATGATCAGCGTAGATGGTAAAATCCTTCACTTTTCCACAGGTGACCTCATTGTCAAGTCTGCATTCTCCGGTGACAGTACTCGTCACATTGCAACAAGTTCTTCTGACGGTGGCCTCACGGTAGCTGTCTGTACGGTGCAGGACGATGCACTCCGTAGGCAGGGTATCACGCGTGATTTTTGCAATCGTGTTAACAAATTGCGCAAAAAAGGGAAGCTCAACATTGCCGATCAGGTCGATATCTTTTATGCCGAATCTGCTCCGCTAGACTCTATTTCCACCACCAGAGCCCTCGCATGTAATAGCAATTTACTAAATAGAGCGAGGATCTATCCCGTTGACTTTTCAGTCTGCCGTGGACAAATTCTAATTTCAGACAACTATGCATCTCCTGGAGGTTCTAATAACCTCAGTATTGCTCTGGCGGTCCCTGCACCTTCACTAGCGCCAGCCGCCGAAAAGAAATTTGCTGGGTATGTGGCAATAGAAACTTTCCTTGCGACATGTGACTTATCTAAGGGTAAAGTTCATGGTAGCCTTGAGAATACCACCGTTGACCTTAAGCTTGGCATTGACATTTTCCCAAGTGCAAGCTCCGCCCTCAAGTTGCCGACATCTAGCGCCCTAATTCCCTGTGCATAAATGAAACAGGGGACACGCCTCGGCACAGCCATTTTAGGTACTGAATAGCCCCAATATATTTGGCCTTGCTTGCCACATATATATGAAAACTAGGCACCTTGGTAGGCATCGATTGAACTTGGGCCTGACGGCCCTACCTACCCCCCTAGGACATCACGGTAACCAAAATAGGCCCTGGGGAGAGCGAAATGGTCTGGGTCTGACAATTTCAGCTCCCCGCGAATGTCACGGTCACTGAGTGTGGTGGTTTGTCTCGCGTCGCGCAATGTTTTTGGTACTCCATCGAGCTCGATGGCCACGTTTGCGTATCCGACCCACGCCACGAAGGGCCATTGAGACACAAATTACCAGCATGGAAGTGAATTCTGTTCAAGTTGAGCTGCCACAGTGTATTTAAGGGCTCCAAGTTAGGAATTTTAGGCCCGAAGTGCCTACTTTGCGGCGACCGGTGCAAAGGTGATCCCTCCCTACCAGCGCAGTCGCGCCCCCCAGGCAAGATTTTTGGGACTCTCCCACGCTCGAGATAGCCCGCGCCTATCGTGGCATGTGGGTAGATTCAATGAACAACATTCTTCATCTTTTGGCACACATGAGAATATCGTGAGGCGCCGACGCGATGTTCGAGGCGAGACGGTCGCGCGAATGAGGCTATCTCGACGAGTCCGGTTCTTCAGATGAGCTCATTTTTTTGGCGTTAGGCAATGAAGGTAATCGACGACCTTCAACTCTGCGTGGCCTTAAGCGCGCCGAAATTGCACCAACGGCTGCCGGCCACCTCGGACGAGCATCGCTCGCTCGAAATATTTAGCTCATCTACGGCGCCTCGCAACTTGTTTTGCTGCTCCTAGTAGTATATGAACTACTAGGCGGGAGG
>Ga0209090_10001098_pt1 | contig 17193 bp, 26 predicted proteins | sample ArcticOcean_MG_C_9_FD_187432 | JGI IMG/M metagenome (GOLD analysis project Ga0209090, IMG submission 187432) | Marine microbial communities from western Arctic Ocean - ArcticOcean_MG_CB2_152 (SPAdes) (version 2) | ecosystem: Environmental > Aquatic > Marine > Oceanic | place: Arctic Ocean... | reverse complement strand
TGAACGCACCAAAGCAAAGACAACCAAACGTGAAGAGACGGACGAAGAAACAATCGATCGTCTTAAAGAACGTTTCGATATCTTAGAGGATATGACTAAGGCCGCTAAGAAGGGAACTGTACGTGCTATGATCGTTACAGGCCCTCCAGGGGTTGGTAAGAGTTACGGTGTAGAGAAAGTACTTGCAAAGCACGATCTAATAGACGACATTGCAGGTGATGGCCGTCCGAAGAAGTTCGAATTTGTTAAAGGTGCAATGAGTGCGATTGGATTGTATGTAAAGTTATTCAACTACAGCGACAAGGATTGTGTGCTTGTGTTTGATGACTGTGATAGTGTATTGCAAGATGATCTAAGTCTAAACATATTAAAGGCCGCACTAGATAGCAAGAAGAGTCGTAGGATTTGTTGGAACACAGATAGTTTCAAGCTACGTAATGAGGGTGTTCCAGATCACTTCGAGTTCAAAGGTAGTGCGATATTCATTACCAACATCAAGTTTGATCACGTTAAGTCTAAGAAGCTTAGGGATCACCTAGAAGCAATTGAGTCTAGATGTCACTACATCGATCTAACAATTGATACAGAGAGGGAGAAAATGCTACGTATCAAACAGATTGTTGGTGAAGGTATGTTAACAGAACATGCATTACCACCCGAAGTGCATGAAGAGGTTGTCGATTTTATCGACAGCAATAAGAAGAGATTACGTGAGTTAAGTCTTAGGACTGTACTCAAAGTAGCCGACTTAGCTAAAGCCTTTCCAGATAGATGGCAGGCAATGGCTGAGAATACAGTACTGCGTCGAAGCTAACTGCCCTCAATCAGAAAAGCTCCGCATACTGTATACTAGAAACCATTAAGTTGGTTTCGGACCCTGGTAGAGTTGTGCCCTCGACTTTTACCAGGGTTTCTTTTTGGGTAAAATAAGATGAAATATAATGCATTTTTTGGTTGACTCTCGCATAGAAAGACCGTATAATAGTATTATAAACAGTTAGAACAACAACGAAGAGGGCAACAAATGATCAAAGTATATCAAGTAAGTTCAGAAAACCACAAAGAAATGTATCCAAACACGCCATTCAGTTATGGCATTGGTAAGTTCGATCCAATAGCAAACATAGACAAGTATGAGCACGTTGCAGACTTAGACGCACAAGACCTTAATGAAGCGTTCGAAGTAGGTAACATTGGACCAGAGTCTAAGTATACAAGACATAAGCCTATGCATAGTATAAGCGTAGGGGACATACTTGTAGACGATAGTAAGGTAAGCATTGTAGCGTCATGTGGCTTTGATGAGCTAGACGTTAAACTATAAACCCTTTGCATGGTGGTGCATATGGTAGAGTTAGCAACAACATTAAAGGTCATGGGGCTCATAACTATAGTAGTTTGGGCCTTGTGGCTATGCAAGGAGAACGATAAATGAACGATATCATATCGACTAAGAGTGATAGCATCATGCGACACGTAAGCAAGAACACAAAGCCTACAGGCTTACGTATAGTTAGACCCATACCCTTGGACATGGACGTACCTGTACAGCGTAGGGATGTGACCCAGCGTACTAACGTGATGTGGCTACTACGTAACCTAGCTGTACGTAACAAAGAACACGCAGAGTTTGACGCAGTCTTTGCGAAGCTGAAGAGACTCTCTGCAAACTTTAAAGATTAATGGGGGAGGGGATTATTATTTGGTCCCCCGGTCGAGATAATTTATTTTATTTTATTTCGGTCGAGGGGCTTTATAATAACAAATTGATATAGCTGTTTTGGAAGCGGGCAGGGGTAGAATCACCACCTCAAATGCATAAGTACTTCATATTAAAAAACTGTAGCGGATTTTTTTAGCTACAAAGACCCCTTTCGCAGTCACTTATAATTAATAACGATAAGTACAATACAGAAGCTATACTATTAACAACACGTAAGATAAGTGTTCCCTTAACAGCGTATAGCACACGGGTGCAAAGATAGCACTCAAAACATTCGAATATACAGCATCCGTCAAAACGTTTTACCGGAGATATACAATGCCATGGAAATGGATTATTATATTGACACTAGCAATCGGATTTGGTGCAGTAGTTTGTGATCCCATTAAGAACAGTGGACACAATGCAGATTTCTTTAACTTAGGTAATAAGAAATAGTTTGCGTATTATGGATAGTTTAAAGATTAGATATGTTATGTTTAAAAGACAAGGGTGTAGAAATGACATGTAAATGGTGTATAGTCATATTGATTGCTATGGCAATTAGCGTTCCATTAATTGTGTATTTCGTTGACTCTTTTAGTCTTGTCAATCTATACGTTAAGTAGTTTTCCCCACCTCGTATGCAGTAGATTAGAGTTGACGATAGTCTAGCTCTATGTAGTACTGTAATGGTGGTTTAAACAGCGTTAGCTACGTTTGTAGTGTGTTTGTACACAAGTAGCACATAAGAGCTTATACGACTTTTAAGAGTCAATTAGGCGTGTTTTAGTACTGTTTACGATAGTTTTAAAGCATGGTGGATTAGTGCTGTAGTGTTTATTATTAAGAGTCAATTAGAGGCACAAAATTTGCGAAACCGCAAACGCTTCGCGTTAGTAAAATTAGCTTACCGATTCTCGGCTGAAGTGGAATCCGGTTGACGCTACGTGTTATTACTTGTATAGTAATGAAAGGAACAAAGCATCATGAGTAAAGAGAAAATAGCATTGTGTGACGAACTAGCTGATATTATGCCACCGGAGTATCATGAGCTAGTAGAGAGTGCTACGTATGGTAAAGAGGATCGCGGTTGGAAAGATATTGGAAGTAGTAAAGAGCTTATTGAACAACATAGCTTATGTGCAGGGTGTCCAGAGTCTATTGCGTTTCGTTATATCATGGCAAGTATTCCAGCACCACAGGATACTGTCTTTGTAGGGTCCACGGGCTGTACTAGTTTAGTATTCCCACATGTAGCAGTTAATAACATCCATAGCTTGTTTGGTAATCAAAATGCAGTTGCGTCTGGACTCAAGCGTACTCTGAAAGCTCGTTTCCCTGGTGTTGAGAAAGATGTTATTGTTTTAGCTGGTGATGGTGCTACTGTTGATATTGGATTAGATATGACAATGCAAAGCTGGTTCCGACAAGAGAAGTTTACTACTATATGTTTTGATAATGAACTCTACGCTAATACAGGTGGACAGGAAAGCGGACTCATGCAGAAAGGCTTTGTTGCTAAGATGGCTCCAAAGGGTAAAGCATTTGAAAAGGTTCGACTTGCAGAGATTGCTCGAGAAGCTGGGTGTGCTTATGTTGCAGTATTAACAGTTAGTAAACCTAATAGAGTTGAGCAAGTTATTAAGAATGCTGTAATGGTAGCAAGAGAGATTGGACCTACGTTTGTACAATTGTATACACCATGTATATTAGAGATTGGCAAACAGAGTATGGAAGGTCTTGATGAAATGAAAGACTCAGAGCAGATTGGTGGGCGGTTCGTACAGAAAGAGTTTATTACTGACGAAGCACAAAAACTAATAGACCAACTTGCTATTGAAAAGAAAGAACGTAAGTTAGCCGCTAAAGAGGCCGCTAAAAAAGAAGCACAGCAAAAAGTGGGGGTTTAATGTCATTAGATACTGTAAAAGCATCACCTGGCTATTATGAACATCTACCTGTTGAGTACCGTGATTTAATAGACCACGGTCAGTATGGTAAGCCAAAAAAAGTTAAGGACATGGGTAAGTTTAAAGAACTTATCGAAGAACATCCTATGTGTGCCGGGTGTGCTATGACACTCTTTATACGAATTGTATTTCTTGCACTACCAATACCAGAACATACTATTATAGTTGGGACAGCTGGTTGTGGAAGATTAGCAATAAGCCAAGGTAACGTTCCGTTCATTTATGGAAACTATGGCGATACAAATGCAGTTGCATCTGGATTGAAACGAGGATTAGAATTACGATTTCCTAGGCAAGACAAAGATGTAATTGTTATGTGTGGTGATGGTGGACTAGTTGATATAGGGTTTCAAGGACTTATGCATAGTTGGTTTAGACATGAGAAGTTTGCAACCATTATGTTAGATAACGAAACTTACGGTAATACAGGTGGACAAGAAAGTGGTATGACTCAAAATGGTCAAATAATGAAAATGTCACCACGAGGTAAAGTAGATGAGAAGATGGATATGTTGGGCTTGGCAAGGGTTGCTAAGTTGGATTATATTTGTCGTATAGCTCCAACAAATCCTGCAAGAGTAGCACGTTCTGTTAGACGAGCCATACTAGTTGCGAGAGAGTTTGGTTCAACATACGTGCAGGGTTATACATCATGTAATATTGAATACTCTATACCAACACCCGAAGTAATGGCAGATGCATTTGATATGGAACAGAAAAATTATGGTTTCGTAGAGGAGATATCAGATAGAGCTAAAGAATATTTACGAGAAGTACATGGGGAGAAGATAAAATGACAGCCGCTCAATTGTTAGCACAAAGAGATGGAGTACCACAAACGATTAAAGAAGAAGAAGTTGAAACAGTAACACCAATAGCAAAGATAGAAAGAAGCCGTCATGAGTTAGTTGGCCAAAAGAATAATAAAGGCCAAGTATATACAGATGTAAATGATATGTTCTATGCTTCAGAACAAACACCAGTTTTCTTTACAGGTAGTGAAGTTATTAAAGAAGCTATTAGACGAGCCAGTGTTGGAACGTCTGTTGCATATCCAATTACTCCACAGAGTGAAGCGGCCGCATTAATAGGTGAACTGTATGCAGAAGGATACCTAGATGAATACTTTAGAGGTGAAAGTGAATTTGCAGTAATGGGGCAATGTGCTGGTGCATCGTTTGGCGGGCATAGAGTTTTCACTACTACAGCAGGACCAGGTACGTTAAGAGCTATGGAGAACTTTCCAATGTGGGCAGGCTCACGCTTACCAATTCAAGTGTGCGTAACTTGTAGAGGAGTTAATTCTCCTTTAAGTATTCAACCAGATACATTAGAAATGCATTATCTCTTAGAGACTGGTATGATGATTTGGCACGCCGAAACGGCACAAGACTTATTTGATTTTATATTAAAAGGATTTATTGTTGCAGAGCAACCAGATGTTCATGTTCCAATAGCAACTTGTTGTGATGGATTCTTTGTAACACATACAAAGGATACTGTTGAATTACCATCAGAAGATTTGTGCTTACCTCCGTATGATCCTTATAGGTCACCAGTTCCAGTTATGGATATGGAATCAGCACCAATAAGAATGATGCGTGATCCGTTTGTTATGAAATCAAATTACATTAGTTATTCAACTCATGCATCTTGGCAACAAGAAGTTCATGCGGCAGTTGAGCGATCTCGTAAACATACTATTAGATTGTTAGATGGTTTGATTGATACTTTTAATATTGATAGAAAGATTTTAATTGTTGCATCTGGAACAGCAGTTTCACAAAGTAGAGAAGCCATACGCTTAATGGAGAACCAAGGTATAGAAGTTGGTCTGATTAAGATTAAAACTATTAGACCATTTCCAACAGAGGAACTTCAAGAAGCAACAGCAAATGCTCACCATATATTTGTACCAGAGTTTAATATTGCTGGTTGGTTGGCAAAGGAAATTAAAGCCGTCCTAGATAACAATAAGAGAGTTTATGCAGGACCTCATGTTGCTGGCGGAATGACGTTGCCTTCAGAAGTTATTGTAGATGAGATTAAAAAACACTTGGGTATGAAAGTTGCTTCAGCAACTGATAGATCCGCAATTTAAATTGGAGGACAAATGAACGATGTAGAAAAGTATGAAGCAATTGATGCCTTATTTGATAAAGCAATTAGGCCAGCACTTCAAGGCGATGGGGGAGATTTGGAACTAGACTTGGTTAGAGGTAATGAAGTTATTATTTCATATCAAGGAGCCTGTGGTAGTTGTCCTTCATCAGCAGGGGCAACACTTTCAGGGATAGAACGTGCAATACGACAGAATGTATTTCCAGAGGCTGTGGTTATACCTACTAACGCCTTTTCTGATACACCGGCACAACCTCAACAAGCACACCCGTTTGGTGGGCTTACTTATGAACAACAAATGGCTGAGAGGAGAAACAGATAATGGCAACAATAATTACCGATGAGTGTATTAACTGCGGCGTTTGTGAACCAGAGTGTCCAAATAACGCAATAGATGATGGAGAAGGTGAGGGACTTGATTTTTATTATATTGATCCTGAATTATGTACAGAGTGTGTAGGGTTTCATGGCGAAGAAGCGTGTCAAGAAGTATGCCCTGTGGATTGTTGTATTCCAGACGAGGATATTGTAGAGACTGAAGTAGAACTATTGGCAAGAGCTAACACGCTACACCCAGACGATAAGTTTCCTGCACTAGACGAATTAACAAATACTACTTCATTATTTCGTAACCCATCTCGTAAGAATGCTAATTTATAAGAGGTATGGGGTTCAACACATATACGTTTAAATGTAATAATAAGAAGTGCAATAAACGAATTGTATGTATCTTCTCAGTCTACGATAACTCACAGCATTTTGGACGCTGTCAGTATTGTATGGCTGGGTTGTTAGAACTTGTTCCAAATATACGAGTTAATCGTTGACCAGCTTTCTAATGTGCAAAACATGTAATCATTAAATACCTAGTTAACTAAACTAATTATCTGAAAGGGGTGATAATATGGAAATCGCAATAACGCAATATAAAAACTATATTGGTGGGCAATGGGTTAGCTCAGCGTCTGGAACGCTGATAGATGTTACAAACCCTGCTCATTGTACGAATGTAATAGCAACTGTTCAAGACAGTATTAAACAAGATATCGATAAAGCAGTAGTAGAAGCTGTAAGAGCATTTAAGACTTGGCGCAAAGTACCAGCACCAAAACGTGGAGAAATTTTATTTAAAGCGGCCGAGATACTAGTAAGAGATAAAGAAGACATAGCAAAGCTAATGACTAAAGAAATGGGTAAACCATTATCTGAAACACGTGGTGATGTACAAGAAGCAATCGACATGGGTTACTATGCGGCAGGAGAAGGCCGGAGATTAGGAGGAAAGACTGTTCCATCAGAATTGAACGATAAGTTCTGCATGTCCATGAGGATGCCAATAGGCGTCATTGGAGCAATCACTCCTTGGAACTTTCCAATAGCTATTCCATCATGGAAGGCTTTCCCTGCCTTAGTTGCAGGTAACACAATGGTTATTAAACCTGCAGAAGATACTCCGCTAAGTGTATTAAGATTAGCAATGGTATTTGAAGAAGCAGGATTACCAGCAGGCGTATTTAATGTAGTTACAGGATATGGAGAATCAGCAGGACAACCGTTAGTAGAACATCCTGATGTTAAGATGGTATCATTTACAGGATCTACTATAACAGGATATCAAGTTGCAACTAGATGTGCAGAACAAATGAAGCCTTACTCATTAGAGATGGGTGGTAAGAATGCAATCGTTGTAATGAAAGATGCTGACATCGACTTAGCAGTTGATGGAGTTGTCTGGGGAGCATTTGGTACATCAGGACAACGTTGTACAGCATGTTCAAGAGTATTTGTACATGAAGATGTTAAAGCAGAGTTTACAGATAAACTTGTTAAACGTGCTGGAGCATTAATGGTAGGTGATGGCCTAGATGATAAAGTTCAAATGGGTCCTGTTATTAACGAGAAAGCATTAAACAAGATTCACATGATGGTTACAGAAGCTAGTGCTACTAATACTGTATTGTGTGGTGGGAAGATTAATAAAAAGCCCACAGATAATATTCCATTTGCATTTGGACAATATACAACAGTCTTTGGTTATTTTTATATGCCAACTGTTATTACAGATGTAGACGTGAATGATATGATTGCCCAGGAAGAAGTATTTGGTCCTGTTGTAGCAATTATATCCTTTGGCGAGACGGATGAAGTTATTGATATGGTTAACAATTCTAAGTACGGGTTATCGGCCGCAGTTTATACGGCAGATGTAAATTTTGCCTTTAGAGCCCTTAACGAAATTGATACTGGAATTACATATATTAATTCTTCAACTATCGGCGCTGAAATACAGTTACCATTTGGAGGTACCAAAGGAACTGGAAACGGGCATCGTGAAGCAGGACACAATATGATTGATAACTGTACAGAATGGAAGTCTGTGTTTGTTGACTATAGTGGCACTTTACAAAAAGCCCAAATCGAAGACTAACACTTAACCTAAAGGGGTATAAGATGAAACAAATTCTACTACTTGTAGTAGGGTTAGCAATCCTTGTTGCTACTCCTTCACAAGCAACAGCTAATCCAGAATTATTGATGTTTAGTAATCCGCATTGCGGATACTGTCAAAGTTTTTTAAAAGATGTAGCACCAACTTATCCTGACTCAGAAATTGGAAAAGTATTACCATTGCGAGTTATTAATATGGATCAAGATGTACCAGACTGGTATGATAAAGCATATAGAGATAAACGTATTAGTCAGATTAGAGGAACACCAACTTTTATAGTATGGCAAGATGATACTGAACTATTTAAGTTTGTTGGCTATCCTGGTAAGAGTCGCTTTTATGAGATCCTTGGAGAATTTGTATCTGCTAACCAACAACTGTTTAGTGGAGAAAGATTTCTTGGACACTCGAATAAAGAACAATGGAGTGCAGTACCAGAAGCAAACAATGTACATCCATTTGGCGGCAGTACACCAGATGGAACTATAGAGTTGCGTAAACAAGCACCTCTTTCTAACATGCATAAAGATCCTAGGATGGATCCAAATTCTAGTCATAACAAACCTTTTAAAGTACCAGGACCAAAGATTCCAGATGTAGTAGTACAGTCTGATGATATCTTTGATCATACATATGACACACCGCAAGATGCATTGCTGGCGGCAAAGTATTTGAAGTGTGGATCTAATGTTCATTTTCATGCAAAAGAGAATGTTTGGATGCCTTGTTCAATGTCAATTAGTCCAGGCACTGACGACTTAATGCAGGAAAGAAGATAAAATGAAATCTGTTAATATTAGATTATTTTTATTGTTTATAGCTATGATGTTAATTTTTTATTTTTCATATAGTAGTCCTAGTACTGCTAATGAACATAAGCTAAAGAAGTTAGATGATATTCTTACGTATTGTGATACTCATGAGTTCATTAAGAAGATGACAGCTGATTATCATATGTCAGTTGCTTCTAGCGGATTTGTACACAACAGTTTTCATAAAGAATTAGTTCTTGTTGAAATGTATATGAATCCTCATAATGAGCAATGGGCTATTGTCTTTAAATACAATAACAAAGATTTATCATGTATAGTTGGTGGTAATAATATGAAACTGTTTACACCACCTAAGTTATAGGAAACTAACGTGAAAAGTATCCGAGTGTGGTTAGCTGATGATTGGCGTGATCATAAATTTCGATTAATAGTAGAAACAGCAGGAGCATGTTGTTTCATAAGTGTTTATTTAATCATGGCTTGGTTTGGCGATAATACACCGATCTTTGTTGTATTCTTGTTTACACTCTCGGGTGCTTTTTTACATTCTATAAATGCATATCTACGTAAAAGTATCAACTTACTTTTGTTAAATATTATCGTAGTGTGTATAACACTCTTCGGAATGGCTAAGATGTTTTTAGCGTAGGGGCAACGCTTTGACTTTTCAATATGAGTATGAAAGGTTTATTAACACTTATAGTACTGTAGAAGCAACAGACATATCGTTTATGATATGGCTGATAGAGAATCCAAAATCGCCTTTTCATCTCCACGGTTCAGCATCTCTAAGAGATCATGATGCTATTCATGTACTGCTAGAATGCGGACAAACAAACGATGAAGAAGCATTTGTTATTGGGTTTACTATGGGAACTGACGATCGTATCAGACCATGGGAAGTAGAACTCTTTAAGTTTATTTCACACTTCCTATATCCAAGAAAGAATAGATTTACTAAAGAACAAATACAAATATTTAATGATGGTTTTACATACGGCAGTTCAAGAAATAATGTTACTCGAATCGGAGAAGTTGATTGGGCAAAGCGTAATTTAGATGTTCCATTAAAAGAAATTCAATTAGCATTTGGAATCATGGACAATGAACTAGATTACTTTAAGCGAGCTATAGAATGAAACTATTATATCCGTTAGCTAAAAGATTTATAGCAGGACATGACATAGAGTCTATGTTACATAATATTGCGTATTATGACTTAGTTACTATTAACTATGTAGGCGAAAGTGCTACAACACCATGTATAGCTAAAGCAAATTTAAAAGAATACAAAGACTTAATTACTGCTTTAGAAACATTACCCCACAGAGAATATGAGATATCTATTAAGTTAAGCCAATTTGGAAACTCCCCTATTGAATGGCGAGACCCTGTAACAGAATTAACAAATCAAGTAAAAGATATTGCACATATTAAACTTAAATTTGATATGGAAAAGGACACCTTTATTGATGATACTTTAAAGTTTTCCCGATGCTTTGATGACATGGGTATTGTATTACAAGCTAATATGGTGCGGACTGTTTTTGATATAGATAAGGCTATGGAGTCTTATACTAGGGTTAGAATTTGCAAAGGAGCATATAAAGGCAATATCAGAAACATGGCCGATATTAGAAAAAATTATTTAAATATAGTTGAAGAAATTTTCAAAAGTGGATACTTCTATCATAAGAGTTATAAGCAAGATCTTATATCGTTAGGAACACATGATGAGTATCTCATTGAAAATATAAAAAGACTATCCCAACAATACGGCGCTAAATCAAAATTTTATTTTGAAATGCTTTATGGGATCAGAAGAGACTTAGCTAAACGATTAATCGGTGAGGGATACAAAGTTAGGACTTATGTACCATATGGTGCAGATTGGATGCCTTATGTAATACGTAGGTTATGTGAATTTAAGAATCTTAAATTTGTTGGTGTAAATATTATAAAAGAACTTTTTGCAAGGTAAGTACAATTATGAATAAACTTCTTATATTTGGTGCAGGATCTATCGGTAGTGCAGTATACCATCTTCTAAAAGATCGTACAGCATACGACGTTACAGTAGCTGACATCCGTGGTTCTGTAGAAGGAATACCAGCTGAGGATTATACTCAAATAGACATTAGGCACCCAGGACGCAATAGCTCAACACTTGGCCAATTAATTAGTGACAAAACGCTAGTTATTAATGCATTGCCATACACTGAAAACTTAGTTATATATAGTGCATGTTTAAAAGAAAACATTCCGTACTTTGATTTCTCAGAAGATTCGGAACTTAATGACTTTATCCATAATATTGATTTAGAAAAGCCATTACCATTTACAATGCCACATTGTGGATTAGCACCAGGTATGAGTACAGTTATTGCAAACAACTTAACACATGATTATACAGAAGTAGATGACGTTAAAATAAGAGTAGGAGCATTATCACAGAACGCTACTAACAAATTAAAATATCATCTTACTTGGAGTGCAGACGGATTAATAAACGAGTACTGTGGTACTTGTAAAGTTATACGTAACGGTTGGGCAGATGAAGTGCAAACACTTACAGATTACGAAACATTGTTAATAGATGGTACAGAGTATGAAGCATTTAATACAAGTGGCGGACTAGGATCATTTGTAGATACTGTTATTAACGACCCACGTTACTCAAAAGCAGACGTAAACTATAAAACTATTAGACGTTTAGGACATCACGATTATATAGACTTTTTAATGAATGATTTAAAAATACCTAAGAACGATTTAATTAAGATGATTAAACATGGAGTATCTCGTACAACACGAGATTGTGTTATTATCTTTATAACAGCTAGTGGTCAAATTGATGGTACGCATAAAGAACGTATGTATAAGAAAATATTCTATCCTGAAAAACTAAATGGTAGATGGTTTACAGCTATAGAATTGACAACAGCGTCAGGGCTACTTACGATGGTTGAACTATTTTTACAGAATAAACTTAGTAACTATGGTTACCATAAACAAGAGGACGTTAAACTTTCAGAAGCAGTTAATACAAAGTTTGGAAGTTTATATACTATGTAATGACAACATTTTGGAAAATAGGTATGGGTGCTTTTATTGTAGGTGCAAGTATAGGAGCAGTTTGGTTCTATAGTATAAACCTAGGGTGTGCTGAGTTGGCACCGTTTGGAACTAAAGCAAAAATATTATTCTTATGTGCAATACGAGGCGGATGTTTTTAATGAAATACTTTAAGAAATTAACATACGAATTTGATAACAAAAAGTTAGAACAAGGAATGCATGATGTATTGCAGATTTGTCCTTGGGGCGATAAGATGTCCGGCGGGAATGTAAACAAGTTTGGCCGGAATGATATTTACTCCCCACAAATTTGTTTAACAGAAAAAGAAAACGAAGAGCATGAATACCACGGCGGAGAAGGCGGCCACTACGATACATTTGATGCTGAGGGCAAAGAAGTTAGCCGCTTACAAGATATATGTGAAAGCGAGTACACAAAATTTATTCCTGAGTTTGCTCATACATATTTTAAACAAGTATACGATACAATCTCAGAGGATTGGAGAATAGGCAGAGTACGTTTAGTACGTTCTATGCCACGAAGAGCTTTGTCTTGGCATCGTGATCCAGAGCCAAGAATACACGTTCCTATAAGAACGTTAATTGGATCAAAAATGATTATCGAAGACGAAGTATATCATATGAAAACTGGAAGTTGCTGGTTTACTGATACACGTTTTTATCATTCGCAGTTTAACGGTAGTGACGCAGATAGAATTCATATGGTTATGTGCGTGGTCGATAAAGGCTATAAGTCTAGCGAACTTTAACTTAAATTTCTCAGGAGGATGCTGGAAATGGTAAATTTTAAATGTGGTACATGTAATAAAAAAACCGATCATGAACAAATATCCGAAGGTTGGGCCGGAAGGCAGTGGACTGAAGATTTTGTTTGTAACGAGTGCGGAGAACGGTATTGTAGAGATGCCAAAGCACCAGACCAACAAACACAATATTTTGTTGTGTCAACACCATCTCATACAATCTCTTTCTAAGTAAAAATATTAACACAAGGAGGAGTTATGGTTTCAATAGTTGTAGCATTAGTAGTTATGTGCAGTTGGTTATTACCCGAAGGATCGTTTGACGCAGGACCATATGAGTTACGAAGTAAAACAGAATCAATAGAAGAGTGCCAAGCTAAAAAGTGGGACGGTGAAATTTGTGTTTACACTAAAGACAATGGTGCTATGCTTTATACAAAAAGACATGGTGGAACTGTACGTGCAGAATCTGTAGGGACAGAACAATAATGGAATGTTCATTAGACGATAACCCGGTTAAAAGATCTTATACAGTTAATTCCACTCCAACAATATCTCGTGAGTTAGGAGAATGGATAATAGATTGGACTGAGTCAACTGTAGGATTTCATGTAGAATCAATTGAAACCGAACGTGAACAAATTGCAGAGAATCATTGGAAAGTAGAAACTGGAACAGAGTTAACAATATCATTTAATTCATGCCACAATAACTATCAAGAAGATGAGATATTTATTAATGGTGCAGTACATGGCTATAATCTTTGTAATAAGAGATGATTTATTTTCTTTTTATCTATGCTGTAATTATAGTCTGGATCATGTTCTTCCCTAATCCTATTATAAAATGGATAGATACTTGGGCTTGTGATAAGGAGACCCCCCGTGAATGAGTATAGTGAAGTAAGCCAATTACGAACACAGATTGCTATTTTAGAATCTCAACTAGATCATCAAACTTCAACATTAAGAACCCGTATAGAATTACTTAATGGATTAAACACAACCTTAACATTAGATAACACTAGACAAGCTGTGCTTATAACAACGTTAAGTCAATCTTCAAGTGGTAAAGAGATAGTAAAGAAAGCAGAGAAAGACTGGAAAGAGCCAAAGACAGAACCCAAGGGTGGGCTTGGTCCTATAGATAGTATTCCCGGAAACGATGGCTAAGATAAATACTATACTATGAAACTCTGGATGTTAAAATGTAGAGTATACAATTTTATTTGGTATTGGAGCTATAAGCTAAGGAAACTTTTTAGGAGGTAACATGAAAGATCGTATGATGGTTTTTATAATGTTATTATTGTTTGTACTGGTAATGGTGAATTTTTTTAATGTATTATGGAAGTAATATGGATTTTAGTAATGTAAAAATAGCGTTAGTACAAGGACTAGTAGTTCTAGTACCAACCTATTCTGTAGCATTTTTTACAGAGAAGATGGTATATACAATACCCATGCTGGCGGCCGCAGGCTTTATAGCCGCTAGTCTTAGAAGTGATACAACGAAACGTAACGTAGACGATGATGGTCATAAAGATGGAAGTCACCATGATCATTCGGTACATAAAGATGATGGAAGTTCATAATGTTAATAACAGAATTTACTAAACCTGCTGATAGAAAAGATATAGAGTCTTCGTTGGATCCGTTCCTACAATTTATTCAAAGTGGTAAAGAAATTCCTATTAAACAAATACGTAATAAATTATATCGTGCATTACAGTCTATTGGTGTAGAAGAAATTGACATTACAAGATCTAAAAATGTAGATGTAGGTGATATGAATATGAATGGTGCATATGATCCTGTTGATGATGAAGATGATTTCCCAGCATTTAGTCTTGAATTAATATTTTCAGAAACAGATAAAACTATTGCATTTAGTAAAGAAGGTGTTCAAAATATTAAAGATAGATTAATAGATTTATTAGAACACGAAATGATACATAGAGATCAATCTCGTAGTAGAGACTTTACTAGTCAACGAGACTATAAACCAGCTAAAGGTATATCTAAAAAGTTAAAAACAACTAGAGAATATTTAGGCAACGACGATGAAATAGAAGCCTTTGCAAAAAATATTTCAAGTGAACTAATACGCAAAGTAGATAAAGACGGAGCTTTACAGCTCCTAAAGATGGCAGGCAAAACTGCAAACTTTAAAGACAGAGCGAAAAATTTATTATCACCAAACTTATTTGGATACTTTGCGGCTTTTGATTTTGATACTAGACATCCTGTCTTAAGAAAATTACTTAAAAAGATTTGGCTTTACATAGAGCATAGTGATGGATAAAGAAAAACTAAACTACTATACCCAACGCGAATGGGATAGAGTCGTTGGTATCGGCAAAGTTCCTAAAAAATACCAACGACCTAAAGCTGAAGAACTCAAGTCTTTACAACAACTCCGTTCCGACGACTCATTAAAATAAAATTGATTTTGTTTTTGTGGTGCTCAGATAATAAACGTTTGAAGCACCAATAAGTAAAGGCATCCATACCACTTCTCCTAATTAAAGTTAAAGTGCGTTCCTTCGCTTATGCTACTTCCGTCCTATAATAGGATGAACGTATGTTATTTAGTAAATTGTAACATACGTTCATCCAGGATTAAACTTACTGTTCTATACCATGTGTGTTTGAAAACTTGCTTCTAAAGTTTTTGCTTCCTACACGATATGCTCTAGTTAATTTACTTCTTAAAGTTGTTGGTGTTGAAATACTCTTATATTCTTCAATAGCTCTTATCATTCTAGTCATTCCAATTCCCCCTCCTACTCTAGGTTGAAAATCATAACTTAAGAATTCATTTAGCTCTGCTTCTACTCGTTCTTTACCAAACTTTCCGTACAGTAAATCTGCATACATTCCGTCACTAATAGTATGGAACATGTGCTTCATTTCTTCAGGATCGCTACTACGTTCAGCTGAGCCTATTGTTTCTTGCCCAGCTATAATAACATCAATCTTAGCCGCAGTTCCATCACCGTTCTGTTTCATGTTCCAGAAAGGGCTAGTATAGTTTGGAAAGTTCTTAATCATACACACACGTTCTTTATGTTTGTTGTACATTGCTTCTTCATCTTCGTGTGTTAATTCCGTAGTATCAAAATCCTTACACCATTCTAAATAGTCTTTAGATACAGGACTTGAACCAAAGCCCATGTGTTCTATAAGCTCTTTTTCCATAATTTCAAGATCCTTAATAGTTCCTGGAAATTCAAATTCAAACATTGGAAATATTAAATCGTGACGTCCTGGAACTGGGTTAGGTTCTTGTCTATATGAAGTTGAGATACAAAAAAAGCCCTTTGATGAAGGGCGTGTAAGTAATTCGTATTCTAACCACATCTGGCCTGTTTGTGGTAGTGGCCAAACTTGGCCGGAATAGTTGTATGTACTTACTGTAGTTGGGTCTTCACATGCGGCAAGTATGCTTAATCTATTTTGTGTATGGACTTCAAAGAAACCTCGGTCCAAAAAAAACGACCTTAAAAGGCCGACGGTAGTGGTGTATTGTTCGGGATTGATTAACTGGGTCATTACGTGGTGCTCCTATTGTTAAAGTTAAATGTATCCGTTTCCGGTATGTAGTTAAAGTTTAAAGCATCCCAATGATTAATATTCTTAATACTTGTTTCCCAATGATAGCACCTTGCGGTATCCCAACTTGGTATATGGACCCTATAATCTTCTGTACTTCCAAGTAAAGCATCTGTCATTAGCTTTACAATTGCTACGTCAGTTAAGGTGTCAGTAATGGTGTGGGTTGGTGTTTTGTTGTGATTTTTAGTATTTTTATCATCTCTCAGCATACTAAAAGTATATTTATACAGACAAATATAAACCGAGATATTAATGAATATCTAGTAACCGGTATTGATTTTGAGACCTTGCTCGAACAACATCTAGTTCGTCTGTTGGAGTAATAGTTCCAACGGATGGCTCCATGGATCTGGGCCAGGCGTGGCTGGCTTTTCTACTCGTGTTAGTATTTTTTTACAATACGGAATTTTTAAAACATCCCAGGCCGGGACGTTACATTTGTGTTCTTTAAGGTATGCTTCTTCTTCTGCTGTATTCATACAGGCTTTTTCACCGTCTAATAATCTATACCATTGACAATCTTTATCAGTAGCGGCACTTAATGCATGTTCACTTAATGTTTTATTTGTAGTAGTTGCGGAAAGAAGATCAGCACCATTTAGTGCAACACCTACTTGCCAGGGAAGAATTGCACATCCTTGCAGTAACAATAATGTTATTATGAATAACCACTTTTTCACTTTTAGCTTTCAGTTATTGGATAGGTTGTTTACCGTT
>Ga0209090_10001091_pt1 | contig 17233 bp, 9 predicted proteins | sample ArcticOcean_MG_C_9_FD_187432 | JGI IMG/M metagenome (GOLD analysis project Ga0209090, IMG submission 187432) | Marine microbial communities from western Arctic Ocean - ArcticOcean_MG_CB2_152 (SPAdes) (version 2) | ecosystem: Environmental > Aquatic > Marine > Oceanic | place: Arctic Ocean... | reverse complement strand
GCACGTACCGTCGGGTTCTCTCGACGCGTTCGGGTCGGCTTCATGGCGACTGTGGGAACTGCGTTGGCCACTACTTGTCCATCGACAAGTTTGCCCCTGACGAGTGCTTGAACAACCGTCGTCTCCGCGCCGCCTTCCTGGAAAAGTTGGAGGAATACAACGAGGCGTACGAGGCGCGCGATCTCGAGGCGGCGCGCGAGGCGCGCGAGTACATCGTCGAGGAGCGTACAATCAAATGCCCACCGTGCCGAACGGTAGGCAAAACACCCACCGGCGAAGTTAAGGTGTGCAAGGAGTTTTACGACGCTACGCGCGAGGCGGCGTGCCTCGCACAGAACGGATGTCGACACGCGGCCTGCGTCGAGCGCGGCGAGCTCGCCAAGTACGTCCTCGAAGGCGATCACTTCGATCCCAAGGGTTTGATCGACCCGGCCAACAAAAAGGTGCACGGACTGAGCGGATACCTTTGGTGGGCGTGCCACGGCGGCGTCGCCGCGATGCGCATCGAAAGTGCAAAGCTGCAATGGCCGTGCAAATTCTGCCACCATCTCGAGAAGACCGGAAACGCGGCCAACCGCTCCGGTGACCCTGTTCTGATGCCCGACGGCAAACACAGCGGAACGACGGCCGAGATCGCGCATTACAAGGCCAAACGCCACGCCACGAATGTGTACCCAAAGCAGCAACACGTCGACAAGGAAAAGCTGCGTCGCGGATGCTGTCTCCAGTGCAAACGCACCGTCACGACCTCGAACGTATTCGCATTCCACTTCGACCATCGCGACGAGCTCACGAAGACGATGGGCGGGCTCGCTGGCAAGAGTGGCGGCGTTTCGGGCCTCGTGAACAACCACACCAAGGCCGCCACGCTCGACAATATCGAACCCATCATCGACGCCGAGATGGACAAATGCGATGTTCTGTGCGCCAACTGTCACCACAGGAAAAGCTGGGACTACCCTTTTCGCGCGTAGGCAGTGTGGATTCGTCGCCTTTGCCGACGGCGATGCCGAGCGCCTGCTCAATGCCGGCAAAAGAGCACGGCACCGTGTACGGCGGCGGCGGCGACTACGAGGATTGAATTCCAAACTGAATTCGAAGATTTGGAAGTCGTTTCCAAATCTCTTTATACACGCGCCAACGTGTACACGACGCGTCCACTAAGAATCCACCAAGAATCCACCTGCGTTGTGTGAATTGGGAGCTCTCCTGTGAACACACTGGGGGGTGGACCCCCCCCTCCTGCCTAATTTGGAAGGTACCGAAACTGGTGTAATTAACTAATTAAAAACACAGACGAAACATTGCCAAATTTGGATCGAACAACAAACCAAAAACCAAACACACACGCATACACACGCACCTCGTACACACGCGAACGCCTCAGCCCAAAACCCCAAACCCCGCGTTTGCGAACTGGAAATCTTCGAATTCGTCGTCGTCGCCGTCCACCCAGGAAGTCAGGACGCAGCATCCACTCGCAGTAAGGACGAACGAATCGACGAGTCCGTTCAGTTCGACCTCTTTCGAATTCTGATTGTGCTCGGCCGCGAAATCGCAGCAATCCGAAGCACGCACACCGCACGGCTCATAAATTACGACGTGGGTCTGCCAGCCGATTCGGACTTTGTTCGGTATGAAATCGCATGTGTGGTCGGACGAAATCGGCTCGGCGGGCGCGTCAGGCGTTGCCGGTGGTGGCGATGCAAAAAGTCGAGTCTGCGGCGGCGGCGGCGACGGGGCCAGAGTAGCGACGGCCATGTCATCGACAATCGTAACGATCGCCCGGAAGTAGACTTCGACCGAATCGAGCCAAATTTGACGATAATTTCCGATGAGCGTGATGCGGAGAAACCGAGCGGTCGAAAGAATTTCGTACTCGTCGTCGGTTGCAGACGGCTTCAAACACGCGTGTTGGAGATCGGTGAGACCTTCGGTGTACTCAGAAAGCGAGCCCGTGTGCCAAGATTGGCACTGAACGGGCAGCTCAGTGTGCGTGTTATCGTACACGTGAAGCCGCCAGCCGCGGTTCGATTGGACATCTCCACCGTACGCATCCAGAGGATGGAAGAAGAGCCTCGCGTACTCTTCATTTGACGGCAGCTTGAATTTGACCTCGAAGAGGTACATTCGACCATTGAAGTCTGGTTCAAAATCGCGGAAATCAAATTCGATGAATGGCTCGCGCGTATTCTCGACGTCGGTCCCGCAATGCCGCGCTCCATCGAGGCATCGAATCGGGTTTCCAGCGGTGCGGCACGGCAACGGCGCGCCGGCGTCGACCATCGACGCAGTGCACGCGGCCCACGCACTCGGCTTCGACCCTTGGAGCTTGGTATCGATGTCGGTGCGGGTGTTCTCGTCGACCGTGACACCGATCTCCGAAGGCGCGCTCTTCTGTTGCAGCTCGCGCCGTGTGACGACGTTGGGGATGAAATACGTCGACAGCTGCGCCGCGTAGATCGGAACGAGTCGGATGAATCTGGCGTCCGTCAACGGAATGTGGGGCGACGGCGGCGACGGGGGCGGTGGAGGTGGGTCTCCAGACCCAGACGGCGCTATTGGCGGGAGCGATGGCGTTCCCCAGCTGTAGTCGAGTTGAAATTGCACGTGCAGCTCCTTGGCGAGCGCGTTGCAGCGCGTCTCCGCCGATAGAATATAAACGCTGTCGCAAAAGTCTCGCTGAATTTTGGCCGCAAACTGGATCGCGGCGTCTTTCGACGCAAAAAGCGGCGGCGTGGGTGGAGGCGAGGGGGACGGCGGGACGGGAGGCATCGGCGGCGGTGGCGGCACCGGGGTCAGAGGCGGCGGCGAAGGCGGCGAAAACCTACTGAGGTAGAGGCCACGCGGTTCGTACACGCTCGTGTCCGAGAGCTCCAGCCGTGATCTCGAGCACCCGTTTGCCGACTCCGAGTACCACCGAGTACGAGATCCGGCGCACTCGGTCGCTCCAGATACGCCGTTCGTCGACAGCCATGTCGAGCACCGCGCGTTCAAGAGCGCTTCAATCCCAGTTCGGTATTCGACAACCGACGGTTCGACGTACGTCCGCACGTCGTTGTTCTTTACGTATACGATCGCCGCCGCGGCTTCCGCTTCGTGCTCCATCCGCCGGCCGTTGTCTCTCGACTTGGCATTGAGCATGATATTGAACCATTTGAGGGCGAGCCAATCGGTCGTCGACCCCGATCCGCTGGCTGTGAGCGAGCCACACGGCTGGCTTTTGAATTGGTCGCAGTTCAAGTCTGGGAAAATCCGCAAGTCGGCGAGCCGATGAAATCCAACCGAGATCTTCGGATCGTCGCTCGAAGTCAAATATACCCACGATTGCAAAGACGTGTCCTTGTACGATGGCGTAGAACCCGCTGGGCCGTTATTCTCGTAACCTCGATTTACATCACCTCCCCTGAGCGTTCCGTAGACGACCATGTCGCGTGGTCTCATAGCCGTCGACGAATCGGTGATCGTGTCCGAGAAAGCGTGCGGCGGTGGGTTTCCCACGGTTTGCTCGACCGTAAGATCAAAATCCGGGTTGCACATCACTTGACTCGTCAGATCCTTGGCGACGTTCGTCTGCCTGGAAATGAAGTCGTAGTAGAAGTGGGGTCGACTCGAATCGGGAACTTCGAAGTCGAACTCTTTGTCCATCTCCCTGTACGGTACTGGCGCAAACACCGTGTCGCCAAGCGCCTTTTTGATTATAAGACCTATGATTCCCATCATGAAGAGGCCACGGCCTCTTCTGGCCGTGGGCGGGGCAGTGCCTGTGGTGATACTGACGTTCTCGTTCTTGTAATTAAGACTTCCTTTGTGGTTCGGGAGCCACTCGTCGCCTTCTGCCGCTTCTGCTGCGTCTGCGGCGTCTGCGGCGCGACGCCTGCCGTAGTCGGTCTCGTCTTGCGCCCCGTTCCGATTCGCTGCATTGCGGTTCGCAGCGAAAAGGAGGCTAGTCGTGGCGTCCTCGGGCCACGACTTGGTGGCGGGCCCGTTCGCCGACCGCATCTGCCTCAAAGACCCAAACGAAACAAGCGGTGCAAAATCGCGAACTTCGACCGACGTGTCGAACGCGTCCGTAGTTCCCAGTCGTTTTGGATCAGCCCTCCACATCGTTGTGGGGACGGGCGCTCGGAACGCCGCCGGCTCCTCGCATTGCTGCTGCCAGAATTCGAGCACATTGATTTGTAGGAGGTTGGCGCCCGAGCCAACTTCCTTTCTCAGCGATTCTGTGAACACGGTCGCGAAGTAGAGCAGCCAGTTACGGTCCCATGGGGACACGTAATCCGGCGGGTTGTTTAGTCGGGATGATATCGGCTGAGATGTACCGGCCGCGGCGTTCTCTTGCTCGCTTGCGAACTCGAGCATTGCCATGCACGAGAAGCGTCCATAGTTTGTCAGCCTGGACTGGATCATTCTAGCCGAAATGCTGTTCTTGTCCTCGAAAACCTCCGCTGCCATGAAAGCCATCGAGAGTTCGTACTTGTTGACATAATACTTCGGACCGTACTTGTTACGGATTCGCGAGCCGGTCGAGTGTGAGGCAACGTACTCTAGCGCCGGGAAGAAGTCGTCGAGGGCCTGTTCGGCGAGCGCAAAACCTTCTGGATCGTAAACAGCCAGGCGCGCGAGCGGACCGCGCTTCAAAAGTCCGGGCGGGGGTGGAGGTGGTGCACGCCAATCCCATTGCACTGTCGGCAGGCGCCAGTCGACGGAGCGTATGAAAGTCTGAAAAGATTCGCTCGATTCCGTCGAAGGGCAGAATCCTTTGATGTGGTGGAAAACACAGCTGAGGATTATCTCGTCCAAATCCATCGATTCGATGATCGAATCGTCGCAGATGTCTCTCGCCTCCTCGGAGTCTTGTCGAAGGGTCGAAGACGTGACAGCATCGACCAGTGTGGCCAGTGTAGGATGCATCGTTTGGTACCCACCACCTGCAATCTGCTGAAACTTATTCTCCAATTCGGAGCCGGTCGAAGCGGAAAAGAGCTCGCCGTATCGGCCATATCGATTTTCACCACCTTCCAGTCCGCAAATCGCACGTTGGCGAAAAAAATAGCACTGCTCGCGTGCGCTGGCGGTCTCGGTGCCGTAGCAACCAAAGTGTTCGAAGAAGTGGTCGTCGCCCTCGAAGCACTTGCCATACGGTTTCCAAAAGCCGGTAAGGCAGACTTTTGGAATCCGCGGGCCTCCTGACGTTCCAAATGAAATCGCTCTGAAGATGCCGTTGACGATCGCATTAGCCGGCTTTATGATGAAGCCGTTTATAGTATCCTCGACGGATTGGAGCGTCATCTCGAGGATCTTGCTCGCGAGGAGGCCAAAAATGTTCCCCCCTGAGCACCGTTCTTGTGGGGTTGGGAGAAGGTCGATCCAGACCGGCTTCAATGCTAGGAGGACGTTGCAGACACAGCCTGCCATGCCGCCGACGAAACATTTTTCACCGATTCTGACCGCGTTTCCGATGTCTATCGCAAGCGCCTGCACGCCGTCGACGATCGTCGTTCCCATATTCGAGGTGCATATGCTATCACAGAGTGCGCAGTTTGCCGGAATTGGGAGCCCGCCGTCCCGGGCCGTCCGTGCAAATCTTTCACATTTTGTCTGGCAGTCGATCGCGTCGCCGCAAGTGACTTGTTTTTGCGGAATCGAATTGATTACGCTCCCTTGGACGAGCGTGCGCGGGAATTCGAGCGACGCGCTCGAGATCGAGCTCACGAGGAAATCCGGGCCATATCGTTGAACCGCCGCCCCGCAGTAGGCTATGTTCCATCCCAGCTTTGCTGTGCATCCCGAGAGGCCAATGACCGCGGCGGATATGCCCCTTGATTCACAGTTTGAGTGTTGAAAGTCGTAGCGAATGTCGCTGCAAACGCCGTAGCTTCCAGTGGGTGGGTCGAACTTGTTCTCGCCCGGCAAATCGACAAAGTATGCCTGCGTGGTACCCGTGTCGGGTGTGGTTATCCAAGTGGGCCTCGCCTCGAGTAGCTTCAACCGCGTGTCGAACGAGTCGAAATCGGCCGCGACGGAGATGCCGACGGAGAGCTCTTGCGTCGAAAGTTCGACCGCGAGAGTCTTCTCAGTCAAGGTCTCATTGACGACGTGGAAGGTGTAGAATCGCGGTCGTGGAGTGCATACATAGGCGTAGCCCGACATCGGGTGCTCGCCGCACCTCGACCCGCAGTCGGACGAGGTCGAGCAAGGGACCATAAAACCAGACCGTTTCTTCGGTTTTCCGCTCGATTCCAACGGCGGTGTGTATTTTCCATTTCGACTCTCGCGGTGCGGCCGTCGGCACGATATTGAATTTCGGTTGATCAACGGCTGCTCGATGTCGTTGTTGACCAGGACGTTGTAAATTTCAAGGTATGAGGTCTCCGGCGTGGGCGACCGGCCTTCGGTACGAATCGACCCGTGACCGTAGGAGATTTCCTGCCCCGCGTCCGAGACGCGGGTGGCGGCGGTTATCCCCAACACGGGCAGGTGAACCGAGCAAGATATCACGTCCGCGGCGGCCCGCGCCGCGCCAGAAGTGCAAAAGGCGTCGCACACGTCTGGTTTGGACAAAAGATCGCAAACAAAGTAAGGCTTCGTGTGGGCAGTGCGGGAGGGGGTGAGGGGTGAGGTGGGAAACCAGCTTCGGAACGACGCTTACGCACCGCATTCTTTGTAGCACGTCGTATTCCGCTCTGTGAGCGTTTCACGACATGCTTCGGACGAGATAGAAGCGAGCCCGGTCGGAGTGATCCGCGTCCTGAAGAATTTGAATTCGCACATTTTTCGATCGGGCCGGAGCCAATACTGCCAAAAAGGGGGACAAAGGTGGGAGTGTCAGCCAAGGCACACTGGGGGGTGGGCTTTGTGTGTGTGCGTGTGTGCGTGCGTGCGTGCGCGCGGTGTATGATTACCGCGATTTCGAAGACGCCTGCCCGCTGCGTTCGTTGCGCGCGCCCATCACACTCGAGGACTTCGTCACCCAATTCGTCGGCAAAGCACCAAGGCCCGGCCTTGATTAATTCCGATTTTTCGTCCGCCGGTGCTGCGTCCACATTGTAATTCGAGTCCCAAAACGAGCAAAAATCTCCGAACCGAGCCGATTTTGTAAAATTTCCGCGGCACGGTGCACCACTCTTCGAAATCCACGGGTTGGGCCCTTCGATACTCGAGAGGCCGCACACGTGCGTCCTCGAGCCCCCAAACGACAGGCATCCCTCGATGTCGACCAGCAGTGCTCGTTCACGCGCTTCGCGACGACCGATTTCGTCATAAAGCTGTCGGATATACAAATCGAACGTCACTTGAGTCGGCGGTGCTGGCGGAGCAAGAGCGACCTCCGTTTGAGGCGCTCCGGGCGGCGGCGGCGAGGGCGGCGGCGGCGGCGGCGGCTCGGGTGGCTGGAAGAACCGAGTCGACCGTCGTTGATCTTCTGCAAATTCGATCTCATCACGGTACTGCTGAACCTCGACGCGAATTTGGGCGAGTTCGTCGAATTCGTCCTGGAGGATGCGATCGAGATTGTAATTTTCGTCCATGACCATTGAGTTCTGGCAGTTTGTAGAGGCTGCAAACACGTCGGGGTTGTTCTCCGTCGCTAACGTGTAGTTCACTAAAACACGCCTGAATACACACACACAGCACGCAGTGATTACGACAAAGTATTTGGTGCACATGCAGTCAGAAATATCAAAGAAGAAAATTTGCTGGAAGAAGCCGTATGCGCTCAGTATATTGGAGTCACGCCTTTCGTCGTCCTTTATACAACTTGATAACGTAAACGAAGATTGGTGGACTCGAAACGTGGATACCAACCAAAGCAAAGTACCCGTGATTTGTTTGGAATGCCATTACGCCGACTATGTTAAAATAGAACTGTTGGTCAATCGTAGAAAAGCATGTATGCCTTGCTGGTGCAATCCAAAAACACCATGCGGCTCAGAAAATTATAGGATGAGGATTCTGGACACCATATCCGTTATGGAACGGTATTGCAGCCCACTGGGTAAAGTACTTGATCCATGTGAGTGGCAACGATGTACCATAACTGCATTCTCGTCGATCGAAGTTCAATGTAACGAGTGTGGTATAGTTGCAACTCCATCAATAAATAATCTGATGAAGCAGAAATCAATACTTTGCGCGTGTTCTACTCGATGGCCGTATGCCTCTGATGAGACAAGAACTATGTTGCTTGAACGCTTGGAATTGCGTGACCTTGTACCTTTTGGTGAATTCAAGACTGCCATAGAGTCAGAAGTTGAATGGAAACGTGTCCGACCAGTTTCTGAGACTCGAATGTCCGTCATATGCCAGAGATGCGACATTGCTGTTTCTTCCACTCGTATCTGTACGTTTCTCAACAGAGGTGCAATAAATTGCCTTTGCAGGAACAAAACACAACTCTTTGCATTCAAACTTATCGACGACCTTCTTATTGGCACCAAACTGGTAGCAAGAAACGAGGTTCCTGGGCCTGGTCGCACTCGATTTGACATAGGCGTATTTGAAGAACAGACTTTACTGTACGTGTGCGAAGTTGACGGACCACAACACTTTTCCAATTCGTTCTGCTCTGATACCAAAGTGTATGATCGAGCGAGGGAAAACGACAGGAAGAAAGACAAAAACGCAAAAGCGTTAGGTATTGCGTTGATCAGAGTATCACAGCCGCATCTTTGGGGTGGCAATGGAAAACAACTTCAACAGTCTGCAATAGAATTCGTTCGTCGCAGCATCGACAAGTTGAAGCAGGGCAGTTTGTCTCCAGGGGTGTATTTCCAGCCCAAAGTACGAGAATATAGAGAAATTCTACAGGAACATGCATGCGGGCGTATCGGGTTTGATTAGTGCACTTACAGTGGATCGTCGAGCGGACGACCCGCGGCCAAAAGCTGATCGAAGAGGTCCCTTCGGCTGTCGGCTGCAATCGTGACGACCATGCATCGAGGCTCAAACGTCAAGCCCAAAACCGCCTCGCCGCCCAGGACCGACGTTTCGCACTCTTCTCTCAAATTGAAAAAAGTAACCGCTTTACCGGGCGACGGCAATGCGCAGTCAGGTTTCGAGCTGTCGACGAAGAAATTGACCTCCGATCTCGAAATATCGGTCGTGGTGAAAGACTCTATGCGGTCCTGGACCAACGGGCAGCTCTTGTTTGTAAAACGAACTGCTTCTATATAAGACTCATCGCGGAAGGACCCCGAGTTGGCAAGCCCGATGGCTATAGAGTGTGGGATGAACGCCGTGCCCGTCGCGCCCCGCAGACGAGGTAGCTCGTCGGTCAGGTCCTTGAAAATCAGTCTCGAGTACTTGCCATAGGCCAGCGGCGGCATAAATGGAATCGGTGGTGGATTTCCAGGCGGTGGCGGTTGGCTGGGCGGAAGCGGCGGAGGGGTGGGTGGCGGTCGTCTTGGTGGAGGCGTCGGCGGCGGCGGCGTGAGCGGCGACGGCGACGGCGGCGGCGACGGCGGCGACGGCGGCGACGGCAATGGTGGCGGCGTGCTCCTGTGAACAGAAAAAAACAAGAGTTGGTGTCAGCGCTTTGGGCTGCGTGCATGGGTTCGGGTGGTTCGAGCTCAAATCCGCGTACGGCGACTGTGGAAAAAGAGGTGGAAGAGGCGGATGACTAGGCCGTGGTGGCGGATACGGCGGCGCCCATCTGAGTTCACAAAAAAAGGTCGCGACGACAGTCAGCTTGATGAGGTGTAGTCGAGGGGGGTTGGGTTCGATCGTCGACTGCAAAGACACCCATTGGCGTGCAAAGTGCACAAGCCCAATGCGCGCAGGAGTGGCGACGGAGGCGACGGCGTCGGCAGCGGCGGCGGCGGCGTCGGTGGCGCAGATGGCGGTGAGAGGGGCGGCGGCGGGGAATCTGGGGGGAGTGGGGGAGGGATGGGGGCCTCTATGGCTTCGTAGCGAGGGCCGCACAAACATTGCGTTGCATCGGAACCGGCGTAGTAGATTTGCAAATCGGCGTCGTCGAGAGCCGTTACGACATCGCTTTCGAACAGTTTAAAACTATCGAAGCCCATGCGGCCCGCCTCGTGACACCGCATAGAACACGACGCGGAGCTGGATTCACCGATGTTGGGGTTGAAGTGATGTGCGAGGATGAACTTTACGGGTGCGAGGTCCCGCTGTCGCCTCGTCCGCTGGTTGTTGTTGCTGCTGTCGTCAAACTCGAAGCATGTGGTGCAGCGCCCTACCACGAGCTTCGAGTTCGAGAGAAAACGCTCTTGTCCTGTTTGCCCTGATGGCGTCTGCGACTGCAGCGCCCGCTTCTTCTTCTCGTTGTCGATCGTGTATTTCCTTGCATACTCCGAATCGAGGGGCTCTCCAACGACGTGTGAGAAGTCGAAACTGAGTTGAGTATAGGACGAGCCGCGGTAAACGAGCGTATGGCCTGAGCGAGCGGTTGTGATAATATCGATGTAATTATCTCGGTCGATGTCGACCAATTTGATGTCTATCGTCTCCTCGCTTTCATCGCCGAAATAGGACTTTACGCTGTACTTGTCGTTGTCAAAGTCGTAGAATCTCTGAAACTCAGCGATCACCCCGACTGTGAGTTCGATGTAGTGACAATGGTTCTGTGTATTTTCATTTGCGAAGCAGACTACGACCGCGTGCGCCGCAGTCTCGGACTCAAATAGAACAATCGAAGAGACCGCCACGCTGTTTTCGGCGGTTGAACTTGAAAGTGCTCTCGGTTCAAATCCATTTTTTTCGCTGACAACCACGTTTGGAAACCCCGTTGGTGTCGCGAGAAATAATACGTCGATTACGTCAGGAACTTGGACACGGCTCCTACAAACTATGAACCTGTATTGCCGCCCCCCCGATTGCAAACCTCCACGCATCAGGATTTTGACGCAGATCCCTCCTTTGAGTGTGCGGTCTTCATCATCAATGGTTTGTGAAGACCCAAGGTCTGGAAAATAGATGCGGCCGAGCGAGAGTGCCTCTTCGTGGTTTGCAAATTGACTGGCGACGTCGCATTCATCTTGCCGTGTGACCGGATACCAAACTCTGTCGAGTGCGTCTTCAACCGTCGAGCAGTTGGTAGAGCCAGTTTCTTCCCAGTCGACCTTGATACCATCTATGTGATACCAAGAAGACGTCAATTTGTAATTTGTGGTATAGGGCAATGGCGGCGGCGAAGGCGCCCCCGACGGCACATGTTGTATGAATGTCGGCCAAACGCTGGAGCTAGAGGCCAGCGTGGGGAAAAAGGAGGTTGCCGACCCAATAGTTTTCACGGGCGTCGACGTACTTTCAATCGTCACATACCCGAGTAGAATATCTTCCTCGTGTATGGGGAATTTCCGGATGTGTACGATGTCGTCGGCGTCGGAGTACGTCACCAACGTGCCCAGTTTTACTCTTTCAATGTCCTCGGTGACCGTGTGTGCAAACATTGAGATGGATGTCACAGCTCCGTGGCTGCCCGTGTCGTCGAGACGACTGACGAATGAAAACTCCACCGACTGTGCCTGCTGGTCTTGTATCGTGTAAATCACGACACTGTTGTCGTCGTACGCGATGGCACAAAACGATGCATTCAGATCGTCAACGTGGATAGCATCGATCGCTTTGGGTGAGAAGCTGGTGAATTTCTTCCCCACGTGGCGATTCGTATCCCATGTTTGCTGAGAAGTTTCCGTGGAGCTGAGGTAGATACGATCTCCAATTATGACGTCGTCCATACCATCACGATTGAAATCGTAGGCGAACGCCAGATTCGACGAAGATGCCGACACTCCGAACGGCAGGCCCTTGCCAAACGCCGTCCAAGCGGACCTGTCGCCAAAATCCGCCGAGGCTGAGATGGAGTAGTAGTGTGAAGCCATCGAGTCGAATCGGTCGATCGCACAGCAATCGAGCCCGTCGGTGGAGGCGCACGACGTGTAGTTCGAGTTGTTAACGCCGATCTGGTCTGCCGTCATCTCGGTGTATAGCACGCGTTCCCCGTCGTTTGTGTGACACGTGCGTTCGTACTCGTTGAATGCGCGCGCGTGGAAGTTGATCGAGCTCTTGTAGCACTGGTCGCTGGCCGTGAAATGGCCTCCCGAAACGACGTCGATCGAGGACGGGGTCGGCTCTTGCGACGACGTAGTCTCCAGTTTCCGCCGCCGCGCTCCAAACGGGATGGCGGAGCGCTTCATGCCGCAGATGCAGTAGGCCTCGAGTAAGACGAGATCCGAATATTTAAACTCGGCGTCGTCCTGGCCGTTCCAATCGTTGCACTCGGGTTGGACGGGCACACATTGTGTATCGGCTCCGGTCCGCTGGAACTGCTCCCCGCAAATACTCTCGCACTTTGTGACGGCCGGATCGCCGAAATAGTGATCGTCTTCTTCTTCTTTTGCGACCCAGAACGCCGTCCGGTGTCGGCAGCAATGCTTGTCGGGCACGTTGCCAACGCAGTCGGCAATTTGAGGTCCTGTGAACGCAGACGATTGCGAGTCTCCGTGTGCCGGTTGCCGAAACACCGTTTCCCACTGCACGACTCGGGTCATGTCGTCGCTGTTGTCTCCAGTGTCCGCCAAGCGCCGCATTTTCAAATCGTAGGCCGCTGCGACAAGTGAAGACGAGTTTGAGTCTTCGGATGAAGCCCGTTGGATTAGCCTCCGACGCCCCACCAAAGTCGGTGGCGGCGGGGGTGGCGGGTATGGCGGTGATGGCGGTGGCGGGTAGGGTGATCGCGGCGGGGGGCTTTTCCGGCAGCCCCCACCCTCTTGCTGAAAAATGTCGCCGTGGACTGCAAACGGCGGCCAATAAATGTCGTCGCGCCACTCCCAGCATTTCTCCACGGCGACGCTCCTCTCGACCGACGCGCGAGGCAGAACGCCCGATGCGCACTGGAAGTCGGTGTCGGGTGGCGGCGGTGAGATGCCGTTGGGCGGCGGTGGTGGCGGCGGTGGCGAGGGCGGTGGGTATTCGATGCCATTTTTTCGTAAGTCGGAAAGCATTTTATTGGGCGTTATGATATTCGACCCGTCCCTGTCTGGGGAGCACGCGAGCTCGTCCTGCGCGTCGGAGTTGAACTCCGACCACCACATGCAGGCACGCCAGCTAGTGTCCATGGCGTCGTCCTGCGACTCGCCCTGCGACGGGGTGGAGTAGCCAATGTTGCAGTCCAGGCCGCTTCTCGGCGTCGCCGTCGCAGTTGAGATGGCGGACGGGACGGCGTTCTCGAAGTGGGCGATGGACACGACGCGCCTCGCGTGCTCGAAGAAACTCTCCCAGAGCGTCGTCTGGAAGCTGTTGCGCGCCGCGAGGAACAACACGCAATTCCCCGTTGGAAGAAGCCCGGGCTCCGTGTGGTTGTAGAGCCAGACGGCGTGCATGGCGATCGTCTTGCGGTCTTCGATGAAGTCGGCGCACTCCGACATCGTCGCATGCGCGACGCGGCCAATCTCTTGGAGCGTCGTGTAGCCCTCGGCGTTTGTGGACGACCCAAGGTTGGAGGTCTGCGTATCGTCACCAGCGACCACCTCCTGTTTGTCCGAGAGGCGCGGATACGAGAAGAAGGCGCTCGGAAACGTGCTGGTCGTGAAGAGCTGCGTAAAGTCCTCGAGGCCGAGCGCGTGCGATGTGACGGTCCTCGAGCACTCGTAAGCGCACGCGGAACGATACAGGACGCCAGATTCGGCCATCTCTTGGATTTTGGCCATGATTCCCATGCGCGAGCTCGACTTGAAGACGGGAAGACCCTCGCCGCAGTTTTCGACCTGGCATGTGATAGAAAACAGACCTTCTTCGTCCGCAATGGGCGGCTGCAGCGCCAGCGGACTGAAGATCCTGATTGGGTCGCCAAACTGCGGCGGCACACCGGGTGGAATCGGCGCCAATGGTGGAGTTGGCGACGGCGGTGGCGTCGGCGGCGTCGGCGGCGACGGTGGCGGGGGCAGTGCGTGCATTGAGTTGATCGATGAGAATGTTTCAATGAACACGTGCGCGGATTGGCAATCGGCGTGCGTTTCGCACTGCTCTTTGCAGAGGACATCGAATGGCGCCGAGCTGGTGCCTTGGTCGTAGCTTGAGAGGACGCTGCCAGATTTGATCACGTAACCTGCCCCGGCCGGAGAGCCTGAGCACCAACCGTCGGCCTGGCCCGGGAGCTGTAGACTCTTGGACCACACCATAGTCCGACCGTGCTGCACGCGAGAATCGGCGGGGGCTCAAAGCGGTCAATGGAGTCGAATGGAGTCGAATGGAGTCGAATGGTGTGTGTGTGTGTAGTGTACGAGTTGGAGATTGAATGCACCGTATCGGGTCGTACGAACTCACAAAATTTGGTCTCGTAAAACTCGGCCTTCGAGTCACCGTCGCGCGTCCACAGCTGATTCCCAGCGTCGTCGACCGAGTCGAACTTCCATTGGAAGAGCGAATCGTCAAAGCACCGGCAGCTCTTGTCCGTTGGGTCGAATCGAACCGTTCGCAGTGCCCGAACGGCAGAGACTGCCGCGTCGGCGCAAAGCTCCAGGCATTGAGAGAGTCTGGAGACCACGAAATTGAGAACGTGCATTCTTTGAGATAGAGCTGGTGCATTTTCCAGCGTATCCAGCTGCGGCGTGCCGATCCCCTCTTGCCAGATTTTGCTGTAGTAGAGCGTGCTCTGAAGACGAGGAATCCAAACGGCGTTTCCGACGTCCTTTTTCATCGCATAGACGTGCGTGTCGTTGGGCTGGTTGGAAGGGATCTTGTAGAATTCGTGCAGGAACTCCATGGCCTGCAGGCAAACAAAACACCAAGGATTTGAGGTGTGTGCGTGGCAGGGATTGGGTTTTTCTTAAGGCATGAAGCGCACTCTGACGTCGTCGGGCGCCGCGTGCGACTTCTTGTTCGCGTGGGTGGACGTCGAGTCGGTGTCTTGGTGCGCGTAACACGAGCACCGACCCCAGTTGGACGTCGCGTAGCCAACCGTGAAATCGATGTCGAAGAACTCAGAATCGTCGTCGAATCGACGCACGCACCACGAGGCGCAGACGTCGGCCCAAAACTCAAGACCTACTTGCGTTTTGGGGCTCGTGTTGTTGGGGTGGACAGTCCAGGACGTGTCCGAGGTCGACGGCCACCACGCGGGCGCCTCGTCGTGGAAGTAGTACATCGGCGTCGATCCGAGCAACATCGATGATCGCGCCCCCGTATCGCGGTAGCCAGAAGCGAGGTGGGCAACGCTGGCCTTGGCGGCGTTCGACTCCACGAAGCGCGACACGGTTCCGTTCGTCCCCGTCAACCACGCATGCCCTTGGACTTTCAGGTAAGCGTAGCCGCGCTGGATCGTGGCATGCGCGGCGTAAAGTACCGCCGAGTGAATTACCTGTGTCGCACGCGCCCTGACTTCGATTTCGCTAAAAGACGTGTACCCCGCTCCTTCGTCGACGGCCTCGTCTTCGGTGAAGCAGTGACAACCACAAGTCTCGTAGTAACCGGGCCTGTGTGCACGGGCCAGAAGGTGTTCCACGCGGTGAATGCCAGCCAGATGATGAGCAGCAGCAGCAGCAGCAGCGGTGGCGGGTGGAATGTGATTCCCACACAGGAGGGCGGGTCGTCACTCGAGACAACGTCCGACCACATGCATCGTGCGACGGCGTGTCGGATCGTGCTCATGACGATGCTGGGAATCTCCATAGGGTTTGCATTCATAGCACTCAGGGGGGTCGTGGGCTTCGAGGTGTGAGTTCGAGGCGCGGGGAGAGATCGCGTACGGTTGGGGTGGAGGGCTTGGACTTGGCGGTGGAATTGGAGGTGGTCGATGAGGCGGTGGCAGTGGCGGCGGTGGAGCTGGAGGCGTCGGAGGCGGGAACTCGAAGAGCTGCTGCTGCTGCTCTTGTAGGCGGCGGGCGACGTGGGGAGGGTCAATACACAGGGGGCTTGTGAAAGTCCATTCGACATTACATGATGCGTAACATATATTTAGGTTCGGCTGAAAAGAATCCGTAATGTCGGAGTTGATATAATGAGCGAGATTTCGACGTTGTTCATCTTGAAGTAGTTGTCGTCGACGACCAAAATCAAGGCATTGGAAACATTGCACCCAGCAATTCTCTGCATCTTGTGCGACACACTTTGCGTTTGCGGCGTCTACCAAGGCGGCGTTTGTGTCTGCGCCGTTCACACCTTTTTCGAAGAGTTGGAATCCGTATTCGCAGGGAGGTCTGGGCGACGCTGAGGGCGGTGGCGCAGGTTGCGGAGGCGCTGAAGGTGGTGGGGCCGAGGGTGGTGGGTTGGTTACCCAAACGTTTGGGCACGAAGGGTTTGATGTATCCTTGTAGTAGTGCACGTCACAGGTAGCGGTTTCGCATATCGTAATCGGGTTGCCTTCCCATTTCCAATTGTATTCAAACCTCTCCAAAAGCTTCCGACGTTGTTCCTTGACTTCATCTTGGCGATCGCGAAGTTGTCGACCGGAATTATCAAAACATGGAATACAATCGATCCAGCACGGCCACTCGTCGTCATAGTCCAACGTATCGCAGATAGCTTCTGCTAGTATGTGTGCTTGATCGCTGGGCCCGGTCGTGGTTGTTATGTACTCGCACGGAGCGTTGGGCGGGGCGGTGGGCGGCGGGGTGGGCGGCGACGGCGATGGCGGCGGCAGTGGTACCGTGCTATGTAGTCCCTGGATGCGCGGGCCGCAGTCGGTGCAATCCGTACCTGCGCGGAAGAAGAGGCACATTTGTGTATGAGAAAAAAAGAATACGGTATTGAGTTCGATGTTTTGAACATCACCGAAGCCACAGCCCCCAATTGCACTGTATTGCTCATTGGAATTACTTCCTGCGTCGTCGTTGCGGTAGGAACTATACTCGCCGCCGTCTTCGCAAATTCCATTGCGACTCTCCCCTTCCCACTTCACGCCTCTGGAGATGGTCACACGGCACGAGTCGATGCACAAAGTGGCTTCGTCGATTCTGGGAGAGCAGAGCGCATCGTTGCACTGCGTGCCCAGGCCGCAGTAAAACTTCGGTTTTGAGGTTTCGGGGTCGTGGCCGGTGGCAAGGGAGTCAAGACCGCCATCTGAGCAGTAATCTGTAAAGGAACACGCTTCGTCGTCACCGGTGCGACATCCGTCAAACGTCTTCGGCGGTGGAGGGGCGATTGGGTCGGGTGGAGGAGGCCGCGGCCTTGGCGGCATTGGCGTCGTGGTGAACGACTCGCTGCTAATCGTCGGGATCGTGCCCGGGCCACAGTCCGACCTGCACATGAGGCGAGTAAGACCATGCTGCTGCTG
>Ga0209090_10001085_pt1 | contig 17272 bp, 35 predicted proteins | sample ArcticOcean_MG_C_9_FD_187432 | JGI IMG/M metagenome (GOLD analysis project Ga0209090, IMG submission 187432) | Marine microbial communities from western Arctic Ocean - ArcticOcean_MG_CB2_152 (SPAdes) (version 2) | ecosystem: Environmental > Aquatic > Marine > Oceanic | place: Arctic Ocean... | reverse complement strand
AAGAATATGTTTCTTGACGAATCGGTCGACATACAAAGGTTTGATATTTTAAAATATCCTGCCCTAGATAAGATCACTGAAAAACAATTAGGATTCTTTTGGAGACCAGAAGAGGTTGATGTATCAAAAGACAAAAAAGATTTTAATAATCTAACAGAACACGAACAACATATATTTACATCTAATCTTAAAAGACAAATACTACTAGATAGTGTTCAAGGAAGAGCACCAAACCTAGCGTTTTTACCTATAGCATCTTTACCTGAAGTAGAGAACTGGATTGAGACATGGTCATTCTTTGAAACAATTCATAGCAGATCTTATACGCACATTATAAGAAACGTATACCCTGATCCGTCCACCGTATTTGACGGTATGCTTGATGTAAAAGAAATATTAGAATGTGGAAATGACATAGCACAATACTATGATGACCTAATTGATTGTAATAATTCAGCTACAAATAAAATGCAACACAAACAAGCTTTGTGGATGTGTATGCTATCAGCGAATGCATTAGAAGGTATACGTTTTTATGTATCCTTCGCGTGCTCGTGGGCGTTCGCGGAACTTAAAAAGATGGAAGGTAATGCTAAGATCATTAAGTTTATTGCAAGAGATGAGAACGTTCATCTTGCAGCAACCACAACTATTATTAAAAATCTATTAAAAGAAGATCCAGACTTTGTTAAGGTACAAAAGAAAACAGAGAAAGAAGCAACAGCTTTATTTGTAAAAGTTATCGAACAAGAAAAAGAATGGGCTAAGTTTTTATTTAAAGATGGTTCAATGATTGGATTAAACGAACAAATACTCTGTGACTATATTGAATGGATTGGATGTAAGCGTATGAGAGCTTTAGGTATACCTTGCCCGTACTCAGTACAAAAATTAAATCCATTACCCTGGACCGAGAAATGGATCGGTGGTGGTAACGTACAAGTTGCTCCACAAGAAACAGAAATAACATCTTATATCACCGGTGGTGTTAAGCAAGATGCTGATCCACAAACGTTATCAATGTTGGAGTTGTGAAGAAAAAATTAACAGCTTCGGAAAAAATGAATAAGAAAATAAGAGATGCTAACGTAGAGTTTATGAAAGAGAAAAGAATTACTCATAGAGAATACATGGCTAAACAGGGAAAACCCCAAACAGAATGAAAAAATCAACAGAAGAAAAGGTATTACAGATAGTTAACCTAGCGCCTAGCGAAGATTTAATAGAAAGATTAGTAGAAGTACACCCAATGAAACAAATATTTTGGGCGTCAGTAATTCAAGTATGTGTATTTGGATTAATGCTAGCATCTTTTGGAGTAATAAATTTATATTTAGAAGGAAGAATAACATGATAGAAATATACGGAAAAGAACCATGTCCTTTTTGCGATAGAGCAATACAACTCTGCCAGAAAAAAGGATTAGAATACACATACAAAAGTTTAGGTAAGGATTTTACAAAAGAAGATTTATTAGAAAAGTTTCCATTTGCAAGAACATTCCCGCAGATTAATATCGATGGTGAATATTGCGGTGGATATACTGAGCTCTCTGAGCGTATAGACTAGTGGAGCATACAATCGACTGCGAATTCTGCTTTAACCGTACAGTGATAAAAGTGGAGGATGATCAGGTCATTCCTATTTACTGCCCAATGTGTGGAGAAACTCCAGAGATAGAATCCGACGAAGAGGAGCTTTTATTTGATTCATAAATACTATTATGGATTGGATATATAAAGGTAAAACATTCGTACCACCAGAAGACTTCGCACCTGAAAAGATGTACGGATTTATCTATCAGGTAACTAACACGGTTAACGACAAAAAGTATATTGGTAAGAAATTCTTTTGGAGTAAAAAAACTCTCCCACCTTTAAAAGGTAAAACAAGAAAGAGAAGATCAATAATAGAATCTGATTGGCGTAAGTATTGTGGTTCTTCTAAGAACCTTACAGAAGATATAGCTGAAATAGGATTAGATAAGTTCCACAGAGAGATACTTTATATTGGTAAGATGAAAGGTGAACTAGCCTATATGGAAGCTAAGCTCCAATTTGATCATGAAGTACTACTTAGAGATGATTATTATAACGGTATAATAAACATTAGACTAGGTTCAAATAGTGTAAACATATTGAAATAAAAGGTTTACATCCCCTTTGTTTTATGGTATAATACACCTATGACAAAAAAAGATAATATCATTCAATTTCCTACCCCGGAACAAGTCACACAAAAACAAGCAGAAGAGATGATTGCATTAGCATCAGATGAATGCAATGGGTTATCCCAGCACTTATGTGATGTATTAGTCGAAGAGATAGTAGAAACATCAGATTACTTTTCAGATGCAAACTTCTTTGACGAGAAAGAACAAGAATCAAGAGATCTATATGTTGTAACAAATTTAATAAATGCAATGTTATTAAGACATATAGAAATACCCCACGAATTACAAAGATCATTAGATAAGCTTTATGTTAAAATTAAGCAGATGGCTCAACTACCAAATACCGAATTTGAATTAGATTTCGGTGATGACTGCGAGATAGAATTTATACCAGATTTCGATTTAAACCCAGAAGAAGATGATGACTAGAGTTTCGTCACAATCACGTGAACAATGCAAAAAAAGGTTTACAAACGACCTAAACTATGGTATAATAGTACCTATATTAAAATAAGGAGTAATATATGATTCACAGTTTACCAACCCTCTTTAAAAGAGATTCAAATAAAAATGTCCGCGAATGGACAATTCAATATATGGGACCAATTAACCCAGGGATAAGAACTGTTTCTGGAATTGTTAATGGCAAATTAGTAGAGAGTGGATGGAATAAATCTACTGCTAAAAACGTAGGTAGATCTAATGCTACCACGGATGAAGAACAAGCTATGGCAGAAGCTAAAGCTAAATGGGATATAAAATTAGAAGCAGAATACTTTGAAAATATATCTCAGATAGATTCATACGATAAATTTAAACCACAGTTAGCAAGAGATTATACTAAGTTACCACAAGACCATGGCTATAGCCAACCTAAATTAGACGGTATTAGATGTATTGCTAGAATAGATGGATTATATACTAGGGCAGGTAAAGCTATTACCACTTGTGATCACATACACGAAACTTTAAAACCAGTGTTTGATCAATACCCAGAAATTATATTAGATGGTGAATTATATAACCACGAACTAAAAGCAGACTTTAATAAAATAACTTCTTTAGTTAGAAAGGTAAAACCTTCTAGTCTAGAAAAAGAAGAGTGCTATAAGCTAGTTCAATATCACATATATGATTGTATCGATGCTACGTTTCCAGACTGGTCGCTTATGCATAGATTACAGTTCATTGATATCCACATAAAAAATAGTAAATGTATACAAAAAGTACCAACTGCATTCTGTAAGAATCAAAACAAACTAGATGCTAAGTATTCAGAATATACAGAAGATGGATATGAAGGCCAGATGGTTAGAAACGATGCTCCATACGAAAACAAAAGATCTAAGAATCTTCTTAAAAGAAAAGAATTTATCACTGAAGAATTCAACGTGGTAGAAGTAATGGAAGGTCAAGGTAACTGGGCAGGATATGCTAAACACTTTAGATTAGAACTAGGTGATGGAAGAGAATTCAAGAGTGGAGTAAGAGGTAACTTTGAAACATTAAAAGAACTACTCGAGCAAGAAGAAAAGCCTTCCTGGGTTACATGTAGATACTTTGAAAAAACACCAGACGGTATACCCCGCTTTCCGGTTGTAATTGATTGGGGAACAGGCGAGAGAACAGACTAATGATTATAGTAGATTATTCCCAAATTGCACTAAGCAATATAATAGTACAGAAGATAGATGACAAAGATATAATTAGGCATATGATCCTAAATTCTTTGCGTATGTATAATAAAAAATATAGAGCAGAGTATGGACAAATGGTTCTAGCTTGTGATGGATTTAATACCTGGAGAAAAGATTTCTTTCCAGAGTATAAAGCAGCACGTAAAAAGAATAGATCAGCTAGTGATTTAGACTGGACTTCTATATTCGAATCTTTGAATGAAGTAAGAGAAGAGATTAAAGCTAATCTACCATGGAAAGTTATTCATATGGATGGATGCGAAGCAGATGATATCATTGGTACATTAACCTATCAAACCCAAGAGTTTGGTCAACATGAACCAGTAATGATTATAAGCTCTGATAAAGACTTTATTCAATTACATAAATTTAACAACGTAAAACAATTTAGCCCAATACAAAAGAAAGCTGTTACAAATCCACACCCTATAACATATAAGTGGAATCATATCATGCGCGGCGACGCAGGCGATGGCATACCTAACATATTATCTCCAGATGATACCTTTATAACCGAACAACATCAAACACAATTAAGACAAACTAGAGTCGATGAATGGATAAATAACTTAGACAACTTAAGAGAATCAATGGGTGATGATATTTACAGAAACTTCCAAAGAAATCAAACATTAATAGACTTTGAATATATCCCAGAAGCCATCCAAAAAAATATCATAAATACATATAACGAGACAAAACCTGCACCAAGAATGAAGGTATTGACTTACTTAATAAACAAACGATGCAATCAATTGATTGAATGCGTAGAGGAATTTTACAATGGCTAAATTATTAATCCCTGAAGTACTAGAATTAGTATCAAAGGCAAAAACCAGAAAAGAAAAAGTTGCGGTATTACAAAAACATAATCACCCAGCTTTAAAAGATATTATTAGAGTCGCTTGCGATGATGACGTAGTATCTTTATTACCAGAAGGTACACCACCTTATAAAAAAGACGATGCTCCAATAGGATATAGCTCTTCAACTTTATATAAAACCCACAAACAATTTAAATACTTCTTTAAAGGACCAATTGGAAATCAAGTAAATCCAGTCCGTAGAGAAGGAATATTCATTGGAGTATTAGAAATGATGCATCCAAGTGAATCAGATCTATTATGTCTAGCAAAAGATAAAAAGCTAGATTTAGATCCTGAATTTTATAATTCGGTTTTTCCAGGGTTAATTGTTAAGGTTCATAAACCTAAAGCAGTTAAAAAAGCAACAACAAAAACTAAAAAGGAGAAAAAGCCTATGAAGTAAACTCTTAATTATGTAATTTTAACCGACAACAAAGGGAGATGATATGATTACATCCGAGCGACTTAAGAAAGATCAAAGAGAAGCGTTTCGCTATAAAAGGCGATTAAGGGAGAAAGGGAAAGATGGCAAAGCTTTTAGAATGGGAAAAAAAGCAATAAATCTAACTCATCACATTCGAGAATTACAAACAATAGGAGGATAGATTATTAGGGGAAGCCCTGGTAATACTAGGGCTAACCCACAATTATGATGACAACAAGCACAGAATTACACATGTACCAAAGAGAAGAAAGAATGGCAAAAGTCTTTCAAGCTTACGAAGGTTTCTACGTAGAATTTTATAAAAATAACGTTATGGTAGAAAGAAGAGAAATGTATACTCATAACGAAGAATACGCAGAAAACGCTGCAGAAAATTACGTCGACGGAGTAATGCAACTAAATGGCTAAAGAAAAATTCGATCCAAAAGAGATCGCGAATTCCAAAAGAATATTTAAATCAGCAACACCAAAATATACACTTGATTGGTATGTTAAATGGGTTGCTAGTTTTTTTGTCTTATGTGGAATGTCGATTCGAGGTGTAGATGGTTACGCATTTTATGATGTAACATTTTCTCTTATCGGCGTTAGTTTATGGTCAATAGTTAGTATCATATGGAACGACAGAGCTCTAATACTTTTGAATGGCATTGGAGTAGCTTTACTACTTAGAACAATAATTGAAATGATTTAGGGGTTTACAAACCTTTTAAACTATGGTATAATATACATTATGAATATCTTTATATTAAATAAAAATCCGGTAATAGCAGCACAAGAACAATGCGATAAGCATGTTGTTAAAATGATCTTAGAATCTGCGCAAATGCTATCTACTTGCCATCGTATGCTCGATGGTTCCGAAACAAGAAAACCTTCCAAGTCTGGAAAAACAATGTCCAAATACTGGGTACTTCCCGATGACAATAAAGAATCTGTTATGTATAAAGCAGTTCATATGAATCATCCATGTACTGTTTGGACTCGTGAATCCCACGAAAACTACAACTGGCATTACGAACACTTTGTCGCTTTATGCGAAGAATATACCTACAGGTATGGCAGAGTACATGCAACAGATGCTAAACTTAGAATAATGTTAAAAGAATTACCAACTAATATACCAATGATAGATCAAACACAATTTAAATTGGCTATGGAACACGAGCCTCAGTGCAAACTTCCATGTCCAATAGAATCCTATCAAAGATATTATGAAACCAAACAAGTTAATTTTAAAATGGCTTGGACAAAAAGAAATAAACCGGAGTGGTTCAATGCCTACGTATGATTTTAAAAACCTAGAAACAGGTGAAATAGAAATCGATAGAATAATGACTATTGCCCAGATGGAGGAATACGTTAAAGATCCTAACATTACGCAACTTATATCTACATCTAAGAATAGTATAATTAGTAACACAGATGGTGCAGTATTAAAAACTGCAGGCGATGGTTGGAAAGAAGTTCAAGATAGAATTAGATCTGGATTACCTCCGGCAGATAGAGGATTAATTAATACTAAATGATCGATCGAGGTAATGATAAACAGTGGCAAGATAACTCAGATGGATGGGTTACTGCTATGACTAAGTCAAAAGAAAAGAAAGAAGCTAAACTTCTAGAAGCTTGTGACCATGATGATTTTGAATGGTGTGAAATATGCCAATATGATAACCAAGGTGCGGAATACATTACAAATTTTAAAAATATAGATGAGTCAAATAGATAAATTAGAATATGCAAAAGTGCATAACGAAGAAGGACATTTCCAAGAATATTGTCACGGAACATATGAAGAAATAGAATTCTATTGTGAACAAAAAGGATGGTATGTCGATAAATATTTCGATCATGTTAATCCTTCTACAGTTCAAAAAGGATTTAGATACATTGGAGCTGGTGTTGATCCAGTAGAATTACAAAGAGGATTTAATTATGAAAAGGCTGAACCAATTATTGATGATTCCTGGTAGAATTTTAAATCGATTCTTTGAATGGAGTTTTCAACGAAATGCAAATAAACAATTCCGTAAGCACGATGTTACTTACCGGGATGGAGATAACACATGATAGAATTTGATCCAATAGAAATAAATACAGATTTAGAACAACATACTAAAAAATCTGGTAGGTATTATACTGACCCAGATGGTAATAGATACTATTCTGTTACAACCGTACTTTCTATATTAAATAAAGCAGCTATAATGGCATGGCGCAAGCGCGTAGGCGAGGTCGAAGCCAATCGAATAAGTAGTACAGCTGCTACACGTGGGACGAAAGTTCACGACATGATAGAAAAATATATTGTTGGAGAAGATTATGCTAAAGACAATTTAATAGCATTATCTAACTTTAAAGATATACAACCTATTATAGATAAAAACTTAACAAAAATCCATGCAGTTGAAGCAAGGTTATTCTCTAAGCATTTAGGATTAGCTGGAACAGTAGATTGCGTAGGTATTTGGGATGGCAAACTTAGTATTATTGATTGGAAAACATCCAAGAAATTTAAGAAGAAAGAATGGTGTGAAAACTATTTTATGCAAGCTTCCGCATATGCAATTATGTGGGAAGAAAGAACTGGCATGCCTATTACTAATTTGGTAGTAGCAATTGCTGGTGATGAAGGAAACCAGATCTTTATAGAACATAGAGATGATTGGGATAAAAAATTAATTGAAACTATAAAAGAATATAATAGGAGAAAACAATGATAGGCGTTAATGAAATCTTTCCTACGTTCCATATGAATGGGGTTGAAGGGGAAGAATTAGTAATAAAGAATAGCAGTGACTATTCAGGATGGAGAGTATTTTACTTTTATCCAAAAGACTTTACCTTTATTTGTCCGACAGAGATCTGTGGAATGGATAAATTATTAGGTGAAGCAACCGTAGTAGGATTCAGTGGAGATAACGAGTTTTGTAAAAAAGCTTGGAAAGAATCTTTACCAGATACCCTTGGCGGAATCAGACATACACTATTAGCAGATTGCGGATTAAAACTATCCCATGAACTAGGTATAGTGGACTTTGCAAATTTAGTATCTTTGAGAGCAACATACATTGTTGATCCAGAGGATAAAATTCAGCATGTATCAGTCAATGCACTAGATACAGGCAGAAGCGCAGATGAGGTTTTAAGAACTGTACAAGGACTTAAAGCTGGTGGTTTAACAGGTTGCTCGTGGAATCCCGGCGACCCTTACGTGGTATAAAAAATGGCAAGTAATTATAAAGGAAGAATAATAACAGTATTAAGAGATAGCGCTAGAGCTAATATCGACAGACACATTATGAATGTTGATATACTACTAGGATCTCACGCGGGTGTGGCAGAACACCCAGACTTAATGGAAACCATTGAGAAAGAATTATTAGAAGCTGCAAAATACAACGACATCCTAGATATGGTCAATACACATCTAGGCAAATAAAAGTCATAAATAGATGTTTACAAACTGCACAAAGTGTGGTATAATACATCTATTATGGACAACTTTAGAACATTTATAACAGAAGCGGGAAACAAAGGTTTAACTATCTTTGATATCGACGACACTATGTTCAAGACAAAAGCCAGAGTAAAGGTAATGCCTTCTGGTAAATACCTAACTCCAAAATCTTTTAATACCTATAAATTAGGTAAAGGCGAAGAGTTAGACTTTGGTGAATTTAAGTCAGCAAAGTTGTTCCAACAAACTGCGGTACCAATCGGAAGAATGATATCGAAGTTTAAAGTGATTCTGAAAAATGCTGTTAAGTCAGGATCCAAAGTAATAATAGTAACTGCTCGAGCAGATATGGACGATAAGAAATTATTCCTTGATACATTTAGATCTCATGGACTTGATATCGATAATGCCCATATTATTAGAGCAGGTAATCTAGGTTTAAAATCGAGTGCTGAAGCCAAAGCACAAATCTTTAAACAATTCCTAGATACAAATAAGTACAGCAGAATTAGGTTATTTGATGATGATATGAGCAATTTAAAAGCTTTACTATCTCTCAAAGATGATTACAATGACATTGAATTTGAAGCTTGGCTAGCGGATGATAAAGGTCGAATTAAAAAGGTGAAATGATATGCCAATGAAATTTAAACCCTCAGAAACAGTTAGGGAAAGAAGCACAGGAAAATTAACAACAACAAACTATTGGATGAAAGGTACGCCAAAGCAAGAACTATTTGATTACATTAATAATAGTAATGGTAAAAATAAAATTAAACAAAAATGTAGTAATGAGTTAATTCGTAGAGGAATTAAGATCGTATACGAGGCGGTTAGCTAAAAAAGAATATGAGTAATAAACAATGGCATGGCGGTAAAGGAGATTCTCCTAGAGGAACCGATCAGAAGAAATATTCTGACGGATGGGAAGCGATCTTTGGAAAAAAGAAACCAGAGATTAAAGCCCGCAAAGCTCAGCCTAGTCATTCTATTACACAAGTGCATCAAGATAAATCAAAACAGATTCCTAGGAAGCATAAATATAACCATATAGAGGATAGTTTAAGTACATGAGTATAGATATAGAAAAGTTTGATTTTGGATTTACTGCGGTAGATGAACATGAATTAGAAGCAGTACAGAAAACTGCAGCTAAATTAGAATCATCTGATAGCGAATCAGCTGCATTAGAAGAGAAATTGAATAAGCTATATAATGCTATATTACCTTTATTAAGTAATTTAAAAATGAACCCAGAAAAGGATTATATACTTTGGCCAAATAGGGTAGAAAAAGTAGAACAATTCGAAGATCTAATTTCGGAGATAATTAAATAATGGCTATATCTTTAATTGGTGTTAATGGTATTCAAACTGGGGTAAATAGTACCTCTTTAAATACGTTATCTACGTCTGGGGTTATTACTGCAGGAAATACAGTTGATGGTTCAGCACCACATGGATTAAACGAATTTATTGGATATATTCACACAAGCTTATCGGATTTCCCTAGTCTAGCCAGTTGGGATACGCGTAACAGTCGTTATGTATCTGGTGCGTATCTTCAGGCAGAAGCTTTTTGCTCTATATCTTTTCAGAATGATACTGGTAATAAAAGAATTATTATAACATATTACGGTGGAACAAATGGAGCATTCGCAACAGTATATACAACATATATGTCTTATTCAGGATATACCGGAAATATTAATGTACAATATAATGGAAGTACCCCGTTGGTAGATGCTAACTCAGGTTCATCTTCTTATCCACCATACGGTTGGCCAGGAAATACATCAAATAGCGGTACTTATACAAATTCAGGTGCTCTTAAGGCTATGGCCACAAATTTTATAATTCCAACAGCTGGAACGGTACAATTTAAATGGCTTATAAGAACCAACGCTCAAGGTAGTAATTCATCAGACCTAGAAACCGTCACTCACAGTGGGGTTACTTTTAATATTAATTTTACCACCAACAGTACTGCTTATAGTAAAACAAGTAGTTCAAAAAACATAGAACTACTCGCGAATAAAGGTGGATTTATTCCATAAGTCGTGAACATACAACAAAGGAAAAATAAATGAACATTGATAAATTAAGAGAACAATTAATAATAGACGAAGGACAAGTGAATGAAATATATAATGATCACCTTGGTTATCCTACATTCGGTATTGGGCATTTGGTCCTGGAAGGAGACCCAGAACATGGGGCTTCGCTTGGCACTCCAGTCTCAGAAGAACGTGTTAAAGCATGTTTTGAAAAAGACGTAGAATCAGTACTAAAAGATTGTAGAATATTACATCAAGCCTGGGATGGATATCCTGAAGAAGCTAAACAAGTAATAGCTAACATGATGTTTAATATGGGTAGAACAAGATTAACAAAATTTAACAAACACAACTTAGCACTACAGTGTGGAGATTGGAAAACAGCCGCTGCAGAAGGAAGAGATTCTAGATGGCATAAACAAGTGACAAATCGAGCAGAACGATTAATGTCAAGATTAGAGGAAATATAAAATGTCAGTAATAAGATTATTAGGATCTGAAGGAAATTTAGGTTCAGCATCTAATGTAGGTTTTGCTAAATTAGTAAGAGTACTAAATAACAAAACATCTGTACAAGTTATCACACACAAAAACGCTGGTGGTACTACATTAGCTACAGTTACTTTAGCAGCTGGAGAAAGCGCTATGATAGCAAAGTCCGGATCAGATACATTAACAGGTGCAGCAACTTCACTAGCAGTTAGTGTTGGGTTTGCTAACTAGGAATGGCTTACTCCCAGCAAGTAGTCAAAAGATTCGAAGCTGTCTTAGCTAATCCTAGTAAGCATTCAGTTGGTTCATTAGATCGGAATGATCCAAATGTAGCAACAGGACTAGCCGGAGCACCAGCTTGCGGCGACGTTATGCAATTGCAATTATTGCTTGACGAGAATGAAAAAATCATCGATGTAAAATTTAAAACATATGGATGTGGAAGTGCAATTGCTTCTTCATCAATGTTTGTAGATATGATGATGGGTAAAACTATCGAAGAAGCTAAACTTATTAAAGATAAAGATATAGCAGATGCCTTAGATTTACCACCAATTAAATTACATTGTAGCGTATTAGCTGAAGATGCAATCAAACGTGCAATGATTAATTACGAAGAAAAAAATCCGAAATCCATGATAGGACATAACGGTGCTCCAGATGATAGAGCTAACTGATGCTGCGATCAATCAGGCGCTTAGCAAAACGCAGGATGGTGGCAACGATACTATCCGAATTGGTGTTACTGGCGGCGGGTGTACTGGTTTTAAGTATGTTTTCGATTTCGCTAGCACTATTAATACATCAGATCACATCTTAGATTACGGTAAATTTACTATAGTAATAGATGAAGATTCTCTTCCCTTTCTCGAGGGATCAACATTAGACTTTATCCAAGAAGGTTTAAACCAATCGTTTAAACTATTCAATCCTAACGAAACCGCTTCTTGCGGTTGTGGCGTTAGTATCTCGTTCTAACTTCTTAGAACATATAAATAAAAGTATGGAAATATTTGAATTGATCATGGAAGTGGGTGCACCTGTAGCAGGTTCATTACTTATGGGCTATTTTATATTCCTAATATTAAAACAAATGTTAGGTGGTCTTGTTGATTCGATTGCAACTTTAACTATGTTCTGTAAGAGCTTAGAAACAAGAGTTACAACAATGAACAACGAGATGATTAAAATAGATCTGCTAGTAAGCAGTGCATTAGAACTTACCCCGCCAGTTGACCGAGTTGCTCGAGCTAGTAACTTTGTTGAAGATGGTAAAATAGATGCTAGGAGAGATTAATGCCTGATTTAATTGAAAGCGATCCGACGATTGTACAACTAATTAATGACTATGGCTTTCCTATTGTATTAGCCGTAGGAATGGGATATTTTATCTACTACGTATGGCAATTTATTTCCAATGAACTGGAACCTGAAATAGAAAAAATGCACTTTGCATTAATCAGGTTAATTGATCAGGTAAGAATGCTTGATCAAGATATGATTAGATTACAACAAAAAGTAAATGTTGTTCTCGAATATAGGGAAAGACAAAAATTCCTAGAAGAAGCAGAAGGAAAAATAAAGAATGAAGAAACCACCTAGCGCAGGGATGAACCCTTGGTTATTAACTGGAATTATGTTTGTAGCAATATTGCTACTTTCCTCCGTTAATATAAAAGCCGATGAACTTGTACACGAATTTAAGAATCCGTCCTTTTCAGGGATAGGTGCATCAGCACATTATTTAACGGTAGAGAACCAAGAAAAATCTAGAAGAGATGCTATCAAAAAAGATATAGAATCAGCTCTTAAGCAGGCAGAACGAGATGCCGAAAATACTACCCTTGCTAAATTTATGCGTAACCTCGAGAGTAGGATTTACGCACAACTATCTAAACAGCTAGTAGAAAATTTATTTAAGTCATGTACACCAGAGGCAATCGCCTTAGGTTCATGTTCAGAAACAACATTTGGTAGTTTTGTATTAGAAGGTAATACGATTACATACCAAAAAACATTATGTGATGCATCTCTTTGGGCATGTACACAAGGCGAAGAAGTTATAGTTATGACAATCGTGGCTGAAGATGGTTCAGAAACAACAATAACAATCCCGATCGGTGCGGGTACAGCTGGAACTGGCGGTGGTTAGAAATTTATTACTAATATCGTTTATAGGTATACTTACCTCATGTGCAAGTATAGTACCTCCAGGTGGGTTAAGTGCAACAAACTGTAACCCTAATTTAAATTTACAATGTGTAGAAGATCCGAAAGTAGTTCGAATGCCTACATATAAAGAACTATTGAATTTACCACCGGCAGAAAAAATGCCAGTAATTGCTGTATATTCTTTCTCTGATAAAACAGGGCAAAGAAAACAGAAAGGTAATGCTGCTATGTTTAGTACTGCAGTAACCCAAGGTGGTGAAACAATGTTAATCGATGCTCTTAAAACCGCCGGGAATGGTCAATGGTTTAGAGTAGTGGAAAGAGTAGGTATTGATCACCTTACTCGAGAACGTCAAATCGTTCGAACAACTAGAGAACAATACGGTGAAGAAGATAAAACGGGCTTAGCCCCACTTCTTTTTGCCGGAATAATTCTTGAAGGAGGTATCATTGGATTTGATACCAATATTGAGACAGGAGGAATAGGGGCTAGAACCTTAGGTGTTGGTTACTCACAACAATACCGAAGAGATATAGTTACTGTTTCCCTCCGAGCAGTGAGTACATTAACAGGAGAAATTCTGTTAAACGTACAAGCATCAAAAACTATTTTGTCGATCGCTGATGGTTATGATGTATTTAAGTTCGTTGATATGGACACCCAACTAATAGAAATAGAAGATGGGATGACAGAAAACGAATCGGTAACACGATCGCTTCGCTCATGTATTGAAGCAGCAGTGTTAGAACTAATATACCAGGGCGAAAAGAAAGAGTTCTGGAAAATAAATTGGCCGACAGAAGAAATTCTAGAAGCCGAAATAAAGGAAAATGAAAATGAAAATGTTAAATAGATATATCGCATTTCTAATTTTATTATGCCCTGTGGTTGCTTTTGCCGGTGCCAATGATAACAAGATTTTACTTGACCAAAGTGGAGACACATTAAACTTAACTATTGACCAAATCGGTTATGGTAATAAATTATGTGGAACTATTACAGGTGGAGATTGTGCATCAGACTGGATATTAACTGGTAGTTCTGTAACTATGGATATCGATATGATCGGTAACTTAAACCAAATTTTTGGACCAACTCTATTTGATAGTACTGATGTTGACTTATCGTTAACAGGTAATAGTAATATCTGGGATTGGAACGTAGGATATGGCGGTAGTGCTGATAGTTCAGTCGTTGATGTTGCTATAACAGGTAGTTCAAACACCTTTGATATAGATTGGGGCTACGCAGCTTCATCTGAAAGGTTAAATTTTGACTTAGACATTACTGGTAGCTCAAACGTTTGGGATATTAATATCGATGCAGATGATGTAACTTGGGATGTGGATGTTATTGGATCTTCTAATAACTTTGCTATGACCCAATCGGATGGTGCTTATCAATCAATCACTATGGAGTGGATTGGTAGTTCAGGGGATATAGATATCCTTCAAACATCTGGAACCTGTGGTGGAAGTATCACAGCATGTTATGGAATTATTAATGCAGACTTTGATTCAGAAAATGCCGTTGTTAACATTAAGCAAAAAGATACTACTGACTAGTTTACTAGTTAGCCAATTATCTTTTGCCAATGATAGCATTGGAGATATAACAGAACACAAGGGCAGTGGTGGAATCACTCGGGGAACTGAGTCATTTACCACTGATCTTGGGACTGACGTCCAGCAACTGGACAAAATTGAAACGGCCAAAGGTCGTATGAAAGTAGAATTTGTAGATGATACAGTTCTAAGATTAGTAGAAAATACCGAAGTTATACTAACTAAGTATTACTTTGACCCAGATAATCCTAAAGATAATACTTTATCAATGAAGTTTGTATCGGGCACAGCACGCTTTGCTACCGGTGGATTAGGATTAGTACCAAAAGAAAACATTAGTATAGAAACCCCAACAGCTACGATTGCTGTTAGAGGTACAGACTTTACTACAACGGTAGATGAACTAGGTCGAAGCTTAGTTATACTTCTACCAGAAACAGAATGCACAATAGATGGTGATTGTTCTCCAAGTGGTGCAATAACAGTTACTAACGAAGGTGGAGTTGTTGAGCTAACCGAAGCTTATCAAGCAACAATGGTATCAAGCTTTCAAACTATACCTACACAGCCAGTAACCTTACAAAATATTACATTGGATTTAATCGATAATATGTTTATCGTATCTCCACCCAAACAAATTACCCAGGCAGTTCAAGAAGAAGCTGCAGCAGCAGATGGGGGAACTTCTATATTAGACTTTACCGACTTAGATAAAGATTTTTTAGAAGAAGATTGGGAAGAAGAAGATTTAGAATATACAGAATTAGATATGGATCTGCTTGATGTTGATTTCTTACAAGATGTTTTAGTAGCCTTAGAAGAGGTTAATATATTAAAACGTAGTACCCGGTCATCAAATGCTGGTGCTGGTGAATTCGACATACAAGGAACAGTTTTAGGGTTCGATAAGAACTCACAATATAATACGATAGTAGATAGTTCATCAGGACAGATCTGGTTTTATCGTGAGGTAAATGGAGTTATAAGTATAAGAATACCTATTGATTCAAACACAACTATTAGGAGTGAAAATGAAGGTAAAGAAAATCTCATCATTACTGGCGATGGCCAGTCTATTGTTATTACCATACGCCAAGGCGGATAATTCACATAACCATGTGAATATAGATCAGGTTAATTCTGGCGATAATTTTAATTTATCTATTGACCAAGTAGGTTATGAAAACTTGGCCAGATTCTCTTTTAACCATGATAATAATACAGTAAAGTTAATGCAAGAAGGGAATCATATGTATTTTGGTTATACAGATTCATGGGGTTCTGGTTATAGTTGGGGTGGTGATATAGATGGATTACGCAACGAAATAGATGTAAGACAAAAATGTTCGGTTACTGCTTGCAACGATAATGATTTCCAATTTCACATTTTAGGTGATGACAATAAAGTCGTATTCGGCCAAGGGTATCAGAACAATGATAGCTTAACCCCTAATTGGAATTACGATAATAACGAACCTGGTGGTAATTTTGTCAGACTAGATATACATGGTGATAATAATGAATTCAAAGGTAGCCAAAAAATGGATACGAATACTACATCCCATTCAATCACAGCTAATATATACACGGACAATAATGATGTATATATCTACCAAGGGCAAAACGGAAATAAAACATTTACTATGACTGTTAGAAATTCTAATGGTAATACACTAGATGTAATCCAAAAAGATAACGGAGCTCATACAGCAACCGTAGATTTATTAGGTTCACAACCAACAACCTTAAATTTAACCCAACAGGGTAATACAACACAATCTTATTCATTATCACAGAATTGTATCACGGTCGGTGGCTGTAGTGTTAGTGTAACACAGGGGAACTAAAATGCGAAACAAATTACTTATATACACAACACTACTTCTTATGTGTACTTATTCTATATATTTAGAATCAAGTCCTTACATAGAGTACAAAAACAAAGCAAAGGTAGTGGATGAACCTTATATACTAGACAAAGCGATTGACTTCACTAACTCTACCGATCATTTAAGATTTGGATACAAGTTAGACAATAATATGTACTTCGAGGCAGGGCCTATGACTTTCGGTACAGGCTACGAGGTTGGTTATAAGTTTAATATAGAAAACTGGACAATCAAAGGAAAGGTAGAAGGTAATCATAATAGTAAAAATCAATTTAACAATCAGATACAAACAGAAATAAGATATACATTTGACTAGTATGAAATATATATTATTACTATTAACTGTTTCCTTACATAGTTTGGATTTAACAATTCCAGAACAACCTGCTGCAGATATACCAGAAAAAGAATTCCTTTTTAATTGGGAAGATGATTATAATGAACCACCTACTA
>Ga0209090_10001081_pt1 | contig 17331 bp, 11 predicted proteins | sample ArcticOcean_MG_C_9_FD_187432 | JGI IMG/M metagenome (GOLD analysis project Ga0209090, IMG submission 187432) | Marine microbial communities from western Arctic Ocean - ArcticOcean_MG_CB2_152 (SPAdes) (version 2) | ecosystem: Environmental > Aquatic > Marine > Oceanic | place: Arctic Ocean... | reverse complement strand
GGAGGCAGGCCAAATCGAGCGGCTTGGCGATCGGTCTATTGATTCGGCGCTGCACGCACGGCTCCAAGGCGACGAGGCCCTGCACGAGGATGGCCTCCCCGATACCGTGCGCCTTGGCCAGCCTCGATGCCAAGGCTTTGATGTTGTCCGCCGCGGACGGTACCTCTAGCCCGCTGTCCTCCGCCGCCTCGACGAAGCTCTGCGAGGCGCCCGCGCCCATGTTTAACAACTGTTCTTTTCCCGTGGGCAGCCTTTTGCAGCTGGAGGCGCTCTGTTTTCTGTCTCCTTCGCGATGCTCTCGGATGGGCGCATACTCGGGCTGCTGGACAGAAGACTCGTAACGAGATCATACAGATGCCTCTCGCTCAGGTCACAACCCAAATTTTTCCACGGGTTTTGCGCTCGGGTTTTATCTTGCTTTGCTCGCGCTCGTTCCTCTGGACAGCTGACTACAGCCATGGAGACCGAAGCCGAGGTGCTGCGCGACGCTGCCGCCGACGCCACGGCAGTCTACACCTTTGTTGCGTGGATGCTGGTCATCGGTGCCCTCGCCCTCGTAGCAGTGCAGCGGCGCAAGCGCATGAGCGCCTCGATCTACGACCGGCGCGGGAAGGCATGAGCCGAGCGCTGCGGGTCTTGGAGCGCGACCTGGCGGCCACGCGCCAGACGCGCGCCGCGGTCGCCGCGGGCGAGGTCGTGGACCGGGAGGACCCCGCGGTGCACGCCACGGACGACAGCTTCCTGAATCGGCCGACGCTCTTCGACGCCGCCGAGCCGGCGGTCACGCGCCCGGCGGTCACGCGTCAACCGAATCTCTTCGAGCTCGCCGGCGTCGACCCGGCCATCACGCGGTCGGCGATGCTTCGGGACCGGGGCTTCGACTTCAATGATCCCGTATTACTTGCACGCCACCAGCAGATGATGGCGCTGGTCGAATCGGCGCACCGAGACGCCGCACGGCGGGTGACGGCGTACCCGGAAGACCGACCGGCGGAGGACGACGACGCGTGCGCCGCGGCGGACGCGGCGTGCCACGCAATGTGCCGGGAAGCACTCACCATTGCAACCCAGCAAGCCGCTCAGGCCGTCGCCGTCCAGCTGCCCGATGAGCTCGCGGCGCAAGTCGGCGACTTCGCTGTCGATGCGACGTGCCTGCCGCGCGACGAGCTCTGCGCGTGCCGGGACCCGCGCCCCGGGCATAGCGCGGCCCCGACGCTCCGCCATACCATAGCTCCACGCTTCTCCATGATAGCCTGCGCAAAATGCGGCCGCTGCCGGTCCTTCGTGAGCAGCCCGGGCGCGCTGGCGATCGCCGCCGGGCCGCCCCCGAGCTTTGCGCCGTCGCGCCACTTCGTGCCCGTGCGCCATATGACGACATTCCGTCTTCAACGCGCCAACTCCTCCGAGTTTGCCTACCTGGACCCCCTCGAAGACGGCGACGAGAGCTGGACCGTGCCGGGGGGAGTTCAACGCCATCCGGCGAGCCAGTGGCACAACTTCCGCGGCGCTATCGGCGACGAGTGGGTCAGCGGCACGGCGCGCTACGAGGTGCAACTGACGCATATTACCCGCGGTGCCGTGGCGGTCGGCGTCTGCAGCGCGGGCGCAAAAGTCAATGATTCTAATCACTGGCTGCCCGGTGGCGAGCTCGAGACTTGTGCGCTCATTTCGGGCAATGACGAGGTCACGCCCGGCTTGTACGGCCGGCTGCGCTGCGACGAGGGTTGTCCTGTCGGCCCGCGGTGTCTCCGGTGCGCCAATGGCGTGCACTTGTTGCGCCACACGCCGTGTCGAACGCTTCAGGCGGGCGACGTCGTGGCGGTGTCCATCGCGCCGCCCGACGTCCACGTCTTCCTCAATGGCGCGCCGGTCGGACACCTGCCGGCGCCGCGCGGGCGTTTGCGTTTGTGCGTCGGGCTGATGTTCGCGCGCGACGAGGTGCGCGTCAGTCGCTTGTAAGATCCCTCGTTAAAACTTGCTGGCCAGTCACGGTAAACCAGCCCAAGACGGCGGCTTTCTGAAGAGTACACTGGGCTAATAATAATAATAATAATAATAATAATAATAATAATAATAAAAAGAGCTTTACACTAGCTTGAGCACACCTGGGTGCCCGAAACGCTAGCTTGACATTTCGTCAAAACCAGCCCAAGATGCGAGTTCACTAGTCGTACACATTACAAGCCGATCCTACCAGTGCAACGCAGGTCCCGCACCCGGCAGCCCATGTCTGATCGGAGCGACGCCCGGCACACTTCCTCGCACGCCGAGGCGCAAGCCGTCGCGGCAACGCTCGAGTCCTCGCCGCGCACTTTGCAGCGCCAGAACGCGTGGGCCCCGACCCACGCGCAATCATGGCCCAAATGACGCCAGTCTCGGTCGTCCTCGCACGACGTGGCGAAGGGCCTCGCCTCCGCGACCTCGGTCCGCCAATGGTCGACCGTGAGCTTGGCCCATCCAAACCCGCCACCGTGCGTCTCGACGGCGCGGAGAACTTTCCCATGCCCCCGGAGGAGGTCGGGCGTTAGATCGTCCCACGAGTCCAGTAGACTCGCAGGTAGCCCGTAAAATAATTGGCGCGTCAGGGGCGAGTCGAGGACCACGGGCGCCGACCCCAGTGCCAAAGCCTCCCAGTGGCGGTGGCAGTCGATCTTCGAGCCGCGCGGAGAGACAACAAAGGGCGCCCGCAGCAGGCCGGCATAGTACTTCTCATCCCCGCCGCCGCCGAACGCGTTCTTCACGCCGAAGTGCTGGTGCGCGACCAGGCTCGCTTTCGCCCGGTCGGGGCCGTGGACTCTGAAGTTGACGTAGAGCGGCCCGGTCCGATTGTGGAACGGGACGGCGCGACTGTGAAACGCCACCGCGAAGGCCGGCCCGGCGCGGCGCGGCACGCCCATCGGCACGTGGCGCAGCTTCGGGCGCGCGACCCACCGCTCCACGAGCTGCGGCTGGCCGCGCGTCGAGTTCCGCAGGTCCTCCACCGCACTATCGTGATCCATGACGAACCACGCACTGAGCTTCGACTGCTTGTCGAGCATGTCTAGCAGCGCCGTCGCGCAGCCTTGGCGGCCGTGCTTTGCGTAGGCGCGGTCCCAGGGCGACCCGTGCTCGCCCGTCGGGTAGGGCAGCGTCAGGAGCGCCCACGAGACGACGTGCGCCGCCCGCTGGAGCGCCGGCGCCGTGGCGTTGGCAAACGCGCAGATCGCGTCGAGCGCGTCCGCCTTTGTGGCGAAGCGCAGCGGCACCCAGAACGTCGGGTGTTTGGGCAGCGCATCAATGTCCAGGGCGCGGACCTCGCTGGCATTCAGCAGCAAGTGGCTCACGATTGTACGATTCCGCGCACGCGCGTAGCAGCGTTTATGCGGTGGCTTCTGGGCTACGAGCTTCGCGACGGTGTCGCGGACGGTCCGGTCGGCGTCGTGCGGGTGGCAGAAGGTCGCGTCGTAGCGGTCGTGGACTACGTCGGAGGCGCGCTGCGGCCACGGCGATGTTGCGGCGGCTGCCAGTGCGGCCACAGCTAGAATCTGGCGCATCTATTTTACCATTGGCACCGGCATGTGTGTGGTTGCACTGGCTGCCCACCGCCCCACTGCGTAAGCCTGCGCCTGGAAGAGATAGAAATAGCACGAATTAGCAGCCCAATAAGCCTTTTCAAGGCCCGTTTTGGCTTGCCCAAGCAGCCTCGAAACCCGTTTAGGGAGAATTGCAGCCCTGCCGTTTGCCGTTTGCCGTTTGCAACTGCTCTCACCCATACCGAGGGCGCTAGGGTAGATGTGGTAAGGGAGTCCTGGAGCATCGTGCCTTCTCCCACTCACCCCCTACTGGGCTCGTCCCAGCGCCGAGGAGCCGAGGCGCGGCGTGGAGATTACACGCATTAGCAACCACAGAGGCACGCCCCGGACGCATCTGCAGGAGAGGCAGCCCCCTCACGCCGCCGCCGCAGCGCCCTCGACGGCGCGCGCGCTGCCCCGCGACGGCCAACGATGTCCGACGATTATATTGGCAATAGAAGGAGACGGCGCGAGACCATGCCCGGCCAGCCCGGCTGCCACATCCGGTTCGAGACGGTGATCGCGGGCGAATTAAAACGCTGCACGGACCAGATCTTCGCCGGGAACGTCGAGAGTCGGGCCGAGCGGGCGAAGAAGTTGTATGAACGGAAAATAGCCAACACCAAAGCAAGTGTATGCCTCGGCACGGACGCACCGACGTGGTCCACGACCATGGCGGACTGCATGAATATTGATTTCGGGGGCGACGGCCGGTGCCAAGTGGACGGGAAAGCGTTGAAGAAGGACTTGACCGCGGTGCACTTCACTCTAGGTAAAGATCCTTTGGACTACTACGTCGAAGGCGCGCGCACCATGTTGGACCCCACGGGCGAGATGGACAAGTACCAGGCGCACATCGGCGGCCGGACCGCGTCCAAAGGAAGTTCCGTGTGGTTCGGCGACCACAAGCAAGATTATAGTACGACCATGGCGGACTGCATGAACGTCGTTTCCATGGAGACGGCGGGAAGTATGGGCGGTTTACAAGGGGATGCTCGTGCTCATGCTAAAATATTGAAAGAAAAACTCCACAAGTCTTCCTTCCAGATCGGGTATGATAAGCCTACGTATTCTGTAGCGTCGCACGACGGGCACCCGCCGGTGGACACGAAGGCGGCGCGGCGCATACTAAGCAAGGAGGTCATGGACGACCTGCGAAAGGCGCACTTCGACTTTGGGTCGGAGGAGACCATCTACGAGACGGACATGATGCGCTCCATGAAGAACGGCGAGATCACGCCGGCCTTCGTGGCGTGCATGAAGGAGGACAAGGCGGCCGCCGATGCCTTGGCGATGGAGCTGAAGGTCGACCACTGCCGGGGCGTGGTCACGGGCGTCTACCCGGAGTACTGCTGATTTCGGGTGTAAGGGTTAGTTTCGTAACATCGTCGCGGCGATAGCGTTGTGGCGGAACCGACGCCAACGCCGCCGCAATGCGTAGTACCATAGTCGCGGCGACGGCGTGCTGGTGGGGTTGCGACTCGGCGTCGCGCGCGGGGATTTGACTCTAGATACCCGCGGTCACGCCGTCGCCGCGGAGTGGCGCTCCTAATCGAAGGTGCCGTTGCGAGATGCGCATCTCGACAGGGCTCGTCTGCTGCGGCTTGGAGTCTGGTGGCCGCCGCCGGCCTTGCCACTTTACCAATTTTTTTACTTTGTTTTGGCTGGTGGGTACCTGTAGACATCAGGACGTCTGCCAAGTCGTGCGATGGCTGGCCAAAAAAATCTATCGCGGGTTGCATAAAAGCTGATTTAGCGTGCATCAAAGTGCTACACGCGGAGCGAAACGGCAACCGCAGGTGAGCGCGCCGTTTGCTAGAGGGCTTCGTAGTCCTTGCAACGCTATCGCGACGCGTAGCAGGTACCAGCAGCACCCATGAGGACGCTCGCAGTGTTCGCGCTGCCCCTCGCCGGGTCCCTCGCGCCGCACGCGCGGCCGCCGCGACGACGAAGCGCCATCCGCGCGGCGCCGTCCATGCTCGTGGGCGCGCCGGCCCCGAGCGACGCCTTCGCCAAGGTGGCCAGCGACGCCGGTGCCGCGGCCGAGCTCTTTTCGAAGGCGGGGCCCCGGGTCGGGGAGCTGACCTCGAAGACGGCCGTGGCCGGCGCCGCGTTATTGGCCGGCGCGCTCGCACCGGGCGGCATCGTGATCGGCGGCGCCGCCGCGCTGCTCGGCGGCGGCTTGACGCGCGTCGGCATCGCGCCCGCGCTGGTGGAAGGGCGGTACAAGGCCATGCAGGCGCGCGTGGCGTGCTTGCTGCGGGACGCGGCCACGTCCGGCGACTGGACCACTGTGTCTTCAGGTGATGTCCAAAGCATTGTTCAAGAATTTAACCTGCCCGAAGAATACGCCACTGCATTACTGCAACAGATCTACGCCAAGTACCTGGTCGAGGTCATGCGCATGCCCGACGTGCGCACGTCCGAGATGAACGACCTGACTTCTTTACGCAGTATCCTCGCCCTGTCCGCGGAGTCGATTGGCAACGCCCACTACGACGTGGCGGTGGAGATCGGCACGTCCCTGCAGTGGACCTCGGACGACGTGCTGGCGGACGAGGCCAGTGCCGAGTACCGGACCGTCTCCAAGTTACTCTTTTTGAGCGACCGAGCCTTCGCGACGAGCGACGGGAAAGATACGGAGGAGTACGGCTACGAGGTGGGGCGCGTGCGAGCTGTGTTTGACCTGAAGCGGAGCTTCCTGGACTCGCGCTGTTCGAGGGTCGCGGCGCCCTTTTACGAGCGGGCCTTAGCCGGGACGCTGGAGAAGCTCGGGTCCGTCGACGCGGCCATGCTTGAAAGAGCTCGTTCTAAACTGGGCGTGGCCGATGCGGACGCGGACGCGATGCACGCCCTATGCCTGAACGAGGAGATCGACGCGTTGCTAGCGGGCGACGAACTGAGCGATGCCGACGCCGAGCGCCTGGACTCGCTAGCCAGTGTCCTGGGCATCAAGGCCAGCGACGCCTCGGAGGCCATCGCGGCCAAGACCGTGCCCATTTACGTGGACGCCACGAGGAAAGCTGTTGATGGCGCCATCGCCGCGGACGAGGCCGCGCAAAAAGCGCTCGGCGACCAATTGGAGAGTTTGCGGAAGAAGTTGCGGTTGGAGGACGCCACGGCCGAGGGCGTGTTTAAAGATGCCGTCAAAGGTGTCTTACAAGCGCCGTATACCGCGGCGTCTTCAGCCTTGAAACTCCAGAACACGCCGGGCGCCCTGGCGTCCCTGGAGCGCCTCATGGACGTAAGGAGAGGGGTCGATATTGTGGTGGCCAACGCCAAGTTCCTGGAAGCGTCGGGCGGCTCCGAGGCCTTCGCCGAGACCCTCGCCGGGGGCGGCAAGTCCCTGCCTCTATCACTTTATAAATTGGTGTACACGGAGAAGTGCGAGAACCCAGAGGCCAAGGAGGAGTTGGCTTCTTTAGCCAAGGCGCTGGCTCTCAATGACGCGGACGCGGAGATGGTGCACCAGGGCGTCTTGGACCCCAAGCTCAACAACAGATTGGCCACGGCGTTATCGGCCAACGACCTGGCGCCCCTCAAGGAGTGGATTGCGTCCGTGAACTGCCCCGCCAATCTCGTAAAGGACAAGTACGTGCGAGCGTACACGGACAAGCTGCGCCAGTCGGAGGGCATTCCGTCCCCGGAGCGCACGGAGGAGCTCGCTCGCTTACAAGCGTCGCTGGAATTGGACGACGCGGACATCTACCCCGCGCTGTCCGATGCGTACTTACCCTTATATAGGAAGTCCGCGTTGGAGGCCATGGGCGCGTCCGGCGGCGGCATTGTCAACGATGAGTACCGGGAAGGACTCGCTAAATTGCAAGCGAGACTGGGCCTGAAGGACGAGGACGTGCAGCGCGCCTTCACGGAAGCGGCCAAGCAGCGCCTGAAGCCGCTGGTGGACGACACGATCAGTGCCTTCGAGGAGGCCGTGCTGACGCCGGCCGAGCTCGCGAAGAAGCGCGGCACCGCGTCGGGCAAGGACCAGGGCGAGGATCTGAATAGAGATGCGAGTGGGGGCGGCACCTTCGGCATCGAGGCCGGCGGCGGCATGGCCCAGGTGGGCGGCTCCCCGGAGGCGGTGTTGTCCAACTTCGCCGGCGTGTTGGATTTCATCGACGGCAACGCCGTGGAGATCAACGCCGGGGACCTCATACCGGGCGACTTAAAGCCGGACCTCTTCAAGCAGTGCGTCATCGCCGATTTGCAGATTTCTGATAGTGAATTTATCACCGACGCCAAGAAGGAGCGGTACGCGTCCGCATTGAAGCGGCTGCCGGGCGTGCTCCAACTGGAGGACCGGGACGTGGCGAACGCGCGTTCCGAGGTGGGCGTGGCCATCGCGACGAAGTACTGTGCTGCGGCTTTACAAAGAAAGCTTACGCTCGATTCGGAGGACCAGGCCTTTGTTGCGGATCTCGGGGTGCGGTTAGGTGCCGATTTAGGTGATGTGTCATTCAGCGCCAAGAAGCGGGCGCTGTTGGCGCGCCTGGGCCTGCCGCCCTATGAGGGCGCGGCCGGGGCCGAGCGGGCCGCGTCGACGCGGGACGCGGCCGTGGCCATGGGTATCGACTTAGCTGCGGACCTGGGCTTGCCTGAAAAGACCGTGAAGGCCTTGTTCGCGGTCGAGGCCACCAAAGCTATTGACGAGGGCGACGCCGATTCGGTCGGGGACGTCGCCGACGGCTACGGCATGTCCGGCGAGGACGCCAGCAAGGAGCTGGCCGACCTGGCGGAGCGGGAGGTCCTCAAATGCATTGAGAACGCCAAGGCGAGCGCCATCATGAAGCAGCCCATCCGCGCGTGCGAGGACATGGACCGCCTGCTGCTCTACATCGACTTCACGGACTTTGAGGAGGGCAAGCTCGAGGCGGCCTTCGCCAACAAAAAGCATGAGCTCGTGGACATCTACGCGGCGTACTGCGACGCGCGGGGCCCGGAGGTCGAGGCCAAGGCCGCGGCGCTGCGGGAGCTCGTCTTCTAGGTTTCGTGTAAAGAGTCCCTTCCCCACGCTATTTCGCCGCCCAAACTGCCCGCCCGGGGTTATGGAGGATGTGTGGCTACTAGTCGGCGGCGCCTCGGCCACTGTTCACTGTTCAAAGGCGGCGTTGACGGGGCACGCCGCCGACCGCCGCCCCCGGGCCGCCCGCATCGAATAACAGAACGCTCTTGTTGCTAGCCCAGACTCCTTCGCAATACCGAGGCCTCCTATGACTAGACACATATTAGGCGGGTTCCAGCTCATGGCATGGCCACCAACTCAATCACGTAAAAACGACACCAGCAGAGAAGTGTACTCGTCGACAGAGAGCGCGTTCGTCTCCAGCGTCCCCAAATCTGCCACACAACCTACTCGCACACAATGCCACAGTTTGCCCAAAACCTTTGCCTGCGCGGTGCCGGCGGCCGGTCGCCGAGAGACGTGCGAGGATCGGTCGCCGGGTCGCCGACCTGAGCATCAGCGCTTTGCCGCAGTAATTGCGCTACGCCGCCGTCGTTGCGCTCGCCGTCGTCGCGCCAATATACAAAGACCGCACGCGTCGTCGTCGTGACGTCGTCGCACCGTTACGTCATCTCGATTCGTCGCACGCCGCCGCCCTCTCACCGACTCTATCGCAACGATGAAGCTCCGCTCAATCGTAGGGGCCTGGGGCAGCTGGGGCTGGTTCTGGTTCTGGTTCGGCGAAGTCATCTTGGGGGTCCTCTTGGGGGTCCTCTCGGGGCGCCTCTTGCCGGTCGACGTGTGCGAAAAAAATTCACCATTGGTGAGAATAAAGGAGATTGCTTCTAGTCTTCTGTCAGACGGAGTTGTGCATGAAACCCGCCGGTGACGACCAGATCTACACCATCACGCTCGACACGAAGATCTTTGTTGCCAGAGGAGTGCCTCGATCGTTAACTAGGTAGCTCGGATCCGCGGTCCGGTTTCTCCGGACGTTGGTGCCGTGGCTCCATCCGCCGGCTTGTAGATGCGACGCACCTTCTCGCCGGCGGTTCCTTCCTACCCCGCTCGCGACGTGGCGGAGTAATAGACAAGCACACAAGTTAGGCGACGTAGGTCGTCGGGTCCCAGTCCGGGCCCGTCACGTCGTCCGCGTTCCAGCCGTCGGCGCGCCCCAGAGTACCCGAGGCAAGCTTGGCCTCGAGCGCGTTGAGCGCCCGCATCTCGGACGCGGAGAGCTGTCCTCCTTTCCATGAGACCCCATCCTCGACGCCAGCGAGAGCATTCTGTGCGATGGCTAGGCGCTGGACCGAATCGCCCACGCCGCTCCGCGCCAGAGGCACGAACCCGCGCTGAATCGACCATCGCACGAGGACCTGCGCTTTGGTGGCGCCGTGTGCCTTGGAGACCGCCGTGAGCGTTTTGAACGCGGCGTCACTCCCCCAGTTGTAGGCGCCCGAGAGCTTCGACCAGGCCGCACAGGTGACCACGGCCCGGTTGCCGCGCGCCCACGCCACCTCCGCCGGCCGCTGATTATAAGGCGATAGCTCGAGCTGGACGAGCGCTGGCGCCGGTCCCGCGACTTCGAGCTCCTTGAGGTGCCGAAGGCCGCAGTTCGCTGCTCCTATCGTGCGACACAACCCTTCCCGTCGCGCCTCGGCGAGCGCCGCCCAGGTCTCGAGGCGCTGTTCCTTCGACGCAAGGGGCGAATGCATGTAAACACAGTCCGGGGCCCGTTTGAGACGATCAGCCGCCGCCGCGACGGCGTCACGCGCGGAGGTTCCCGCTGTCACTGCCACCTTCGTCGCGACGAACACGTTCTCGCCCGCGCCGGTGGCCTCCCGCAACGCGGCACCCAGCTCGGCCTCGTTGTTGTACGCCGCGGCGGTGTCGAAATGGCGCACGCCGGCCTCGAGCGCCAGCGCGACGGCTGCTTTCGTCTCTTCTGGAGCCGTCTTGTAGAGGCCAAAGCCGACGCGCGGCACGGCGATGCTGCCCGCCGCGAGGAGCGGCTGCTTATCCGCTGCGCTCGCGGCCAGAGGCGTTGCGACGGCGGCTGCTCCGGTGGTCCTGAGGAGGCTGCGGCGCGACACCGATGCAGCGTCCGCGGAGACGACGACGCACGCCAAGATAAGAGCTGGTTTGACATACATGCTCGTGGCTACTCGTTGGACGACCGAATCTGAGCGCAGCAATGCTGTAATGTGTCGTGGTCAGACACACTTTGGGCTGCAGCGGAGCAAAGCAAACAGATTACAGGTCCTGGTCTGCTCGAATAACTATAGTCAATTCGGGTTTTGGGAGGCGCGCGCGTAGGGAAGCGTAGAGGGGGGCTACCCCCCCGCGAGCGGGTACGTAGGCTTGTTGGCGGTCGTAGAAGCGTGCGTCGTCGTCGGCGTGGGCGGGCGTGTCTGCTGAATCAGCGGTTCGGGTTCGGGTTTTCCTTTACGGGTTTTCACCACCATATAGTTGCCAAACAAGGCATATTCACCACCGAAAGGCTACCACCGTTCACCAAAGTCACCAAGGCATCCCTGCTCGTGTGTCCCGAGGCGTTCGCGCAGTCTGAGCCGCTAGGCATACATTCTGGTGCTGCCACAAGCAGTCTCAAAAGCGTCGTCGAAAGGACGCCATCGGCGCGACAGCAAGAGGAGCCATGATCTCCTTCGACGACCCGTCGGCCGAGGGCAAGCAAAAAGCACAGCACGCCTTGGACGTGCGCCGCGTGTGCGCGCTGGCCGAGGGCGCGCTGCGGGACCAGGCCTGGGTAAAGGCGTTACCGCCGGACGAGTTCCAGGACGGCCTGAACGGCCTGTCTGTGAGCGTCGCCGAGCTGCAGTGCCGGGAGCAGGGCTGCGTGCCCCTCGAGACAGTCCTCACAGTCATGCGCGCCGGCGCCCCAACGCGCCTCGCCAAGGTCCTGAAGGCGATCGCCGACGTCACGGCCGAGGATGTGGTCGAGGTCGTGGCGGCGCAGTTTGCAACGGACAACGCGCCCGATCTGCACCACGTGTACACGCACATAAAACGGTGATCCGCGCCATCGGCGTTTCGGCTCGGTGGCGTGGCGATAGCGACGGGCTCGAGCTGTGAGTAACTTGTGTAGTAAAACAGACTTTTTTAAAACACACACATCACAGTTCGGCATCTTTGTCCCGATACCCCACCAGCCACCGCCGGAGGGGGCTGAGGGCCTCGCGGGCCACCGGCTCCGCGCGCGCGTCGTCGGCGTCGAAGCGTGTGGGCCAGTGGCTCGTCGTTTGGTCGTTCGCGAAAGCCCGCTTGCGCTGCTCAAAGACGGCGTCGGAGAGTCTTCGGCGCGGCGCCATGGCTACCAGCGCCACGAGGCGCTGCAGCGTCGTATCTTTTCCACACTCCTCGGCGACGTCGAACTGGCCCATTCCCGCCAGCGTCGACAGCCGCCGTTTCGCGCGGGCGCGTCGCGACGACGGCGAGGCCTCAACACCATCGACTGCCTCGTCGAACCACTCGGTGTCGGGAGGGGGCCCCTCGCCCGCGACCGGACTCACGACTCGCGCGTTCGTGTTGGCGTGCGCGACCCGCGAATCCCAGAGCACCAGATCACCGATCTCACAAGCGACGAAGCGCGGCCTCGTGTTCTGCAGTACGGGGTCGTTCGGCTGTAAGAGTAAAAACTGGTGGTCCGGATCGGCGACGCCCCACCAGGCCGACGCCCGTCGGGACACCTCGGGGTGATGTTCATGTGAACCAGGAACAACAACCAACCCGCCGCTTTCGGGCGTGTTCTTTGTCAATGCGAGGAACCCCTGCAACGACTCGAAGCCGTCATACGTTTCCACGTTCATGTCGACGTGGTACCAGCGCTCGGGCGTGCGCCATCGGTCGGTGCACCGCTGCGGGCGGAAGGCCACGAGGCCCCCGAAGTCGCAGACGAGGTCCTCGTCGTCCCAGGCCGCCGCGAAGATTTGCCGTACGGCGTCGAGCTCCCGCACGCGCCACATGGCCTCGGCCTGGCCGACGCCGTAGAGCAGCATGATGCCGTACTCGTTGACCGGGAGGAGGTCCCAGGTCTCCGGTTGGCTTCTGTTGAGAGGGGGAAATCTCTCTTCAAAAAACTCCCAGAGATGTTCTTTGATATCTCTGGCTTGGACGAGGGACGCTGCATTTGCAAATACAGCGTAGCCGTGGGCCCGCAGATGCTGAATGCCTTCTCCGATATCCGCGAAGCATGGTACTGGGCTGTAGTCCACGTCGCCCAAGGAACTGTGGTCCACGAGTGAACGAGGCGCGTGGGCGTGCGTCCTTTTATCGCACTGCCACTGGGCCCTGCGCACGACGGCTCTTGCGACGGCGTCTCGGCAACCCTCGTGCGCCGCGCCGATCGATGCGCAGAACTGCGTCGCGACGGCTCCCGCATCCTGGCCGTCCTCGTAGACCACATAGCTCACCTTCCTATTGCCATCGACCTCGACCGGAATGGTGAAGCGGCAGCGTTCGGCCGCTGCCAGAGCGATGACGAATGCGTATCGCCTCATTCTCTTTTGAGGCTGCCCATCGCTTTTTAGGCTGCGTCTTAAATTTTAAGCATGGGGCATAACGAAAAACCCGTTTTGCAGATGAAACCCGCACGCGCTAGGAGGGGCGCAAAACCCTAATTCAATTCAATTCAATTCAATTCGCACGCAGCAGACAAAAATGATGCGAGTTGTCGGGGCTCCGCCTGGCCGCACAAGTTGCAACAACACACACAGCTTCGGAATCAGCATGCAGCGCAGCACGCGAAGCCGCCGATCAAGCGCGGGCGCGCGACCAGCTAGAATACCCCTCCGACCCGAGCTCGTCGAATTTATGGACGCGCGGTCTCTCTGCCGATACACGTGCTGTAACAAGGCGTGCGACAGGGACGTACGCGACGTCAACGCCTGGCAACTGCTCGCTAATATGCACGTGCCGCGGGCCGCGCGCGACGTGTTAAACAGCGACGCAGTCTCGCGCATGCAGTCGCACGTGCGCCGTCGACTGCTCGCGGATGATCTGGCGAAATCCTCGTTATCGACGACGCAAACGTTTCGTCCAAATGAATGGGCGGATTTTACTTACTTTGTACGGCTCACTGTGGGGAACGAACCTTTTCCGCGTCATGGCGTGGTGGTTTGGGAGGGCGACGTGAGGCCCCAAGCTCGTCGGACGGGAGAGCTTCATTTGCCACTGACCCTAGTTTGGTCTGAATTGAAGGATGCGTATCCAAATATCGCGAAGAAACTCGCCGTTGTCCCCGTCCCATCAGCCGACTACTCATCTCATCCGGGACTAGCACGTCTCATGATAACCGTTATCGCCATCCGGGACTCGGACCAAGCGATGGTTCCGCTCGGGCACTTTGAGTACGGCGATTGCATAGGCAATGCAGGCGAGATGGACCAGGAACATTATTTCAGCGCATCAGATTATTTCACTTTATATCACACGCCACGAATGGAGTTTCGGCCTATAATTTTCTTGGGACTTGTGCACGACACCAGTGGCGGTGGGATGTTTGATTTTCTGGTGCTCGACATGGAGCATCACTATGGAGACGACTATGAAGAAGAATATGACGAGACTTACATCTGCCATATGGAGAACGATAATATAAGACATGTGCTGACGTATGTCGCTGGAGTCCCGGACCCGCGACTCCGCGGGCCGGCGATGTGTACGATGGAAGATTGGCACGACAGTGCCATGGTCGGCGCCGAGTAAGCTAATTTAATTTACACAAGACTACGACGGCCCGGCCGCCGCGAACTCCACCACTAACGCCGTCACGTTGTCCCCCGACCCCATCCGCAGCGCGCGGTCCACGAGCTTCGCGCAGCACTCCTGCGGCGTCTTGCCGTCCTTCAGCAGCGTGTCCACCACGCGCACGGCCTCCTCGATGTCTAAAACATCCCACACGCCGTCCGTCGCTAAGACCACAAAAGACCGCTCCGGGCCCAGATCGGCCACCATGACTTCGGGCTCCGCCGTTAATAGATCGCCGCGGAACTTGCGGGGGTGCCCTTCCGGATAGGCGAAGCACGGCGGCTCCCGTTCCGAAGGCCAGCCCTTGAAGTCCACGTCGCCCAGCGCGCGCGACACGGCCACCTCGCCGCACACCCTATGGATTTCGTTGAGCCGCACTCTATCGGGCGCGCTCCGCGAGATCTCGGGGTCCTCCAGGTCCATACTTCTCAACCTTCCAATACATAAATCAGTTTCGGACGTGACCCAGCCCCCCGCCTCGACGACGCGGCGGTGCTCGGCGGAGCTGGGTATGGGGTCGTGCGGTTGCGAGAGGGCGTGGGCTCGACCGTTTCTCGATAACACGGCCGCGCAGTCGCCGCAGTTGGCCACGACGATGCGCCGACTAGCGGGTTCCACCACTAATGCTAACACCGTGGCGCCGGCGTCCGGCGAGGCCTCGTTTTTCGCGGCGGCCGCGCAGTAGTCCGCGTCCAATGACAAGAACGCCGTGCGTAACGCCGTCTCCGCGTCCGCGGATTGCCTGGCGGCCTCAAAACGCGTGTGGAGCTCCGCGGCGCACTTGCGGGCCACCTCGTCTCCCGAATGACCATCATACACCCCAAAAAACGTCTCGCCTTCAAAATAGGCGTCCTCGTTCTTCCGTCTAGGTCCTCTTTCGCAGGACACGGCCGAGCGCCACTGTAAGCTCGACGCACTCCGCCACTCGGCAATCACGGGCTCCCCGATCTCTTCAAAGTCACCCAGTACAGGTGGTACCCGGTCGCCGCGTTGGTGGGGCGGGACATACTTGCCCGTGCGAAAGGTGCGCGCCGAGCTCTTGCGGTACAGCGGCTCGCCGTCGTCGTGCGGCGGCGTGAACAGGGGCGGCGGCGAGGGCCGCCGCGGGCTGACGGGCGGCGTGCGCCGCGGCCGGTGCGCGCTCTTCTTGTGCACGTCCGACTCCGAGGCCGGCGAGCCGCCGTCGGCCGACGCAGCTCGTCCCCTTAAAACGGGCGAGCCCGGCGGCTTCCTTCGCAACCGCGCCACGACGGCGGACAGCGAGCGGTGGAACCCCAGCAACCACCGGCACATGTCGTCGTAGGACTGCGCTCGCAAATAGATGTGCCGCCGAGCGCCATCCAGCACGAGGCGGAACCCTTGTTCACCGTGCTGCGGGGCCGTGCCCACCACCCGTAACCGCGTCAGGGCGCACTTGGCCACGAGCCGGCCTCGTCTTCCCGGTGCCACAGACAATTCGTCCAGATGGGCCACGAAGTCGTCCTCCTCGCCGTCGCTCGCGTCGCTATTGGTGTCGAAGGATCTTCTTTCCTCCGAGCCGGGGCTCTGCGTCGGCGCGCGCACACTAAACACGCCCGCGGCCAGCTCCCCTTCACACACATGCCACTCGCCGTGATCATCTAAACGCTCCAACCGCCCCATGATGGAACCCTTGCCCTTCAACCGCTCCTCCTCGACCGCCCTTAAACCATGGGAATTTGCGTGCGAGTAGGACTGGCTTAGGCGCCGCTCGTCCGCGAGGAGGGCATGGCTTAGTATAGACCGCTCCCGCGGCGACGTTGAACAGATGCTCGACGGGCTGCCGCCGACCTCGGTGAGTAATGAGTGCAGACTGCCTTTGGAGCCCTTGGACCGCGGCAGCGGCGGCGCGGGCACGGGCGCGGACCTCGTGAGGCGCAGCGCGGCGTCGGCCTGCAGCTTGTCCGGTGGGAGCGGTGGCTCGGGCATTCTCTTCCTGTTGCAGCAGTCTGTGGTGGTTTCTGGGCCAGGCGACGCCGCGGGCTCGCTTGCAAGGATTTCGCCGCTGGGTCGTGGGAGAAGTCCTTCTGCTGCTACTGGTGTTGCAAAATTTCACGTAACTGCGTGCTGAATCAGTATCGGATTGAATGCTCTTGCTCGATTTGGGCAAAGCCTGAGCCTGCGGGTTTTCGGGTAGCAGCAGGACTCTTCCCACCGGTTCGGAGAACGCACCAAGCTTGGCCTCTCACCCCTCGTCGGTTTAAATCGACTCGTGGACGATGCTCCAAGTTCGGCGCGGTTCGGAGCGCGAAGATAGAGATCCCCTCTGCATAAACTTTTCCACGCCATCGACGGTCCGTCCCCATAAACGGCGTCTACTCGATGGCGTGGAGGTCGACGCGAATTTTAGATCTGCCAGAAGGGCCAGTGATAGACGACCCCCCACGATCACCCGAAGATGGGCTATGCTCCTGGCCGAGTGGTCAGCGTAATTAGTTTGTATTGGTAGGATGTCTAACAGCACATGCCTGTCAGAAATGAACATTGTTTTGAAATTCCCGCGGCTGCCCGAAGGCAAAAGAAATGGACTTTGGTACCTTCCTGGGTAGGTAGAATGAAATAGATGTGCTCCCAAATTAAGTTAGCACCATAATCGGTCATTGAGACCAAAGTTGCACGTATAGCGGCCTAAGCACATATGCTCGCGGCTCCCGGAAATCTTTGGACATTCGCGGATGAGTCTTGCGGATTGCCAAAGTAGACCAACGATTAACGCCGCCATCTACCGTCCGGTTAGTACATTATAAGTACTCTGGCCCAGTTTTCATACATATCCGACGGAACTGGAGCCGATAGCCCGCGCTCGGAGGGCGGGAAGAGAATTTTACTAGACACTTCCCTTCGTTAGATGTGTTTACTTCCCTTCGATAGTGGTCAAGTCCATCCAGCCCACTAGAACAATTACTGAGCTGCGTTATGTGTTCCGTATGCTCCTCGCGGTTCGCCGACTCCGCGACCCCACGTTTGTAAAAAATATATGACGCTCGTTCCATGCCTGGGGGAGCTGGACTGCCAAGAGAATTGGTAGATATGATCCAAGCGCCAGCGTAT
>Ga0209090_10001080_pt1 | contig 17342 bp, 10 predicted proteins | sample ArcticOcean_MG_C_9_FD_187432 | JGI IMG/M metagenome (GOLD analysis project Ga0209090, IMG submission 187432) | Marine microbial communities from western Arctic Ocean - ArcticOcean_MG_CB2_152 (SPAdes) (version 2) | ecosystem: Environmental > Aquatic > Marine > Oceanic | place: Arctic Ocean... | reverse complement strand
AATGAAAATGAAAAAAAAAAAACGTCAGTTTCAGAGCGACAAAAGGTTTGCATTAGAGTATTATATGTTGCAACAACAACAACAACAACCGAGAAGAGAAGGAATACGAGCAACGCTACTCTCATCACCATCATCGTCGTCATTATTTATCTCCTCTAGAAGAGGAAGAGGGAGAAGATTTGGTGCGATGATGCGACACAGGAGGTCATCATCCGTTGTTCTTCAAATTCTTTCATCGCCAAAAACGATGATGTCGACGACGGCGACACCGAGACCGTTTGAAATCATTTCTTCTTCGCTTTCTCTTTCTTCGCTTTCTTTCGGGAGACGACGAGAGGAACAACATCATCATCGTCGCGTCCCTCCTCTGTATCATCATCATCATCGAAGAGTGAGAACGTTTGCTGCGTCTTCCTCGTCCTCTGACGATGGAGGAGGAGGAAACAAATCATCATCTTTCAAAGAAGAGGAAGAAGAAGAAGAAGAATTCTCATCGGACTCGAACATCGTCGACTTGGAACTGCACGTGGAAGCGAGACAGTCGTATTTGGCGTACGCGATGTCGGTCATCGTCGGGAGAGCGTTACCGGACGTTCGAGATGGATTAAAACCAGTCCATCGACGCATTTTGTACGCCATGCACGAGTTGAATTTAGATCACAACAAACCGTTTAAAAAGTGCGCTCGAGTCGTCGGGGAAGTTTTGGGGAAGTTTCACCCGCACGGGGATCAGTCGGTGTACGACGCGTTGGTGAGAATGGCGCAAGATTTTTCCATGTCCGCGCCGTTGGTGAATGGACACGGGAATTTTGGGAGCATGGACAACGATCCGCCGGCGGCGATGAGGTACACGGAGTGTAAACTCAGACAGTTGTCGCAAGATATGCTGTTGAAAGACGTGGAGATGGATTGCGTGGAGTTTGCGGATACGTTCGATGGGTCGCAACAAGAGCCGATGGTGTTGCCGGCAAAGCTACCGAACGTGTTGATTAATGGGAGCACGGGGATTGCGGTCGGGATGGCGACGAGCATACCGCCGCATAACTTGATGGAAGTGGCGGACGCGTTGGTGGTCTTCGCGCGAGCGGCGCAAAAAGGAGAGCAAGTGAAATTGGAAGAGTTGTTGAGAGTCATGCCAGGGCCGGATTTTCCCACCGGTGGGGTTATATTTGCCGATAATAAGGACGCTAATATTAATAATAATAACGACAACGATAGTGGTAGAAGTACTAGTAATAGGAACGCGCTGAGAAATTTGTACCGCGACGGAAGAGGCGGGGTGACTTTGAGAGGCGTGGCAGAAATTGTACCAAGGACAAAAGTTTCCAGCCGGAAAAGAAGTGGGAAAACGGCAAAGAAAGACGATAAAGCAGCGGCGGAGAAAAGTCTGGACAGAGATATCGTCATCTCGTCGATTCCGTATATGCAAAACAAAGCGACTTTGGTGCAACAAATCGCGGATTTGGTAAATAATCGGCAGATTGAAGGCGTCTCGGACGTGCGCGATGAATCGGACCGAGACGGCGTCCGCGTCGTCGTCGAGATGAAGAGAAGTGGTGACGCAGAAGCCGTGCTGAATTCGTTGTATAAAAGGACAAAATTACAGGTGAAAGTGAACGTGAACGTCACGGCGCTCGTCGGTTTGACGCCAAAAGTTTTGGGGTTGATGGAAGTGATGCAAGAGTTTTTAGATTTTCGCATCGATGTCATACGTAAACGCGCGATGTATTCGTTGGAAAAGGATCGAGCTAGAATGCACATCGTCGAAGCGCTTCTGACGGTTCTCGAAGATACCGACGCGGTGATCAAGATGATCCGAAAATCAAAGGACGGGAAAGAAGCGATGGAAAATTTACGAGAAATGAAGGGACTGACTACGGTTCAATCGGAAGCGGTTTTACAAATGCCTTTGAGGCGTTTGACGAGTTTAGAATCAGGAAAGCTCGTCGAGGAGCGCGATCAGCTTTTGAGTTCTATCAAAGGGAATCAAAACCTACTCGACAACACGTCGGCGGTGATTGACGTCGTTTGCGAGGAAGCGTTGGAGGTGAAAAAGAAACACGGCATCCCGCGAAGAACAACAATTGAAACTGATACGAGTTCATCGATTGAATTTGAGCACGAAATACCAAACAACGATTCGTTGATCATAATGTCCTCGCGAGGGTACATTAAGAGAACGAGACCGGAAACGTTCAAAGCTCAACGAAGAGGGACGCGAGGGAAATCAATGTCAAAATTGAAGGGGTCGGATTCCATCGCGAAAGTAATGCACGCGAAAGATTTAGATCGTGTCTTTTTCTTCACCGATAAAGGGAACGTTTTGACGGTGAGAGCTTTTGACATTCCCGAGGCGTCTACTGCTGCGCAAGGAACGCCGTTTACTAGATTTGTCGACATCGATAAGGGAGAATCGATAACTGCCATTTTAAGCTTAGAACCTTCCGCTTTGATGAAGAAGAAAACGCCAAATGAGCCGCAAGAAGGAGAAGACGACGACGAAACCTTCCTGGTCATGATTACGCTTAACGGCGTGATCAAGAAAGTCTCCGCGAAGGAATTTGCCAGCATCAAAAGAAATGGGAAGAGAGCGATTGCTTTGGACGAAGGCGACAAGTTGAAACAAGTTTTAGTCGCCAAAAATGGTGATTCCGTTTTAGTTGGCGCCACAGACGGTACGCTGATTCGTTTTGACGTTGACTCGGTGCGAAAGTTAGGCAGAATGTCCAGAGGTGTCCGCGCGATCTCTTTGAAGGAGATCAAGTCGTCCTCAAAAGGGGCCTCGAAAGCTAAAGGGGTAGAGGAGGAGGACGACGACGAAAACGACGACGACGACGACGACGATTTCATAATCCAAGCCGAAGACGATGAAGATGACGAAGGCGATGATAACGAAGAAGAAGAACAAGAAAAAGAGAATGACATTCTAGATTTTGGTAACGACGATGATGAACCTTTAGTGGCGTCTGTGGAACATTTTGAAGGGGGCGCGGCGAAAGTCGCCGGTATGGCGATCATTCAAAAATCAGACATCGATCGCGAAGGACCGTGGGTAGTATTCGTGTCTGAAAAAGGTCGCGGCAAACGAGTGAAAGTTTCCGATTTTAAGACGCAAATCAGAGGTGGCGCGGGGATACGAGGCATCAAGTTTAACAGCGGGGATTCTTTAGCTGCTTTTGCGTTGATTGGGAAAACGGACGACGATTCGATAGAAGAAGCTATCATCGTTGGCTCACAACTCGGCGTCGCGAACAGATTTCAATGCGCGAGCATACCCGAGATGGGAAGATACGCGAAAGGAGGGACGCTCATGAAACTCAAAAAAGAAGACGCGATCAAAAGTTTTGCCGTGATTCCGGCAGCCACCGCGGAATAGAAGACACATATTCGTCGTTACGAACGGATTTAATTTAATAATAATAATAATGATAATAATAATAATATAAACAATAACACTGCGTGATGAAAATGTGTAAAAACGACTACATGCCTTTGGCTTTAGCCAGTCGTAAATTTCTGGCGTTGAAGTGTTGACCGACTCGGTCGTAACCGACTAACGATCTCATGGCGAACAAGATGGTTTTTTCGTTGAACTCCATCTTATTTTTATTGTTCGCGTCGCCGAAGTGCGCCGGCGTGCCGTCTAAAACGATAAAGTCCCGGTTGGTGCCCAGACCTTCGAAGGAGGCGCCGCCGCAATCTTTACCCACGATTAACTCGTACGCGTCTTTAATCGCGTTGAATTCCGCGACGTCGGCGTCTGGATTTCTGTCTGGATGCGCGGTGGCGATTAATTTGCGGTATTTCGCTTTGATCTCTCTCGGCTCTTCGTTCGCGGTGGCGCCAATCTTTGCGTACGCTCGATCCAACGCGCCGTCGTCGCCGCTTCTCGCGGCTAACCCGTCCACGCAATTCTCAAACGACCCCCAATCTTCAATCCCATACTCCAACTCTACGTGTTCGATATCTCTCAACGGCGCTCCGGCGATGTTAAACGCCATCGCGCAAATCTCGGTTTTCCTCCCCGGCAACATCGCCGTCACCGCCGGGACGCCGTCGATTTTCTTCGGCTCGTTCGGGTTGTCGTCCGTTTCCGGCATATCCATCCCGAGTTTCTTAAACGCCATGGTCGCTTCCAATGAAACGCGGTCGGCGACTAAGATCTCCGCCACCGGGAGCCAATCCGTCAGAAGCGGTAGCAGTAAACTCTCTCCTTCAACTCCTTCGCCTCCTCCTCCTCCTTTCTGTCTCACCGATAACACGTATTCTCTCGCCGTGTCTCTCGTCAACGAGAAATCTTTCTGAATCTTCTCGTACCTTCTGCCTTCGCTGGAAACGATCGCGCGTAACTTTTCCGACCGTTGCTTTCTGAGCTTATCCTTTTGTTGCTTGGACATCGATGTTTCCTTTTTTCCTCCTTGTGCTGCTGCATTGTCGTCGCCGTCGTCGCCGCTCAATTTCGCCGCCCGTTTTTTCGCTCGAGACTTGCTCGCCGCGCATAATACGTGCAACTCGCCTCTTCTCCCGCTATTAGTATTATTATTATTGTTATTATTACTCGTCCTCGTCCTCAAAGACGACGTAAACGACGACGCGAAGGATGATAATGATACAAAACTCGCCGCCGCAAACATTTTATTCAATTCTTGCAAGTGGAAAATTGTGACAAAAATTGATAACATTTGACCTTTTTTCGGGGTTTTGATTGATGAAAAAAAAGAGGACTTTTCAGCTCAAACTATGAGTATTATCATGATCACTACTGTAAAATACAGAACATTCAAATCGCTATCGTTATCTCGTAATGATTCTATTATTATTATTCTTTGACGTCGTCCTTCTCGTCGTCGTATTCGTGCGCGTTTCTTCCGTCTCGAACGGCGTTGGCGACTTTGGATCGAGCGGAACCGTCGGCGTATCTCGTTATGTGAAGTAAATATTCCTCCCAGTTTGGTAAAGTGCGCGAGACATCGTCTCGAGCAACCATATCGCGCAACCATCGTATGTATTTGCGCAAACCGGAGGATTTAGACGGGTCGATTTTGAACCTTTCGTCCCGGTGGGTTTCAAACACCGGCAAACGCCACGCCCAAGGGAAGAGCGTTAAATCGACTAAACCCGGCGTTTGGCGACCGTTAAAAAATCGTCCTTTTTCGCGTTTTTCGCCATCTATCATCACATCATCATCATCTACTAAATGCGTCGCAAACTTCTCGATCGCCTTCTCAATCTCTCCAAACGCTTCTAACTGCTCCGTTTCCTCTTGTCTCACCAACACGGAATAGTATTTGCTACAAATAGTCTTGGCGACGAAATCCGCCATCACCCGTTCCTTCGCGCGTTCGGCTGCCGTCGACGCTAATATCGGTTCCGAACCTCCATTCACAATCTCGTCTATGTATTGTATGCACACGATCGATTCCGTGATCACGTTGTTAAACTCATCTTTAATCGTCGGTACCATCCCGAGTGGGTTCGCTTTCAATAAATCCGGCGATTTGTAGTGATACCAATTCTCGTGTTTCGTCGCAATCTCTTCGTTCGTTTTGCTTCGTTTCTCCCACCCTAAGGATTCAATCCACGTGTAGGAGAGGAAACCACGGTGTCGTTCTAACGCTAACGTCGCTCTATGCGCAAATGGGCAGAACCAAGCGGAGTAGTACGTCATTTTTGGTACATTTTTTAAAGCTTCTGCTTCGCTTTCCTTCGCGATATCTATCGCGCTTTGGATGGAATTTCCTATCGAAGCAGACGACATGTAACGAGTCTGTCCGGGCGACAGGCATTTGAAAGCATTCGAAAGCAACCTCGACCTCATGATTATATCCTCCTCTATTACGCGTTCTTCTTTTTGTTGTTCTTTCTCCTCTGCCTCCTCCTCTAAACCCGTTGGTGTTGTGTGCATGTATTCGTGTTGTGACGCGAAAAATCAATTCAATTAATTAATTTTGTATTTCATCTACGCTACTTGTTCATCATCTTCATCTTCTTCTTCTTCTTCTCGTGTGCTTTCGTCGATTTCGAGGACAACAGCGCAGAAGACGTTTTCGTTGCTTTTGTTGTTGTTGTTGTTGTTTCTCGTCCTCGTCGTTTACGTCGTCGATTTCCTCCATTTCCGTTTCTCTGCGTTCCTTTCGTCTTCGCGGCAAAAGCGGGAGAGTCGTCGCTTAAGCGCTTTGTACTCGTTTTGCCATTTTTGTTGTTGGTGATGGTGGTGGTGGTGTTTCTGCTGCTGCTGCTGCTAATGCTGTTCCTCGCTGCTTTTCCCTTCTTATTCTCGCCGCCGCTGCTTTGGTTTTTCTTCTTCTTCTTCAGTGCGACTAACGCGGCTAATTGCGCGCGCCTGTCCGCCATCGGTTTGACTTTCGCGTCTTTCTTCTCCTCCTCGTCGCCGTCTAAAACGGCGTCGCCGAATAAGTCGCCGTTTAATTTCACGTAATCCACTTTCGTTCTTCTCCGAGATCCTTCTATGATGATTGCCGAATCGCTGCTGCTACTGCTACTGCTATTTTCGCTCGACGTTTCGCTCTCATCATCGCTATCGGATGATTGCGGAACTACCGCTGACCCAGAGAGCGATTCGTCGCTGTCGTCTTTACCGTCGTCTTTTTCATTCTTCTCTTTGAAATCTTCGTCCTCGGATTCGTCGCTCGGCCACACGTCTTCTTCGTTCTCACCGTGTAAATAAAACCGTGCGGTCCCGGGTATTATGCCTTTGTCGAACATGTCCTGTTCTTTTTTAAACACGTCCAAGTGCGTGCACGTTTCAATGTCTAACCTTTGATCGTAATCCAAATTCAGATAGTAAATCACGTCGACCCGACAATCGCACAGAGGACACAACCATCCTTCGTCGCCTTTCGGTATATCTTCCGGTTTCAACGGCGGTTTCACGCATTTCATGTGATACGCCAAATCGCAGTACCCGTCGCAAAACAGGACGTCGTTCTCCTCCTCGTTGCACTCGCCCGATCCGCACTCGCAACACACCACGTCGTCGCACTCAATCTCTCCGTCCGAATCTTCTTTGCACTTGTACTTCTCCAGTTTCTTTTCGTCGTAGTTTAACTTCTCAAACAACTGTCTGACTTTCAACTTCCGGAAGAAAATATCTTCCCGTTTCTTCGCTAACTCCGCGATTGGTTTCAACTTCTCCTGATTCGACGAGCGCCATCCGTCGAGCGTATACGTGTCCAAATACGCTTGCGAACGTCGTAATGCGCTTAACTGCACGCAGATTTGCGTTCGCGCTTTTTGTACTCCCTGATGATGTTAGTGATGATGATGATGTTTGTGTGTTGTTTTTTATTAGTATTCTGAGACATGGTGTAAATCGAGAAAAGGAGGATGGTTATGTCTCTCTCTCGAAAATGTCTCTCGTTTTAGAGAGATGTTTCCAGAGACAAAATTCAAATTCACGCGAAAAGTTGTTTTTGACGACGAGGATAATCCTTACCTCTGCTGCTTTTAAAGCTTTCAACGCTTCTTCGTTTTCTGAATCGTTTTTGCTCCTCTTTTTCTTCTTTGTCTTCTTTATTATCGTCCGTTCTTCTTCTTCGCGTGGTTGTTGTTGTCCCCTCGTCTGCCTTCTCTTTCGTGTCTTTACCATCGTAGTACTCGTATATCAGTGTTAGCAGTCGTCGTAATAATAATAAAGCGAGAGACAAAAAAAAAGTCTCTCAATTCTCTCTTCCGTTAAACTCTCTCTTTCTCTCAAAAGCCTTCTTCGAGACAATAACAACAAAGAGTCGTTCTTTCTTTCTCTCTCTCTCAAACGCGCAAAGCAAATGCGTCTAAAAGTGGTAAAAATTCCCCTACGTGAAACTCCCCTAATGAAACCCTATAATTTAGGGTTTTTATAAATACTCCCTCAACATACATTTCGCAACTCAAACGACACATAAACACACGCGAAGCTTTAATAATTGTATATACGAAAGGAGGAGGAGGAGCATATAAGGGCGTTTTTTAGTGTAACGCGCTGCTGGTAAAGGCGTTTTTTTTTCTCTCTACTACTTTTGTAGTTGTGTTCTCGCGCGCGCGTGGTTGTGTGTACTACTCTCTACATCATCATCATCATCATCATCTAATCAGAGAGCTGGTTTTGAATACTACTAATGGAAAAGAAGACGACGTGATTACGATTGAGATTTTGGACGACGATTCAGACGACGAAGAAGAATTAGAGAAAGAAGACAACGGGAAGGATGCGAAGATGAGATCGTCGTCGTCGACCGAAGAAGAAGATGAGGACGACGGAGACGACTTTTACGTCGCGCAAAATCATCGACAACAGAAACAACAACAAAATTCAAGTTTTAAAGCGAAAGAAGAAAGAGAAGAAGCGACGATGAAGACGAAGGAAGAAGAAGAAGACATTAAACTGACGACGACGACGACGACGACGATGAAGAGCGACGGAAACGCTTTTACCAGTACTACGGATGCGGTCGCGGCAAAGACGAAGATGGTAAAATCATCATCGGAAGAAGAAAAAGAAAAAGGAGATGAGTTTGCTGCTAAAGCGCCTCTGTTGTTGGCAAGTCCGCAACCGAAGAAAGCGCCGGCGAATGTTCCTCCTCCTCTTCCTCCTCCTTCTTTGCCTCTTCCTCGTGCTCCCGTCGTAGCTGCTGCGGCGCAACCGGCGGCTGTTCCTCCTGGTCCTCCTCCTCCTAAACCGACGAGCAAACCGAAAAAGAAGAAGCGAGAGTTGCGAGAGATACCGGAGGACCATCGCGGGAAACCGGTGACGTATGAAATCGACTGCGAGGAGTTGTTCGCGAAATCGTTCGATAGGAGAGAGGTTTTGAGAGAGGTTTTAGAGAGGAAATGGGTGGCGTATTCCTCGTCGTCGTCTGCGAAAAATAACAAGAAGAAAGAAGCGGAAGGAGAACATCTAGAAACAACACTCACGCCAAAAGAAATCGAAGAGTTGAATCTCATCAAAAGGAAGGCGTTGTTGGAAAACGACGAAACGATTGAAAAAGCGGACGTAGAAAACGTGAAGGAGTTGGTGGAAGATTTCGCGTCGTTTTTCATCGCCACGTTTGATGAGAAGAGGAAAAAGTGGGCGAAGAAGTGCTTTCGCGAAAACGCAAAGAGACGAAAAGCGAAAGCGGAGGAAAACGCCAAGAATGGTAAGGGTATATTAACCGATGGGTTGGAGCGTACGTTTGAGGCACCAGCCAGTAACGCGAATTTCGAAAAAATGATGTTAGACCCGAAAAAGATGTCGATGGGAAAGAAAGCGGACGCATCGGCGGTTTCCGCAGCGGTGAACAGAATGCCGAAGTGCAGAGTGAGAGAATCTGCGTTTGGCGTGACAAAGACGGAACGAGAAATGATGGTTCCAGCGGTACGAATTCGGCCGGTGTCGAACGTGCCGGAATACAGAGCTTACATGTACTCTGTCCACGAAAACATCCGAGGCTCGGAAGAAGAGAAGGGAAGAAAGTTGCTCATCTCTGATCAGGACGGCGAATACCGAGTCGCGAATGAGAACGATTCCGATTATAGCGACGAAGAGGAAGACTTTGAAACCGGGGAAGAACAGTACCCGTGGCATCGACGGGACGATCTTTTGCTTCACTCGTGTGTTAAGTACATCATCGGTGAGAGCTTGAAATTGGACGAGTTTCTCATTCAAGAAGTTTCGGAACCAGCCATGGCGGCGAACGGTAAGGCAGCGGCTGTTGAAGAAAAAGAAGAAGCCAATCCGAGTAAAATCGAAGATACGACGAACATAACTACGACGAACGAAACGACGACGAAAATGGAAGTCGAGGATTTCGCGATAACTGGCGATGAACGAGTAGAAACAGAAGAGAAAGATGAAGAAGTAGAGGTGAAGAAAGACGCGATGGACAAAGAGGAGGACAAAAACGGAAAGGAGAATAATCTGTCCGACAACGACAAAACGAACACTGTCGCGACACAAACGAAGAGGCAATACACCGCAATCGATATCAAAGCTAAGCAAATATTCGAAACGGCGTTGTCTACGCTCGCCTCGTACATCACTGGTGTACCACCGGTCAACTTTATCGCCTTACGCGTCAAGTTACTTCGCGATCAAGAGAGTGGTATTCGCGACATTGCCAAAGACATAGAATCTGCGCATGACAAGAATGCGAAAAACAACAAACCTACCAAAAAGAGGAAATCGGCATCGACTTCTCTGCCGAAATTGAAAACGATCGAAGCGATTGCGAAAGAAGTCATCAGCCGAGAATCGATCGACTTCTTGCCTCGAAGGTTGCATGAGTACAAGAATATGGAAGCCGCGATGGATTCCTTTCGCACGTTGTTTTGTCCAAGATGCCACAGTTATTCGTGTCAAATTCACGGCAACGGCCACTTACCAAGTGTTGGACGAAGGATTCTTACGAATTACAAACCCGAATGGAATAAAGGGAAAATAGGGCACCCAGGAGGCCCGCAACAGAAAAAGAAGAAAGGGTACGTTCCCGTACCGGGTAGAAGAGCTGAACGCCATAGGAGTAAGGAGACCATCGATGCCAACGCCGATGCCAACTCCCCGGCTGACATGGATGTCGACGATACCAATAACGATAGGAAGGAAGATGGTGGACAAATGCACACTGATATCAACAACAATGCTGATAGTAACGAAGAAGGTGGAGATAAAGAAACTCCTCTCAAGTCTGATCCGGAAGCAAATTATTTAGCGCTTGCGAAACCAAAAGATCCGTGCCGGAGTTCTCAGTGTTGGCGTTCGAACGAAGCATTATTCGCACTAATGAAAAAGTTGCAACCGCCATGGCTTCCTCCGTCCGACCGCGTGTTTTGCTCGCCGATTCCCGCAGAGAATAACGATAAGGCGATCGACCCGATGGATATTTCCGAGGCGGTGATGGCAGATTTCCTCTCCAGAGATGAATCCATCACCGACGAGTACTTATTGTCCATCGCTCAAAAGTACAAGCACAGTACAAAGTGGGAAAATTGGGTCGTCGAAGCATTCGACAAATCGTTGGATATTTTCGAAGATTCCTCGAATCCGTGCGCGGTGGCGGGCTTCTTAGAACCGTGCGAAACGAAACCACCGTCGTGTAAAATCGTTTGCGAAGAAATGCTCTCGATGTTTTGTGAAGATATTTTGGAAAAAAGAAAGGAAGACAGAGCAGCTGAAGAGGCGAAAAACGAGGCGACAGATGGTAACACAACAGTGGTTGATGCCACGACAATGACGATGGACGCTAGGAAAAGAAAAGGATCAAGACTGATTAACCGAACGTGGGAAACGCAAGCGGAAATCAAACAACTCGGTAACAATCGACACCGACGAAAAGCCGCCAAGAAGGCACAAAATGTTGGTTATCAGGGCACAGTCGCAAAAAGTACAGTAGCGCGAAGAAAAGAAGCTTCTGAAGGCGACAAAAACGCCTTGTGGTGTGAATACGAGCCGTGTAATTGCGAAGGCGGCGGCGTCTGTACGGACGAGTGTCCGTGCTCGGTGAATTGGAACTTTTGCGAAATCAACTGCGGGTGTGGCGCAGATTGTCGCAACACATTCATCGGATGTAACTGCAAAGGTGATTGCACCAAAGCGACGTGCCCGTGTAAAATGGCTGCCAGGGAGTGCGATCCAGACAAATGCGCCGAGTGCTGGCCGTCGGTTCGAGATTTTTCGAGACGCAAGAGAGAGCTGGAAGGTATCACTCTCGATACGGAAATCTTTTCCAGCGATCCAAAATTGGAAGGTATCACCGAAGTTAACGCGAAACGCAAGCACGAAGACAGGAAAGCGCCGTGTGAAAACATGAAGCTCCAATTGAAAGAGCACGCGCACGTTTTACTGGGCAAATCTCCAATCGCTGGCTGGGGTGCCTTCTTCGGTTGCGATGCAAAAAAAGACGATTTCTTGGGAGAATACGTTGGCGAGATGATCACGCACGGCGAAGCTGAAAGGCGAGGGAGCCAATACGACCAAACCAACTCAAGTTTTTTGTTTAACCTGAACAACAAGTGGGTCTTGGACGCTTATTCGAGAGGAAACAAGTTCAAATTCGCGAATCACTCGAAGAAACCGAACTGTTATCCCCTCGTGATTTACGTGCGCGGGAACCACCGCATCGGCATTTACGCTAAAACAGATTCCAAATTCGGCGACGAAATGTTCTACGATTACGGGTATACGAAAGACATTATCGGAGAAGCTCGCGTTTGGGCGCACGACGACGATCAGCAAGACCAAGGGAATTACCGAAAGTAATAATTCTGAAATCATTATCATCGTTTCATTTCGAACAAAAGGTCAAATCACCTAATTTTACGGCTTTGCTATCAAAACTTTCTTCTAATTGCTATTGCTATTTCGTCCGCCTCCTCTGCCTCTTCCTCCTCGTCCGGGCGAGGATCCTCGTCCTCGTCCTCTGCCACTGCTGACACTGACATCGATCCAGGGTGGCGCGTTCGAATTTCCTCTTCCACCTTCGCTGTCGTAAAAATTTCTTCTCACGACTCGTCGGCGGCGACTTGAGCCAGAAGAATCCTCCTCGTTTCTGAAGTCGCGGTCGTTATTATTATTATTATAGTTAGCATCGTACCCGTTCGAAGCGTTGTTATTGTTACCGTATCGACGCGGAGGTCTGCTGATACTTGGGGCATTTCCATCGATTCCTCTTTGGTTGTAATTTTCGTTTCTCGCGCTCATCGAGTGTTGTTGACGGTTGTAATATCCTCCTCCTCCGACCCTCCTGTTGTTGTTATTATTAGGGGGAAATCGGTTATCTCGAGGGGTGTAGTAATCGTCGGATTCAATCGGCATCCCTTTTTCGTCCGCAATTATGTTCATACCTCCGTCGCCGTGCGTTTGCATGCGTTCTCTGGCGACTTCCATTACTCCGAGAGGAGATATTGGCAGGAAAGTTAACTGCGCCCGGTCTCTTTTTGCGATGGATTCAAACGCGACTTCGACTTCGCGTCTCGACCCTTCGTCTTCCATATCGATTAAATCAATCATGACTAATCCGCCAATGTCGCGCAAACGCAGCGTTTTGGCGACCGTCTTTGCCGCTTCTATATTGACGCGACGCGCTAGCTCCTCGTTATCCACACCTTCCTTTTTCATGACTGATCGACCGGCGTTCACGTCGATGGCGGTCAGCGCTTCCGTGCGTTGAATGACCAAATGCGCGCCGGGAAGTTCCGTTTGGTCGAGCCATATGACTTCTTCGTCAAGAGATTCCACCGCGTTGGCAATACCGAGGTGTTGAAATAATGCATTTCTTGAGCCACCATAGTTATCGTCGTTGTTGTTCGTGCTACTTCCAGCGGCGAATAAAACCACCCTATTGATGATTTCTTTCGAGGCGCCGGCTCTCGTGAGATCGTCCACAATTGCCTCATACGCACTCGTCGTGTCCACGTATAACTTTGATATACGTTCGCCAAACAAATCGCGCACTAAAACTTGCTCACTAGTCGCCGAATTCAACAATCGTCTTGGTTCCAAGTCTGGGTAATCATACGCTTGCTTTGCGGATAAGTTCAAATGTCCATCCGTGCGAAATTTCTTTCGCATAAAGTCGTTTTGGAGGCTGGAGGATTGTTTCACCAGTTTCTCCGCGGTAGTCTTCACTGAATTCCAATCGTCTACGAGACGTTTAATATCTAGCTCTAAAGCGTCTTGCGCGACGCCAGCGGCTTCGGTGCGCATGATCAACGCCGAATCGGACGGGCAAACGCTCAAACCAACCGATTTGACGTATTTGCGCGCAGGACCGATGAGTTTGCGAGAAACGTACACGCCTTCACCATCCGGGCACAACACTACATTTCTACCAGGAAGCGTTGGACGGGCCGAAACGCGCGGGCCTTTGTTGAATTGACCGAGTCGAGTGACTTGGACGACGATTGGTTGTCCCTGTTCCCATTTCGTGGCGCAAGCGCCCCGAATGTCCTCTTTCGAGACGCCGAATTTGTCGCGGATTTTACGAATTTTTTCTCTCTTTCCGGCCTCTGGATCGTCGCCAAAGTCTTCCTCTTCTTCTTCGCCATTAGCATTTGACGTCTTCGTTGTTTTTGGTTTCGCGGCGTTACTCTTCTTGTCATCTTCATCCACGCTCACTTCAAAATCATCGCTATCGTCGACTTCGACTTCTTCCGCGCCGAATAAGATTTCCCTGCCATCCTCCCCATCATCTTCTTCTATCCATTCCTCCGTGATTTCCCCAGTTTCTTCGTCCACTTCGATGTCGTCCATTTGCCCAGCTACACTCGCCATGAATTCGTCCGATTCAAAGTCTAAAGCGTCGTTAGTTGGTGCTTCCAACGCGAGTTCGACGGATTTCATCGCCGCGAGTTCCATTTTGATGACGGACAAATCTAATCGCCACGGCTCCAAGGAAAGCAGAGGTATTTTGTCTCTTTCTTTGCTCTGACCATCTTCATCTTCGTCGTCATAATATGCGTCGTTTAAACCTGAACCACCACGAGTCGTCGAATGACTCTCAGACGCCGGCGAGCGCCCGCCGGCGCCTCGCCAGGACTCGGAAGATCCAGACGCCAAGGTATTCTTTCGCCGTTCTTCAGCAGCCGCTTCTTCAGCAGCCGCGCGCGCGCGATTTAATAAGTTCTTCTCTTTACTCGGCGAAGGCCCACCACTTCCGTCCCATAGATCGCCCCATTCGCCGCTTGTCCACCGTTTCTTTGTCAGGCCAACTTTAGATGTAGTCGATAAATCATCGTCGTCGTCGTCGTCGTCGTCTTCACCCTCCTCCTCGTCGTCGTCGTCCTCCACGCTCCCGTTGATCGTTTTGTCATACTCTTCTTCAAACAAATGTTTTTCTTCCCACGCTTTAATCAATTCGGACGTCTTCATCAACTCTTTCAGTTGCTTCTGCGAGCATTTCGCAACCGCATCTTCTCCGTACTCCTCTTGTAACAGCTTCAACTTCCTCGCTTTTCGAAGTAAACCTTTTGCTCTGTTGACTTTTACCGGCGTGTGCGTTCCGTCCGGTCTATCGACCCAATCAATTTTTGTTTTCCAAGCCATGGCTGGAGAGTCGACACCTTTTTGCAATAAAGCATACGGTGGGCCTTTTCCCGTTAAATCCACGAGCAGCGCGTTCATGCCTTTCATAACTCGCGCGACCGTACCGATGTACACGTCTCCGACGCGCATGCCTTTACCAACTTCCGTGCCGTGTTCGGACCAAATTTCGACGAGTTCGCCTTCTTCTAAAACGCCAATCTGTACGCCTCGACCTCGAGATTGATCGGCGGCGGAATAGACGATTTCGGTTTCTAATCCTGTTTTGATGCCGCTCAAGTGCGACCCGGGACTGTAGCCTAACTCAACCGCTAAATCGTTGCTCAGCGCTGCCGCGTCCTCTTCTTCTCCTTCTTCTCCTCCTGTATCTTTGCCATTAATGTCGTCGTCGTCATCATCATCTTGACTGTCTGTTGATGATGATGATGATGATGATGATTTCGCTTTTGCCCCTCCTTCTCGTGTGTCGACGGCGTCGTCGTCGTCGTCATCATCATCATCATCTTTCGTCGCCTCGACGACTTCTTCCTTCTCTCCTTCCTCCGAGGACTCGTTCATGGCGTCCATTTGCTTCGCCGATGGTTTCTGACCATCCCACGCTAACCACGCCCCGCCAGTTTCAATTTTATTCTCCGACGCTTTTACTTCCACTTTCGCCGTGGAACTCGCGGTCAATCTCTCGTCGTCTATCGGCCAATCGACTGTTATTTCGTATTTCACGCATCTCTCCGGCAACTCGACGTAAAACGACTCCCCGGGAGACCACTGGATGACATTTTGAAACTGATCGAGCAACACTAACTTCAACTCGGTTTTACTAAACGCCGCATTGTCGGATAAATCAATCTTCCCGGTCCATTTCTCCGCATCGTTCGGCGTTTGGACGAGTTGCAAACACTCCCGAGAATCCCATCCGCCGAAAGCGTCCAACGCGCCGATGACCGCCACGCGTTCTTCATTCGACGACGAAGAAGAAGAAGAAGGAGATTCGCCGTATTCGTCGTATCCCTTGTCGTCCTCGGCGTTTTCATCGTCGTCCTTATTATATTTGCCACCACCATTATCATTGCTAAAACTACTCCCCTTCCCTGCGCTGCCGCTGTTGCTCTTGCTATTCCTCCTCCTCGTCACGGTGATGAAAAAAGCCACTTTCCCGCTCCGATTCGGCCCATCTCTCGAACGTCGTCTTAACCCTTTCGAGCGAGCGACGTTCGTGATTACCAATTTTCCTCTTTTACTCCTCCTAAACCTTCTAAACGAAGTATCATCGGAAGATGATGAAGAAGGTACAGAAGATAAAGAAGAAGAACGTAACACTTCGACTAATTTTCGCATTTCTCTTTATTATCCAAAATGTAGACGACGAAAATCTTTCCCCAAAACTCTTTCAAAATACAGAGATGAGAGAGACCGAGAGACGATGGTGTGACAACAAAACTCCTCCTCGTCTCTCTCTCTCTCCTCTCTCTCGACTTCTCTCGATCGAATATTTTAATAAAAAATTGCGAGTAGATGTAGTAGATATACTAAATTGCGAGAGTAAAAATTGTGACTCTTGTGTGATTTGTGTAAATTTTTTCTTTCGTACGAGTTTCGTCTTTTTTTCTTCTCTTGTTTTTTTTTGTTTTTTTCTTCTCGTTTCTGTTTTTGCCTCAAAAGTGACTAATCTGACAGTTGAGGAGAAAAACAACACAAAAACTCTGAAAACTCTTTTTTCTCTCTCACGCAACACACTTACTTACGCACGCAACAACAACTCATAAGCTTTGCTTTTTGTAGCAACGCGAAGAGGATCAGTGATGACGACGACAAAACCGAGAACACTTTTTGAATCGTCGTTTTCGAAAACGAGTGGAAAACAACACCATTTCTCTCCTCGATTAAAAGGAGGGAAAGATTCGGATTTATATCTCGCGATTGGTGTCGTTTTGTTAATGTTTCTGTCCGCGTTTACGATCGCGTGGTGGAATAGCAACACTTCTTCGAGAGGGAAGAGCAAGGTGCGCTGAGAGAGAGATGGCGACGAGGAGGCGTTTTTTTACGACTGGGACGACGACGACGCGACGACAACAACAACAAATCGGTTTAAGAAGAAAAAGAAGAAGAAGCAACAGAGTTGTTGGAGTGAGGAACAACAACGTCAACATCAACATCAACAAAAATGTGTTTGAGGAATCTTCGACGACGACGGAAACGGGTAGCAATGATGAGGAGGAGGAGGAGGAGAAAAGAAAGAAATTTAACGTGGCAATTGTTGGCGCGGGATTTGCGGGGTTATCGTGCGCGTATAACGTGATACGACGGTGTAGTAGCGGTGAATTCATCA
>Ga0209090_10001076_pt1 | contig 17392 bp, 14 predicted proteins | sample ArcticOcean_MG_C_9_FD_187432 | JGI IMG/M metagenome (GOLD analysis project Ga0209090, IMG submission 187432) | Marine microbial communities from western Arctic Ocean - ArcticOcean_MG_CB2_152 (SPAdes) (version 2) | ecosystem: Environmental > Aquatic > Marine > Oceanic | place: Arctic Ocean... | reverse complement strand
TCTTCTTCTTCTTCGTCTTCGTCTTCATTGTCACTGTCGTCTTCTTCGTCTTCACTGTCACTGTCGTCTTCTTCGTCTTCTTCGTTGTACACGCCGTTATTCCAATCTGGGGCACCACGCGACCTAGCGTATTGATAACAGTCCATGTGGTTAAACTTCAACGCTTGTTTGCAAACGTGAACGTTCAAAGGGACGTGCGTTTCTTCGTGAAGGAATCGAAGACACTCCAAGCACCCACCCTTCGCAGCGACTGCGCATATCACTGGAAAATCAGAAAGATCAAGAAAACCACTGTCATTGCAGTATTCGAGCATTTCTAGATTTCCTGCTTCTGCTGCCTCCATGGGTGTCAACCAGTCCCATCTGTACCGCTTCACCTCTCTCGCCCATTTGAGTAAATCGAGATTGTTCGTTCTCGCAACTCGACTACAGAAGTATGTTTGAGTGGGCAGCACAGCCCCCGCAATTTCTTCCGATTCCTCCAAAAACGGGTAGCGTTCCCACGCTATTTCCAACGTCGACACGGATGAAAACTCTTCAATCTTGAAGCGTTTCTCAGACATTCGGATCTGCGCTCTTCGTATCGCCGCTCGACTCTCTTTATTCACGAAGTGAAAAAGTTTAAGATCCACATCGTTCAACTTTGTCAACACGTGCTTCTCCAACACGTCTCTGCACTCTCCTTCCTCCGTGAACAGTTTCCAAAGAGGCGTCGTTCCTTCTTCTTCCACGAAGCGCGCCTCGAGCTCGGTCACTCTTTGCGACAGCGTTTCAATCTTCTTCTTTAACAACAAAAACTCCTCGTCGCTTATCATTTTTCTGCTCTTTCGTGTATTTTTTAATCTTTGACTGACCAAAAAACGAGCGAGCGTTTTTATTAAAAAAAATGAAAAAAAAAATTCAAACAAACAACCACACAAAAAATTTTTAAAATCACATCTTCATGCCACCTAAGAAACCCTCCGCCGGAGGCTCTGGTAAACGACGCCCATCCGCGTACATCGTCTTCACGACTGAAAACCGAGAGTCGGCGAAAAGAGAACTCAACGAAAAAGGCAACGCGAAACCCGGGATGGGGGACATTGCGAAATTAATAAGCGGAAGATGGAAGAATCTCACCGAGGAGGAGAAGCAGAAGTTTAAAGAAAAGTGCGAGAAAGAATTCGACGAGAAAGAGGAACGGGAGAGGAACGAGAGAGCGGAGAAGAAGAAGAGAGACGATTTGGATAAGGAGAAGAAAGGTGATGATGAGGATGAGGATGAGGAGGAGAACGACGACGACTTGGAGAAAGAAGACGGGATGACGGAGGCGGAAAGATTGGTGCAACAAACGCAAATGCAATCGATGATGAATCAAGACAAGGATGGGAACTCGCTGAGTTTGCCTCTTTCGCGGGTGAAAAGAATTATGAAATTGGACAAATCGGTCAAAGTTGCCTCCGGGGACGCGACGAAGTTAATCACCAAAGCCACGGAGTTATTTTGCGAGATGCTGACGCAAAGCGCGTTGGGGAGCATGAAACTCGGGAAACGGAAAACGATTAAATATTTGGACGTGGAACGCGCGGTGTTGAAGAAGCAAAAGTTTGATTTTTTGCACGACCACATAAGCGCGATGAAACCGAAAGAAGGAGAGCCGAAAAAGATGACAGAGAAAGACGTGGAGGTGGCGGACGAGGACGGAGAGAATAAGAAAGAGGTGGAAACGCACGGGAGCAAGAAGATTTCGGACTTTTTTTCCAAGAAGACTGAGGAAAAGGAAAACGAAGGGGTCGCCTAGAGTATTGAACCAAATTATTATACGAACGAACACACACGCACCCTTTTGTTGTCAATCGCATCATGCAATCAATAGAAACATGCTATACACGATACTATGAGACGCACGTTTGTATTATTATTATTATTATTGAAAGTTTTCTTTCTTCTTTTATATGCAACTTTCTTCATTCATGTGTTGAAAAAACCTTTCTTATATTATATGTCCGTGTCAACTCGCTGCATCGCAATTCGCTCTCTCTTTCTCTCTCTTTTTCTCTCTCTCTCTCTTTCTCTCTCTCTTTCTCTGCTAAAATCATATTTATAAAACAAGCTATCTATGCAATACTTCAAGGCAACTCGTCGTAAACGCCTTCGATTCTGCGCGCGCCTGCGTTTCTAGCCACGTGCGCCCAATACCTCGCCTCCTTCGGGTCTGCGTTACAGCCGTACCCTTCCAACATCATCTGTGACACCAGCGCGGCTTGGTTCGGATCACCTCTCTTCGCTTGCTTCAACGCGTCCATAAACCACCGACAACACGCGTCCTCCGCCACCGAGGACAACTTTCCCGAGTGCAACGGTTCCATCGTCTCGTTCACCGCGTACGCTCGCATCGAGTGCGAGTCCGTGTGCACGTCGTCCCCCTCGTCTTCCTCGTCGCTATTCTCTTCCTCCGAGTCAGTTTCCTCGTCCGAATCGCTCATCATCGCCACGTCTCCTCCTCCTTTCTCTTTATTCTTGTTGTTGTTATTGTTATTATTATCTTTGCTACTATTATTTTTGTTCTTCCTATTCGTCTTTTTCAACAGCCGCTCTTTTTGCGTCTGGTGGCAGTTGTCGCAAATGTCGTAATCTTCGCACACGTCGCAGCACCATCTTTTCCTTACAATCGGTATCTCGCGCCGCATATATCGCACGAGTATTGCAACGATTTCCGTCGGATGGACGGTTCGTACATCAGAGACTCCTTCTTTCTATCTATATCTACTATTAGAGAAGAGAAGAAGAGAGCGTTTTTCCAGAACCTTTTTGATAAGAATTCCCAAACAAAACCACCCAAACAAATACTCACCGCAACACTACTGCGCGCGTTCGTAAAAGTGTGGGCTTCTTTCCTCCTTTTTTGTTAAAGCTCTCCTCGTATTTCTCCTTCCTTCGTTCGTTCGCTCGAGAGAGTTGAGAAGAAAGCTAATAAGAGTATTAAAACTGAAGAGATTTCTATGGAATAGATCTCTCTTCTCTCTTGTCCTTTCTCTCGTTTTTGTTTAAGTGGCCGCCAAACAGAAAAATATTCAGATTTTTTCATTTTAGAGGCAAAAAACGACACATGCGGATCTCATCTCTCCACTTTTTTTTTTAACAACACCATATTATATATACACACACACAACGCGCTCTTTTTCTCTCTCTCGCGTGAGTAATAACGACGACGAGAACAACAACAAAAGGAGGAGGAATGTGTTTTGCGGCCTTCTCTTTCTTTTCGAAGTTTACGTCTTCGGTGCAGAAAACGATATTTCTCGTTCGGGAGATTGTGTTCGAACGAAACGGTTTTTTTCATTACTTTTCGTTCTGAGATCTGAAACTCTGACGACGCCGTGGTTGGCTGCTATTGCTGTTTTATTGAACAACAACAACACATAAAAGATGTATACGAGCAGAAGGAGAACTCGAGTTGCTGTTTCTTCTTCTTCTTCTTCTTCTTCGGTGGTGTTGTTTATGTTGTTTTTCGCGATTTTGACGACACAGAGGAAATATTTCTTCGCGTCCGCGCAGTATAGTTATTACACCGGGCGCTCGGTGAACAGATCTTTCGTCGTGAGCGAGTACGCGTTTTCTCGAGAAGAGTGCGAACGAAACGTGTTTTTCATGGATGATTTTGATGGAAATAACGACAACAACAACAGCAGCAGCAGTAGCATCGACGACGACGACGACGATACCAATCGAACGATATCGTCGTCGTTTGGGACGCTCGGTCGTTTTTGGCCGCCAAAGGAAAGCGTCGACGATATTGATGATTCTTTGTATCACAAACGATGGTGCTCGGAAGGCACATCGGGCGTGACATTTTCGTCAAAAACGAAGGAGTACGTTTCCTCCTCCTCCTCCTCCTCCTCCTCCTTCTCCTCGACGAGGACGAAGTCGAATTCGACGATGGATGTAATATTCGATGCTAAATCGCGAGCGAGCGAGGCGAAAGCGTTTAGCGTTGAGTTTTGGATCACCCCTCGTTTACAAAAACTCGATGGTTTCACCGGTCGGCATTTCACCCCTTTCTTTACGCTGGAAACGCCAAAAAAAAACGAGACGTTTAACCCGTACGCTTGGACGAGCGCGTTCGATTGCACGGATGAGTTTGATTTTGCGCTTTATATTGGGACTGATTTTAGCGTCGGGTTTCGGTCGCGCGAGCCGATTGCAATTTATCCAACTTTAGTGGCAGAGACGTGCGCTTCGGTAATCACAAAACCAAGCGCGTTTGTAGAGAACGCTGTGAATCATTTTGTTCTGACGGCATCGTTTTCGGACGACGACGAGGAAAACGCGCTCGGAAAAAATCGAATCTCGTGTTACGCGAACGGGACAAAAATCGTAGACGAGGTCATCGGAGACGTTTTAGTCGACGATAACGGTAAGAGAAAGTTTCCATTCGCAAACGCGTGGCGAGAAACGTCCGCGCCGTATTTCGGAAGCACGAGCGCGAATAACGCACACGACTCGAGGGACGATACTTGGGAATGGACAAACACCGTGCACGCGTTTGCCATGTACGACAAAAAAATAAGCGACGAAGAGATTACGCTCAATTTTCACGCTGGATTACCGAACGCGGCACCGCTGGTAGTGGATGTAAACGTTACGATAAATGAAGACGTAAAAGAGGCGAAAATCGTGCTTCAATATGCGGACGATGATTATTACAACGCGACGATAACATCGACGAGTGGTAGCGCGTTGAATCATACAATTTCATCAGTAAAGCATTCCTTCTCGATACTCACTTTACCCAAGATAGGCGTTCTGAAAGCCATACCGATAGGAGATGATAACAACGATGATACTAACTATACTAACAGTGATGGTCCTGACAGTAGTATGCAAACCGCCGACGAGGCCGCGGCGATACCGGTCACGCGCGTTCCTTTCAAATGTTTCGGCAACGCCGTATTTTATACGCCCGAACCAAACGACCATTCATGGATACACGATAGTAATGAACTAACGACGTTAGAGTTATATGCAAGCTTTTCTTTCAAAGCATCAGAAATATCCTTACTGAATGAATTTGAGACCGTCGACTCTTTAAACCAAGGTTTGGTTTCAATTTTCGTTTCGCCCGTGAACGATGCTCCGTCGGGCGTCTTTCACGTCATCGAGTATTTTGGACGCGAAGAAGGAAAATCGTTTCAAATCGAGTTTCGAGACGATGATGAGTATATCTCAAAGCTTGAAGTATCAAGAATACCAACGATCGGGAAGGTTAGCGTGTCGAGCGCTTCCTCGTCTCCAGAAAATACGAAAACGTTGAATCTTGGAGATATCATCGATGTCACATCCGAAGCCGAATCGCTCACGTATCGATTAGATGAAGTCGATGACGACGTCGTAAACTTCGTTCCTTCAATAATCGAAGAAAAGAAAGAGTATGTATCCGATTTCTTCTCGTATTACGTGTACGATAAATACGACGAAAAAGCGGTAAACGAAACCAAAGTGGAGTTTCGAGTACAGTCGCCCGTTCGACGGATGCCTCCTTCTTCCTTCTCTTCGGTCAAGGAAACGAAAGAAAATGTGCCCCTCGAGTTTACCATCGACGTTTTACGATTGGACTGTCAAGATAACGCAACAGAGGCTATTGTTGAAACTTTGCCTGCGAACGGAACGGTGTACTTGATACGTACACCTGCAATCACGACGTCTTCGGTAGTCGCCGAGGAAGATAAAAGAAAGACGCCGCTGAAAGAAAACGACGTCGTTCGACTCGAGCACACGTACATGATTACGATGACAGAAGATGCTGACGGGCAAGATGGCGTAGAACGATGCGTCGCATTCGCAAATTTGCTGTTCGTTCCGGATGATTTCTACTTTAATGCGCCAAATGTTGATATTTTCGGCGACGCGGTGAGTACGACGACGCGATACGCTTCTCTTCGTCCTCCGCTGCTACTCTCGTTCAGCGCGAGAGATATTTTGGATGGATGGATGGTTTCATCGGTATTGAACGTCTCGTTCACAGTCACGGCAGACGTTCCGCACGCGCCTGCAAAGTTTCGGAACATTTCCATCGACGCGAGTGCATCCGCTCTTCCTCCTTCTCCTTCTCCTTCGTACTTACTCAGAGTCGATTCGAACGAGACGCATATCAATGATTCATCGTCGACGTTTCTTCTGCCTACTGGAGGGTACTTGAAGTTTTACAAAGCGTTAGAATACGATTTATATCCAGATTATGACTCGGTGTTTGGTGTTGCCGTGACAATAAAATCGATAAACCCGAGCAACGCAGCCTTTCTCGCCAACGTCAGCGTAGCCTTCCCGTCTGAACAAGAAGAAGCGGTAAAGTTGAACACCTCTTCGATTGTCGTCACGAAATGGTTACGTAACCAGATCAAAATTGCCGGTCCACCGAGTGCAGTTCGCGATATTTTCTTCCATTATGTACTATACGACGCGAAAACGATGAAAAAGACACCCAGAGTTGTGCGGGACACGCTCGAACTCACTCTCGAGTACGGTTTCGTCAAATTGTACAACGCGAAGAAAATGAACGAGACCATCAACGCGAAATACGATTGGAAACACGATTCTTGCAGAATCCAACAACAAGAAACAACAACATCGAACGCAACGAAACCGTGCACGTAAACATCGAAGCTATCGCGTACCCGTCCTCGCACGACTCTCTGACGAAGGAAACGTCCGCGAAAGACTCCAACGCCGTTTCCCAAAAATCCTTGTTTCTCTCTGGCCTCTTCCAAGGTGCCGTAGCCGGCATCGTTTTACTTGGTCTCTGGAAATACCTTTTCAAAAAGCTTCTCAGCGCAACCAAGTGGCTGTTTTGTTGTCTCTTCTGTTGCCGTTTGCATCCGCCGCCGTCTGCTTCCGAACGAAGACGAAGCCGAAGACGACGGATTCCGACAAATCGAAAAGACGCCGACTCCGACTCCAACTCCGACTCCGACTCAAATCCGGTTTGATGATCGTGGCAGTGTTTCCACGATATACTACTGCATTGATAATGGGTTAGTGCTCCTAGTAAAAGAGGAATCTACTACGTTTTATTATTTATTATGAACATTTTACTACACACTGATATCCTCCTCGTATTTTTTCACATCTAGTGAGAAAATATCTGCCTTTTTCTGACACCGACGAGAAGGAAGAATTTTTCACTCCAGAGGCGAAAACAAAAGCAATCGGACATTCTCTTCAGTTAAACGGCACGGTTGTTACACGTGTTCAGTAATTCAAACCTGATAAAAAACAGTCTCATACCATGGTTAAGGTATGCGACCGTTACATTCTCCTGTTTACGTGACTCGTTTAACTTCGCGATGGATATCCATCTCCAAATTTGGAGATGGCATTTTTCTTTGCATTTTCTCTTCGCGTCTTCTTGAGCACTTTTGTGTGACCCAAGAACGCGAAAATCGTCCTCGAAAACAACCGCGAAACTGACCGATGCGACCTCTCTCTCCTAACAGTTTACCATCGACGACATGCGTCGTCAAATGGACAAAGTCCACAACATCCGTAACATGTCTGTTATTGCTCACGTTGATCACGTACGTGTTTGATTTATTAGAAATTAGTGTCCGATTTTTCGATGTCGCGATGTCGCCGCCGCACCAAGAAATGGGTTTATTCTTTTCTCTCATCATCATCCCTCTTCAACATTCTTTCAACGAGGAAGGGCTCACACGACGCGATTTCTCTTCTTTTTTATTAACACTCTTTCTATCAACAGGGCAAATCCACGTTGACGGATTCCTTGGTCGCGGCGGCGGGTATTATCGCGCAAGAAAACGCCGGCGATGCGCGTTTGACGGATACTCGTCAAGACGAGCAAGATCGTTGCATCACGATCAAATCGACCGGCATCTCTTTGTTTTACAAAGTTTCCGACGAAGATTTGGCGCGCATCCCGAAGGACGTCCCGAGAGATGGCAACGACTACTTGATCAACTTGATTGATTCCCCGGGTCACGTTGATTTCTCTTCTGAAGTTACCGCCGCTTTGCGCATTACCGACGGCGCCTTGGTCGTCGTCGATTGCGTGGAAGGCGTTTGCGTGCAAACGGAAACTGTGTTGAGACAAGCGTTGGCCGAGCGTATTAAACCGGTGATGACGGTGAATAAGCTCGACAGATGCTTTTTGGAACTCATGTTGGATGGCGAAGAAGCGTACCAAAACTTTTGCAGAGTTATTGAAAACGCGAACATCGTCATGGCGACGTACACCGATGAAGCCTTGGGCGATGTTTGCGTCTCTCCGGAGAAGGGTACCGTCTGCTTTTCCGCTGGTTTACACAACTGGGCGTTTACGTTGACCGTCTTCGCCAAGATGTACGCCGCGAAGTTTGGCATCGAGCAAGAGCGCATGATGGGCAAGCTCTGGGGCGACAACTTCTTCGACCCGAAGGAGAAGAAGTGGACAAACAAGCACACCGGCGCCAAGACTTGCATGAGAGCCTTCGTCCAGTTTTGCTACGAGCCGATCAGACGCGTCATTGATGCCGCCATGAACGACAACAAGGCCGTTTTGTGGCCGATGCTTGAAAAGTTGCAAGTCAAGGACAAGTTGAAGCCGCAAGACTTGGACTTGATGGGTAAACCGCTCATGAAGAGAGTCATGCAAACGTGGTTGCCGGCCGACGTTGCGTTGCTTGAGATGATTATCTACTACTTGCCGTCGCCTGCGACTGCTCAAAAGTACCGTGCGGACACTTTGTACGAAGGCCCGCTCGACGACAAATACGCCGAAGGTATCCGCACTTGCGACTCCAAGGGTCCGCTCATGTTGTACATCTCCAAGATGATTCCGACTGCTGATAAGGGTCGATTCTTGGCGTTCGGCCGTGTTTTCTCCGGTACCGTCAGAACGGGCCAAAAGGTCCGAATCATGGGCCCGCACTACGTGCCGGGTGAGAAGAAAGATTTGTACATCAAGTCTGTCCAAAGAACGGTCTTGTGCATGGGTCGTCGTCAAGATTCTATCGATGATGTTCCGGCTGGTAACACCGTCGCGTGCGTTGGTTTGGATCAATTCATCCAAAAGAACGCCACGATTACGGATGAAGCCGAAGTTGAAGCGCACACCATCAAGGCTATGAAGTTCTCCGTCTCCCCGGTCGTCCGCGTCGCGGTTGAATGCAAGAACTCTCAAGATTTACCGAAATTGGTCGAAGGCTTGAAGAGATTGTCCAAGTCTGACCCGATGGTCCAGTGCTCGATCGAAGAGTCGGGCGAACACATTGTTGCTGGCGCCGGTGAATTGCACTTGGAAATTTGCTTGAAGGATTTGCAAGAAGATTTCATGGGCGGCGCGGAGATTCGCATCTCCGATCCGGTTGTTTCCTACAGAGAAACGGTTTTGGGCACCTCCGACCACATGGTCATGTCCAAGTCCCCGAACAAGCATAACCGCTTGTACTTCCAAGCTACGCCTTTGGAAGACGGATTATCCGAGGCTATTGACAACGGAGACGTGACGCCGAGAGATGAAGTCAAGGCGAGAGGTCGCCTCTTAGCGGAAAAGTTCGACTGGGATAAAGATTTGTCCAAGAAGATCTGGTGCTTTGGTCCGGACACCACTGGTCCGAACTTGATCGTCGACATGTGTAAGGGGGTTCAGTACGTGAACGAAATTAAGGATTCGTGCGTCGCTGCCTTCCAATGGGCTACGAAAGAAGGTGTCTTGGCTGAAGAAAACATGCGCGGCATCAAGTTTGAAATTCACGACGTCGTCTTGCACGCGGATGCCATCCACAGAGGTGGTGGCCAAATCATCCCGACGTGCCGTAGAGTCTTATACGCTGCGTGCCTCACCGCGCAACCGCGCTTGTACGAGCCGGTCTATTTGGTTGAAATCCAAGCGCCGGAAGGTGCGTTGGGTGGCATCTACTCCACCGTTACGCAAAAGAGAGGTATGGTTATCGAAGAAACGCAACGCCCGGGTACGCCGATTTACAACATCAAGGCGTACTTGCCGGTCATGGAATCCTTCGGTTTCACCGGTACCTTGCGTGCCGCGACTGGTGGCCAAGCCTTCCCGCAGTGCGTGTTTGATCACTGGGACATGTTGGGTTCCGATCCGCTCGACCCGACCACCCAAGCTGGTAAGCTCATCGGCGACATCCGTAAGAGAAAAGGTCTCAAGGACGCCATCCCGCCGGTGGGTGACTACGAAGACAGACTCTAAACGACGACGACGTCTTCTGGTAAAATAGTATCACATTAGAGAGAGGAAGTATACTAAGACGGAGAGAAAGAGTGAGTGAAGGGAATTCACACGACAAAGATAATTTTAATTATAATTAATACAAATTTATTCAATAACACTCTGCTTCGATGATGATGATGATGATGATGCAGAGCATTTCCTGGGCTCGACTTTACCGCTACGAACCGCGCCGCAGCCGTTATTACTATTTTTCATCTTCTCTTCGCACAGCTGTCGCCGCACGATGGCTAACTTTACGCTCAACTCTTCTTCGTGCCGCTCAATCTCTCGCAAGTGCTTTATCAGCGCGTGTATTTTATGCTCTTTGTTAAAGTTGCTAGTATTATTTGTGCTCCTCTTTGCTGTTCTGGAGGAAAAGGAAAACAACACTTTCGCCGCGACGCGAAAGGTTAAACGAACGACGAATATAACGAACGATTCCATGCGTTCGAAGGAGAGCAAAACACTCATAATAACAACGATGATGCTACGAATTGTCTCTGTGTTTGTTTATAAAATTACATACGGCCTGATTGATGATGATGACAATGTCTATTATGTGTTATAAATACCATTTTTTTTGCGTTGACTGTTTGACTAAAATTCTTTTCCTCGCAAACTCGAAAACAAGTCAAACTTTTGAAAGCCGAAATAGCCTCCGAAAACCAAAGCGTCGCGCATAATCACCTCGTCCGCTTCGCACGCGTGGTGATCTCTCCACAGCTCTAAGACTAAGCACGCTTCGTAGTGTACCAACGCGCCAGCGACGACCATGATGTGAAAGATATTGTGACCGCACCCGAACACGTCGAATCTCCCCGGCCAATACTTCTCCGGAATCTTCAACGCGTAACAATACGCTCCGGAGCAGTAGCAGAAACCCATGAGTAACTCTAACCAAAAACCGTGCCAAATTGGCGTTGGTACAACTTTCCAAACAAAGAAAACGTTGTGAAACCAAGGAAAGAAACCAAACGACGCCAACGCCGTGAACAGCGCCGCTCGAATCGGCGTCCACGAAGGTTTTTGGAACCTCGGTAAAATCGTCGGTATTAAAGCCGCGACGCCTAAACAGGTCACGCACGATAAATAAAAGTCCCTCAATTCCGGTAAACAATAAAAAGAATAATAAACGACCGGGTAAAACGACGCGACGATCAAAATCGCAATCCCGAGATAATCCACTTTCCACATCCGCGTGGACACTTGATGCGAAATGTTGCAACACGTGTGACAACACGTGGAACATCCCAAACAGAGTATAGCGCCTAATAAAAACACGCGCATGGGCCATCGAGGGACTTTATTCAATCTCTCGACGTCTTTTGGGATTTCGTCCAGAACATTTTGTACCTCTTTCAAAGCTTCGGTAACTTTTGCAAACGCAGGATCGTCGTCCTCTTTCTCTCCGCGCCTTTGAGGGTCCTCTTCTCGTTCTCGTTGTTGTTTTTGTTGGTGCTTTTTTTTCTCTTGGTTGCTATACGATTGGTGTTTCCGCAACGACCGTCTCGCTTCTTGTATAAACATCGCCGTTTCTCTCTTCAACTCTTTAAACGGTCTGTCTTCCTCCCGGCGCAAATGCTCGCGTAAATTCTTCGACGCGCTCAATATCGAGTCAATCGAGCGTTCCATCTCTTTCGTTTCGATATCGTCTTTTTCGAAAGTAGGCAACGGCGTTTTTTTCTCGTCGTCTTCGTCCTTATTCGTCGCACTACTCCTACTAATCTTCTCCCTCACGAAGCTCTTCCTCGCCTCTCTCAACCCTTCGTCCACCATGACGACTTTCTCTCGCCATCTTTGCGTCATTTGCAACCCCAACACTCTCTCCGCGCTCGCTCCCGTCACCCACGTCTCTGGTATCATTTGCACTCGTTCCGGCTCTTTCACGTTGACTAAAAACGTAAAGAAAAAAACCATCCCAATCAAATGCGTCCAAATGTTTGTCGTTTCGTTGTGTTTCTTGAATACTGACCTGAGTGCATCCTTGAACGTACTTCTCGTCCGATACCCGCTCAAAATGTACTTGTTATGAATGGCGTATAACGGCGCGTCCGTTTTCATACACGTCGGGCAATCCGCACAAAGCCATTTCCGATATCTCGCGTCCGGGCACGGCGCGGCGTACGGACCAAAAAGAAACGGTTCGTGCTCTTCTTGAAAGCGCTCGTCGCGATCGAGCTGTAAGGATTTTTGCGTTTGAATCTCGTATTTTCCGCGGGGTTGTTCTTTCGCCAATACCTTTTGTTGTTGTTGGTGTTGTTGTTCTCGTTGTTCCTTCGATTTGGACGACTTTTTCGTCGTCTTCTTTTGCTTCTTCGTAAAACCGTTTTCTTCTTCTCCCTCTTCTCCCTCGGCGCCTCCTCTCAGAGAAGTCGTCTGAATCGTTTTTCGTTGTCTCGTCGTCGCCATTAGTATTCTTTCCTTTTGCCTCTGCTCTCGCGTTTTGTCGTTCTCGCGTATAAATCTAACGATGTTGCGCGCACGCACACAGGTAAAATTAGTCCAATGTCTTTCCTTAAAGAAGAAAAGAAAAGAAGAAGAAGAGAATTTGCAGCACAAAAGAGAAGCGCGTCTCTGTAACGCTCTCGCAAAAAAAGTCCCGTTTCGAAACAAACGCCGATACTCTGGATTTATATATGTGTGTGTGTGTGTGCGTGTGTGTGTATACTCACTGACAAAAGTATATAACGCACTCGTACGAAGACTTTATGTACTTATTTGTGATGAAACGATGATGAAAAAAAACCCAAAGAGAAGCAAAAAAAAAGAAAAGAAAAAAAAAAGAAAAGAAAAAAGAACAACCAAACTGCCAAAGCTTTTCGGGAAAAAGTATATATAAAATGTGATGTAAAACGCAAGACATGCAAAAGCGCGAGTAAAAGTTCGTTTGATTCGTTGAGTATGTGATATAAATGTATATGTTTAGAGAGGACTATGAAAGAGAGCTAATGTTGAGTACGCATGTGGTATTGTAAACCACTAGCTTGACGATACCTCTTCTCGCAAACATGGCACTCGTACGGCCTCTCGTTCGTGTGAGTACGCACGTGGATTTTCAAACTACCAGATTGAGTAAAGCGCTTCTCGCACACATCACATTCATACGGTTTCTCGTTCGTGTGAATACGCATGTGGGTTTTCAAAGTACTAGAATGACGAAAGCTCTTCTCGCACACATCACATTCATACGGCTTCTCGTTCGTGTGAATACGCTTGTGTTTTTTCAAATCACCAGATTCACGAAAAGCTTTATCGCACACATCACATTCGTACGGTCTCTCGTTCGTGTGAATACGCATGTGGTTTTTCAAATGACCAGATTGAGTAAAACGTTTCTCGCAAACATCGCACTCGTGCCCTCTCTTTCTCTTCACTCCTTTAGCAATAAAAGCAGTTTCTTCTTTCCGCATCTGATGATTTTGCTCCACGACATCGTCACACGGCACGCACAGAATCCTCCGCAATTGCTCTACGTCGTCGTCTTCTCCCTCTTCGTCTTCTTCTTCTTTTTGTATCTGATGCTTTGCCTCGACATCATCCTCGTCAGGAATCCTCAAGCACAGCACCAACGGTTCTTCTTTCTCTGCCTTCAAAACCGTCCTCGCGTTCACCGCGCGCTGTGGATGTGGATTCTTTCGTCTGCTCATGTTTTTTTTTTTTTTTTTGACATTTTGAGGAATTTTCCAGGAATGAACATGAAGAAGAAAAGACTTTCTTTGACCAATTTTTTTTGCAGCAACAGGCAAAAGCTTTTTTGTTTGTTTGTTGCAAAGAAATGAAGAAGACAGAAAAAAGCAGTTTCGGAGAAAAAAGAAGAGACAAAAAACAGCACAAACAAGTGACAAGAGAGCGTTTTAGGAGGAGAGAAAAAAAGGTACATCATCAGACTGAGTAAAATAAAGAGAGAGAAAGAGTGTCGTTGCGTCTTCTTCTTCTTCTTCTTCTTCTTCTTCCGTGGAGGAGCGTTCACGACGACTCCGTGGCTTTTATCACGAAAACGGTTTGAACGACGCATTCGTTAGTATTATATTTATTCATGATTACGATGATGAGAGAACGTCATCCGACGAGGAAGCGACAAAAAGAAGAGGGAGAAGGAGAAGAAGAAGACCGAGAGGACGAAAAGAAGACAACAAAGAAGAACGAGCGGCGAGAAGAAAATGACGAGGAAAAGAAGGTGTCGCGCTACACTCGCGAAGACGTTTCCAAATCGTCGGTTTTTCTGATTCTCGTCGATGGTCTCGTGTTGAACGTGGAACACTTTTCGCATCCGGGAGGGAACCGAGCGTTGGAACAATATAAGGGGAAAGACGCGACAAACGCGTTTCGCAAAGAAGGTGCGCACGGGAGGAACGCGGAGAAGATGCTGAAGAAGTTTATCGTCGGGAGGATTGTGAGTGATGATGATGATGATGCTATTCTTCTTAAAACGACTCTTCTTACGACGCCGCTTTCGCCGAAAACGCGGATGGATACTACCAGAAGAAATTTTAGAAGAAAAGGACGAAGAATGAAGGGCGATGAAGACATCGTTTCGAATAATGAGAATAATAATTGGTCATCCTCGAGCAACTTGTACAATCATCATAATTACGAGCGGCGAAATCGGAGCGTTTCGGCGAGCAGCGAAGAGGGCACGTCCTCTTCTTCGTCGATGTTATATTTAGGAGAAGGAGGGGAGAACGTAAGGGGAAGCTCGTCGGAAGATTTATGTTTAGAACGGTTGAGTGATGGCGACGGGTCGGAAATAGGCGTGGTTGGAGGAGGATTGAACGCGTGCGCGTCGTTCGAGGACGTTCATACCGCTGTTCATGATTCCGCGGGGGCTGCTCGCCCAAGCGTCGTCGTCGTCGTAAGTGACGATGACGACGACAAAGAAGACGGAAACGGAGTCGACGAATATGGGATTAATTTCAACAAGCCTTTGTTACAACAGGTGCCTTTCCTGAAAGAAAAGTATTTCGAGTGGACGCACATCCCCGAACCGTCCAGAGCGGACGGGACGCAGCAGAGATTTTTCGAGGCGGATTGGATGGAGGCGTTATCGGTCACGGCGTGGTACGTCGTGCTTTTGATTTGGCTACCGGTGATTGTTTGGAATGTCATCAAGGGTGCGGAACAAAGCTCGGAAAGAGCGTTTTCGTGCGTCTCGCAACTCGCGGCGTTTGGTTTCGGCCTCTTCGCCTGGGGGTTCAAAGAGTACGCAATGCACAGGTTCTTGTTCCACAAAGAGCCTCCAGCGAATTCGCCGTTCTTCATCACCTTCCACTTCTTATTCCACGGCTGTCATCATAAACATCCCATGGATGCAATGCGTTTAGTCTTCCCTCCCGTTTTAGCCGGACCCATCGCGTTTGGGTTTTATAGTTTCTACAGTCTCCTCTGCGGATCGGCGTTGGCAAAACTCGTCATCGCGGGAAGTTTAACCGGGTACGTCGCGTACGACATGACGCATTACGCGTGCCACCACTTAGCATCAGCAGCATCAGCATCAGCAGCAACAACAACAAACATCAACAATAATGAAAACATATTCACCCGATACGCTCGAAGAGTCAAACGGAGACACATGACGCACCATTACGAGTCTCCGGATTTGATTTTCGGCATATCGCAGAGCACGTGGGACGTCGTCTTTGGCACTTCCTCCTCCTCTTCCTCCGCCGCCGAGGCGGTCGCGAATAATGATATGATGAATAGACTTAACAAGAAAGACCGATGATGATTTCTAATGATACTATGTAGTAGTTACTTATGTGTTGTTTGCGAAATCTCTCTCGCGCGCAAATCGTCGTCGTCATTCAACCGATGATGACGGTTTTGATGCGTTCCCATCATCAACACCTTCCTCCTCTTTCGCCGCCGCTTCATTCTTCAACTTCTCCGCTCTTTCCTTCTGTATTCTTTTAATTGACTCTTCGTCGATGTCCGCGCAATCTCCAACGCCCATTTGCGATTGTCTCAGGCAATATTTCGTTTCCAATTGCAGTTTCCTCAGCGCTTTGTTTTCTTCCGTTTGTTCCAGTAAAGCTTTTATCAGAGGCGATTGGAACGCCTCTTCGTCTTCTTCTTTTGCAAACGCATTGTTATTATTATTCATCGCGGCTTCTTTATAAGAAGAGAGAACGAGAGTGGAGACGAAGAGAAGCACATCTCGTCGGTGTCTTTTGTTGTTGTTCGTTTTAGTCGTATTCATCATCATCGTCGCATTAGGACGAGCATCATTGCGTTCAAAGCGTGGTCTACCACTACCACCACTACGAGCAGCAGCGCATACTAAAGGAGTTCGTGTTGGTGTTGTCATGATGATATATCTGTGTTCTAATAAATGCGCTTTGTTTTCTGACGTTTTTCTTCACTCATTCACGCGCTTTACACAACACTTATTACAACAACAACAACAACAACTACTGCTACGACTATTGTAAAATGAGCAGCAGGAAAAGTCGCCTGAAGGAATTACGCGATCTCTCTGAAAAAGAAGAAGTTTTAGGCGGGATTACGGCTTTGAAAGAAGAATCAAATGCGACTCACGATGTCATCAATCCAATCCCGGCGGCGAATGACGAGACGAACAATACTATTAAACTTCGCAACTACGTCCCGAAAGACATCTCGGCGTTGACAACAAAATCATCAGTGGTTGAAATTCTAACCAACGCAGTCGCGCCAGAGTTTAAAAGAAAGAAGGAAGAGGAGGATGGCAACAACCCCGACGACGTGATGAATTCGAACGGGACGAAGAAGCAAAATTGGGACCTCAAGCGAGACGTGTCGAGGAAAACGGAAAAGTTGGAACGGAGGACGATACGCGCGATCGCAGAGTTGGCGAGAGAAGAGGAAGAGAAAAGAGAGAGTTAAGGTATAAGAGAGATTTTGAGAAAGTTTTGAGGATGGTGAAGGAGTCGAGTGGGAGGAGTGTATGATGCGCCATCGTCGCGTGAAGAGAGGAGAGCGGAAAGTCAACATTTTTAGAAGAAGGTACGAGGTGGCTATTTTTAGCGAGCGCGAGCGAGAGGAAAAAGTCTTCACAAGAACATCTTTTTGAATACGCGGCGAAAAGCACCCTTTTGCGCATACGATCGAGATAGAAGAACAACACACCGTGATGGAAGAAGCAGAGGATGAAGCGACGGAAAATACGACGTCAACGGGTACTCCTCCTCCTCCTCCTCCTCCTCC
>Ga0209090_10001075_pt1 | contig 17399 bp, 19 predicted proteins | sample ArcticOcean_MG_C_9_FD_187432 | JGI IMG/M metagenome (GOLD analysis project Ga0209090, IMG submission 187432) | Marine microbial communities from western Arctic Ocean - ArcticOcean_MG_CB2_152 (SPAdes) (version 2) | ecosystem: Environmental > Aquatic > Marine > Oceanic | place: Arctic Ocean... | reverse complement strand
ATTAGATGCATATATATATATATATATATATATATTACGAGGTTTTAACTCTATTTTTACAAAATATCTAAATATTTTTATTTTCTACAAATAAAACCCCATCACCAAAATTACAACTACCAAATAAGGTGTCACTTTTGGTATTATTAGGATAATAAAAAATAGTTTTAAAATTATTTTTATTAAACAATGATAACAGATTAGATTCTATTTTATTTCCATGTGTTCCAATATATAAATATTTTACTTTTTTTTTAATATCTGAAAAGCAATAGTTTATTAAATCAAATTCAGTTCCTTGTATATCCATATGAATTAAATTCCAATAATCTTTTTCTTTTAACATATCTATTAATGAATATAAATTTACTTTTTCTATAACTTTATTACCACTAATAAAATTATTAATACCTTTACCCCACTCCATTCTAGATTCTAACTCACTCTTAATTTCTACATTTATTGTTGTATTTTCATGATGAATTCCACCATAAATTGGGACGATTTTTTTATTATAAGTAGAAGTAATTAAATTTTCATTATCTTTTATATTCCTTAAAAGAAATTTATAATGATTTTTTTCTAATTCTATACCAATGCCAAAAAATGGTTTTTTATTTGAATAAAAATTATATATATAATTTTCAATTAAAAAATTTCCATAACCAGCACCCAATTCAATAATATTTAAAAATAAATTTTTATTCATGTTTTGTACATAAAAGATAGTAAATTTTTCAAGTAATTCCTCTGATGGTAAAATTTTTATTCTTTTTTTTAGTTTAAGATTATATTCATTTAAAGAAATATCATTTAAATTAAGATGTAAAATTTGTTCGTGTGGATAAAAGCCATCCAAATTCATCCCAATACTTTTTCGATATTTGAATTCATTTAAACTATGATAATTATATTTTCTCTGTACAGAGCCAAAAAAATCTGTATGTAATACATTATTGTTAAATGTAGTTAATATTTCTGTATCTGAAAATTTTAAAAAATCTGAAATTTGATTTAAATCTATATTCTCTATATTACTCAAATTCATTGTATAATAATAATGACAAATTTTTAAACTCTTTTTTCACATTATAAACAAAAATATGATTTTTTATATTCCCATTGTTCATATAATAATTCATGTTTTGATAAAAATATATTAGATTTGTTACACTTTCTAAAAATTTTTTTAATAGTTTTAATGTTGTTTTTCCCAATTAATTATATTTATGTTTCATTAATAGAAGATATATTTTGTTTCTTTTTCACCTCTAACTTCATTTACTTTTTTTATTATTTCATCTTTAAAATTCCAAGTTATCATTAATACGGCAACTTTATCAAACTCTAATAATTTACTCTTATCACAAATAAGTATATTTGAACCTGGAGTATATAATCCTTGTTTTGTTTTTTGGTCATCTACTATATATTTTACTTCATTATTTGTTATCTTCATATAATTAAGTATTGTGTTACCCTTTGCTGATGCACCATATCCTATTATAGTATAACCTTCTAATATATACTTTAATATATTAATTTTAAATTTCATTGATTTTTCTTTACATTTTTCAGCATATTTATAATATGTATTAATATTTGTCAATCCAATACTATTTTCTTCTTCTAACATTTCAAGTAAATTAGATTCTTCATTTTTTATTTTACCTATTTCAAATAAATAACTTGTACCATGTATCGGTGGTTTTTCAATATTATTAATAAATAATCCAAATTTTTCAACTATATATTTCATGGAGTTTATATTAAAAAAGGATAAATGCTCATGGTATACTGTATCATATTGATTATCTCTTACTAAATTAGCTTGAGATACTTGAATAAATAATCTAGTGTTATCGTTCATGCATATTTTGCAAGCAGATATAAATTCATTAATATTATTTGTATGAGCAAAAACATTTTGGCATAAAATAACATCGATATTTTTATATTTTTCATTAATGATCGTCGTAATATTTTCATTCAAAAAATCACAATAAATATCATGATTAATACCACTTATTTCAGCCAGATTCTCTGCTGGATCAATACCAACAGTATTCCACCCACCCTTTTTAAAAAAATCTAATTGCGAACCATCATTACACGCAACTTCTATTATTGTTTTTTTACCGGTCTTTTGTATTAAATTATTGATTTTTATGAACAAATTATTGAAATAGTTTAATAATGTATCTGATGTTCCACTTTCATATATATAATTTTTATATAAAATATTTGGACTAATTACGTGTTCTAACTGTAAATGAAAGCAGTTTTGACAAACCATTAAATTCAACGGATACATTTCACAATTAGTCAAATTGTTATGTAAGCTATTTGCTAAAGGCTGTTTTTTTAAATTGAATATAGAATTTATATTTTCATTATCACATACCCTACATTTATTTAATTTCTTACAAGGAAAAACATAATCTAAATATATATCGTTATTTCTATTTTTATTAATAATTATTTTATAATAATTATTTTGTATATCTTTTACTATACTATCAATAGTATCTTCAAACTTAAAATTAAAGTTATTTTTAAATTTTTCACAATTTATTGAAAAATTATAACTACTTGTCTGTAATTTAACATTTGTTATATTTTTTGTTAATTCATCACAATTGATACATTTTACTCCAACTATTTTCGCAACTTTTGTACCAATTATTTCAACTGTGCTATTGAAAGAAGCTAAATTATACATACCGCTATTTTCATTATTTCCTAATTCTATTATTCTACTTATCGCATTACATAAATCACTTAATCCTAAAATAGGTCTTCTTGTTTCTTTTGAAAAAATTTTTACCTCTTTTTCCAATAATGCAATATTAGTCATAGCGTTTATCATAATATCATTTCTAAAATTAGGAGAAAAACCATTAACAGTTCCAAATCTTAATCCAAATATTTTTTTATTCTCTTTTTTAATAATTAACTCAGCATACATATCTAATATTTTCTTACTGAAATCATAATAATTATGAAAATTGTAGTTTTCATTTTTTTCATCAACTACTAAATTTGTTGTATCTCCATATACACTAGATGAACTAGCATAAATAAACATTTGATCTTTATTCATTATCTTGAATATATTTGTTAAATTTTCTATATTGTTTTCTATACTTGAAAATATATTACTAGAACACTTAACACTTGAATTTCCTGATAAAGAAATAATTATATCAAATTTTTCAATGAATTCTTTATTGATATATTTCATATTTTTTTTTATAATTTCTATATCTTTAAAAATATTGTGTTTATAAGTATTCAAATCTATAATGGTAATTTTGTATTTTGTTCTTAGTTTTTTTACAACCATTGAGCCTATATAACCGCAACCTCCTAGTATTAATATTTTTTTCATTATTATTATTTAATATCTTTTAATTTTAATTATTTTAACTCATATTCAAACATGTTACCGTATTCTTTAATTACTTCATCAATCATGTGTGACTCATCCCTTATAGTCACATTCTTTCCAGCTTTAACTAGATTTTTAGCTATCTTTAACTTAGCACTTTCTTCTATAATAGGAATATTACTCCCCTCCTTATAACATATATCTTCAATAACATATTCTTCCTTTCCGTCTTCTAATAATTGGTTTGTTTGAAAGATAGAATGATCCTCATTATATTTTGTTGTTGCTACTAATAAATCACTATTAATGCTAACTGAATCAACTATTTGTTTTAATGCCTTTGTATCTCTAGGAAAACAAGGTCCTCCAAATGAATAACCAGGATTAAAATATTTATTTCCTATACGAGAATCACCTCCTACAGATTTAAGAACTTTCTTTTTATCTGCGCCTAATTTATCACAAACATCTGATATCATATTCGCAAATGATAATTTTGTAGTTATAAATCCATTAATCGAAATTTTTACCATTTCAGCCTCTATTGGTGTTAAAACACAATATCTTGGACTTGTTTCAGCAATATTTTTATAAATTTCTTCTAATTTATTACCTACTTTATCATCCTCTGTTCCAATTAAAATTATATCAGGGTTTCTAAAACCCTTCACTATTTCTCCTTGTGCAATAAATTCAGGATTATAATTTACAGTTGTATTTTCGCAATCTTTAACAAGTAATTTCGCAATATCACGTATATATCCGGGCATTACAGTACAACCTATTATCAAAGTTTTATTTTTTACTTTATGTTTATTAATTTTCAATAATATATTTGATAAAATAGAATGGTCATAAAATCTTTCTCCTCCGCCATTGGGTGTTGGGACGATAATAAAAATTATATCTGAATGATTTAACCCTTCTAGTAAATCAGTAGTAGCATTAAAATTTTTGCTATTTTTTAGTAAATCTTCATATTCTGGTTCTTTTGTTTTAAATGTTTTTTCATTCATTGCCTTCACATAACTTGGAAATATATCTACTCCACAAACATTGAAACCTGCTTTTTCAATCAATAATGCTAACCCCAATCCTAGCCTACCAATACCAACAACTGTAACATTTTTATTAGACATTATACATAATTTATAAACTAGTATTTAAATTATATATAAATTAATTATTTTTTACAGGTTATACATAGATGCCAACCTAAATTAGATTCTAAACAATTAAATAAATTATTAGGCATTGCTTGAAAATAATCTTCTTTTACATATTCATAATTTTTATACTGAGGGATTTTATATGGAAAAATATGAGTTTGTTTTATTGTAATATTTTTGAAATCTTTTAATAAATTATATACTTCATCATTCGTATATACATCTGCAATTGGAACATTTGATTGAGCTTCATATTGGTCTAATCCTTCTTTAATTCTAAAATATTTCCAAGAATTTTTTGCGTATAACATTAATTTGAATGTGCCATCCGGTTTTAATAAACTATATATATTATCAACTGCTTTTTGTGTATCTGGTGTGTGATGTAAAACACCAAAACTATAAATTAAATCATATTTTTTTTCATCTTTGTATGTTTCAATATTTGCATTTACTACACTGCCCTCTAAATTAAACACTTCCAATCTTTTTTTTGCTAATTCTAATGATTTACTTGAAATATCTAATCCCTTATAATTTGCTCCATTTTCTATAAAAGAATGAGCTGCTGTTCCTATACCACAACCAACTTCTAAAACACTTTTATTTCTCCAATTTTTAAAATTAGCAAACTCTAAAATATGTGGTTCAACCAAATATTTTCTTTTTGTTACTTCATTAAAATACTCTTCACTTCCTATATCTTTTGATGAATGTCTAATATTACATGGTCTTTCATCCCAATATTGTTTCACTTGATTAATACTCATTATTATAAATAATTAATTATTATTTAAATAATAATTATAAGTTTATTACTCCCGATTTTATCTTTATTTCTATTATGAAATTACAAACATCTTTCTTAAAATTGGATAAATTCAATTTACGAATAATAACTTAATTGTGTTATAAAATCTCTTTTTCTTCTTGTATAATCGTAAAAATTCTCTCCACGACAATTTTAACTTGTTTTAACTAAATTATAATATTCACCATCTACAAATTTTTTATTTGAAGTATGACTAAACCCATCATTCTGTGGTTTATAGTTTAGGGGTAATACTCTAAAGTCCATACTCATTCTACTCTTACCCGTTTTATTTACTTCATTATAATGCCTACATAAATTTGCATTGAATGATACTATACTATTTTCGTCTGCTTCAATTTTTGTAAATTGATTAAAAGTTGGCATTTTTTCAATTAATATAGACGTCGTATCCTTCATTTCTGTAAATGTATATGTAAAGTTTATCTCACCGAAAGGGTGTCCTAGACTATTATCAGTATGAATTTTCGCAACTGCTACATTATCTGGTAATTGAACTCTAAATGAAGGAAATTTTTGCACTAATGCTTCATTAATACCCAAATACGGTAATATAACATGTACAATTAATTTATCATATAGAGATTGCATTGCTGTACCCTTCTCACTATCCAAATAAGTATAAAATGTCTTATGATACCAAGTTTGTACATCTTTCTTAAACTCTACAAATTTATCATATTTGGGATTATTAAGATGAACTTCACATAAGTCTAAAATATTAAAACACTCTCTTGCAAAAGGTCTAAAATCATAACTAGCATTATCATATTTTACTTTATTTACATGCTTTTTACCCAAAACCATTTCTTCTGCAAAATTAAAATTACTCATTTATAATAAACGTTCTCTTTTTTTTTAAACCAATATTGATTTTTGTATTATTATAATGAATATATTTATACTTGAATAATAACTTAAGTTATTTTTTATCTACTATCTTATCCCAATCAGGTGGGAACATATCTTTCACGTTTTTTTCTAACTCCGGTCCGAACCATAAACTCGGATAACACACCGTCTTCTCCTTGTTCGTGTTGAAATACGCCCCCCACCAACTGAATGAGCTGTTCGCTATTATATTGTGGCTACACATGCTCATCAGTAGCATTTGCTCGTAGTCCACCAATCCATGGTCTACCGATACGAATTCCATCTTTGGATATTTATGTTTCAACGATTGAATTGCCGGCTCCACGTCGTTTACATCCTGCTGCTCATAAAAATACAATACTTTCCAATCGGGTCTACCTGTTTTTTCCACAATAGTAGAAATAGCATGGTCATAATATTCAATTGGCATCAATGGATGTGCATTCTGGATATTCTTATAGTCTCCTATTCTGAAGTGGAGAGAAATACACTCCGAAATATCATAATCAACCTTTTCTCTTACCGCATTTTTCTCCTCTTCTAGATGAATTACTTTGCATATGAATTCAAACTCCTTCTCGAAATATTTATACGATTGGAAATAGCCAAATAAAGTAAAGTTCTGATCAATATATGGAATTTCCGTATATTCGTGCGACTTTTCGGACAATGTTATAAAATGACTCGGTGGATCATTCGTTAGCAACGGTGTCAAATGCCTCAAAAAATTGGTCCAATATGATGGTCGCGTTTTACTATCTAATTTATCTCGGGGCAATATTAACTGAATTTGATTCCTCATGGAATACGCAATCGCGGTGAAAACCTGGAATAATTGGTTTCCTAGTCCACCCATCACAACAATAGATAACATTATATTACTAATGTTATTTATTTTTTAATTAATGTTCGTATTGTTTTATAATTATATGAATTCAATCCTTTCTAAAATCGGGCATTAGTCCCTCCGCCTTCATTGAGCGAATGAGACGAGTCATTCCGATTCCGCCACCACAGCGTTCAAAAAATTCAAAATCTAAATAGTCCTTCATCTCTCGTTCCGTTCGTTCCGCTCCAAAGAGGTCGTATAGCTTCTTCTTGTAGCCACCGTCGCTAATCGTATTGAAGCGGTTTCGCATCACCTCCTTGTCTACCTCGCGCTCCGCCGACCCGAAGGTCTCTTGGCCGCTCAGGATGACGTCCACCTTCTTGGCGATGTCCTTCTTGTCTCCGTCGTAGCGTCTCATGTTCCAGAACGGGTCGGTGGACTCGGGGAAATCCTTCAGGAAGAAGGTGGTCGACTTGTCCTTGGCCAGCAGCGCCTCCTGCTCGCTCTCCAGCTCCTCCACGCCATACTCCTTCGCGATGTCGCCGTAAGTCCCCTCTACGAACTTCGTCTCGTCGTAGCCGAGGAACCGGAGAAGGTCCTTCTCCATTCCGATTAACACGTCGATGCCGCCGTGCATCTCGAACTCAAAGAGTGGGAAGATGAGGTCGTGCCTGCCGTCAATCGGCGTCTGCTCCTGGCGGTAGCTGGTGGAAAGGCAGAAGAACCCCTTCGCCGTCGGGTTCTTGAGAAGCTCGTATTCCAGCCACATCTGGCCCGTCTGCGGAAGCGGCCACACCTTGCCCGCGTAATCAAACTTGGCCACGGTGAGCGGGTCCTCGCACACCGCCAGAATGCTGAGACGGTTCTGTGGGTGCGCCTCTAAGAAACCGAGACTCTTGAAGAATTCGCGCAGCTTGGTCACCACAAAGTCGAACTCGTAGCTGTCGATGATGAGCGACGAGTCGTAGATGGACTTCGTCGCCTTGCCATAGGCCAGATTCTTGGCCTCCTCGCCCTCTACGCTCACCTCCACCTCCTCGAGCGGGTCACAAATACACGTGCGATCGCGACAGCTCGCCCAGCCGTCGCAAATCGTTGTTACGGAGGACGCCACTTCCATCTCCGACGAGGTTGTCTCCGAAACCTCCGTCAGCGTAACCAGCCCACCATCGGTGTCCGTGAACCCACTAACCGGCTGCTCCTTTACAGGCTCGGTGTGATGACCGCCCCGCCCCATATCAATCGCGTCAGACGGCAGCGGCATTCCGCTCTTCTCCAAAACAACGGCTTCTTTTGCCGGAGAAGCGTTTTCTTTACCGTCTGAAGGCGAAGGTTCTGGAACAACGGGTGGATTTTGAGTTTTCTCGTCTGTGGTGGCGGGAGGAATCACACTCATTAAATTAACTATATATTATTATTTAAATCATTTATACAATAAGTTAGCTCTCATATTCTATCGGTTTGTCTTCAAATATACTTAGCATAACCCATAAGCCCATAAAACAAATAAACCAACTCGTTAAAGATACGCAAGTTTTTCTTGCGTATTGACATCGCTCGGTCAATATATATTCGCGTATGTGTTGCTTTAAAGTTAACACCTGTGTAGCTTTGCTCAAGCATATCAAACAAGATATCTCTGTAGGACGATTATCGGCCCACTTTTCGAAACACGAACGGTGAATATAGTAGTTACATTCACATTCACAATTTAGAAACAACGTATGTGGTTGACTAACAACCTTTCGGGAGTCCAGCTTCTCCAAACAAATCACACACAACTCGTCAATCGCATCACATTCGGTATTAATTGTAATATATGCTCCCTTTTTATAGGAATCAATTGCCATCAGTTATACATATGAGTTATTATTTATATTTGTTTGCGGTCTGTATGTCCTATAATTAGCGCATAATATATATATGGGCGATACCGATAATTCCAAAATAATATGTAGTAAAAACAAGTTAATTTTAAGGCGAAGTGACGATAAGTCGACGCATACAATGGATTTTGATATTAAGAACGAGAGAATCCAAGTAAGAAGGGTAATCAACCTCAACCTCTACCCCCTATTATATCAGCTGAATAGGGACGTAGTTGAGCGACTTGATATATTAAGCGAATCCGATACAGAGTCCACAATTCTCATAGTTTTTAAACAATTCGGTCGCGAGTTTGGTGTTTCCAAGAAATATATATGCCTCCACTCGACCATTGAGACCAGCGACGACTCAATTGTAATCAAAAGTAAATCGGTTAATACCCACAAATTGACCGGCATTCTGAACTGCGAGGAAATCGTCTCTCCGTTCACGAACCTTTACGCTACGCTCAATTCGGAGCATGAAGCGAGCATCAAATACGTCGCCAATATTAAAATGGGTGAGGAACTTCCCATCTATGTCGAGAATATGTTGGGAATCCTGATGAAACAAATATTCTTACGGATAAAAGAATTTATAGAAAAACTATGATATAATAGATAATGTTGTCAAATCTCATTTTTGTTATACAAACTATAGGTATATTTATGGAATATGTGGTTTTGACGATGCTAGGTTGCGACGAACAGCATAAATTTGAGCACATCGTAAATAAGCTAAACTCGCTCAATATGTTTTACGTAAAAACATTCCAGGCAATATCAACGAACAGTTACATTCTCTCCAACGAACAAATGTCATATCTGTCGAAATACACAGACAACGTCCCTTTTACACCCAATGAGATTGACCCCCGTTTTGAGATGTCCATTGATAAAACCGCATCCCGTCTCAACGACAACCTTGTAATCGACAAGGAAAATGGATATTTATACCCATACAAATCGGGGATGATCGCGCTTGTATATACGGGTACGCTCAATGGTAGGCGGGTTATTATCAAGGTCTTACGAAAGAATATTCGCAAGCGAATGGAGGTCGCACTGGAGAAAATTGATTTTCTCGGGAAACTTCTGGGACGGCTTCCATATATTAAAGAGTTGAACCTCGGTGACCTTATTGAAGAAAACAAACTAATAATGCTCTCACAAACCTCGTTATCAACAGAGGTGGAAAATATTCAAACTATGTTCAAAAACTGCCTACACACCGATTACGTTATCATACCGCGCGTCTACCCCGAGTATACGAACGACGACAATTCACTCATTGTAATGGACTATATCGACGGTCGCAAACTGGACGAGATTTCCCAAGCGGAGAAGGAGACCTACTGTACTCAACTCGCACAATTTGGTATTAAATGTATATTGTATAACCGTGTTTATCACGGGGACTTACATCCGGGCAACATTCTCTTCTTAAAGGACGAGTTAGGCAACAAACGTCTGGGGATAATCGACTTTGGTATAATGGGCGAACTAACGCGCGAAGAACAGAACTACTACTACATTTTACTTACCACGATGAATGATAGCACAGACTACGTTGATGTTGCAACTTTGGTATTGGATGGCTTAGTACAGCCGAAACAGCGAATTGAATCGCTCTCTCCTGAGGCGAAATCCAATATGGCAATGTGCCTGGCTGACATATTTCATAATGCATGTAATGTGAAAAGGAGCATAGACACGAAAGACATCTACAATATCACCAAAATATTGCGTTCACACAACCTTACATTAACTAAAAGTTTCTGTAAGATTCAACTATGTATGGCGGTGGCCGACAGTGTCATTAGAAACTTATCCGATACATCAACATACCTTGACAATATTAAGCAGGTCGTTTCAGATATGAATATTCCAAGATAAAATTGAAATTATAAGTTCCAAATATATCTCCATACAAACAATACAAAAACAATGAATAACAACAACGATTACATTAATGATTACAACGATGATTGTAGTGATGACGAGGAGATTCTGCTTTGCTCAAATGATGAGGAGATTCTGCTTTGCTCAAATGATGAGGAGATTATACTTTCTCCGAATACCATAGTATACAGGAGCGGGGAGGAAAAAGAAACTGACGTAATAATGTTATGTATGCTATTATTTATATACACAATAGCATATTTATTTGGTATTAGAAATTAATAAATTTACAATATATATATATATGACGTTATTGGAAAGACAAGTATCTATTGGCGAGGAAGTTGATGGTGAACAATTATTTAGTATTTGGGGGTCTTCTGAAGAAGATATACAAAAGTATAAGGAACCACATGGTCCTAACCGAACTAATAACACAGAAATTGTGATAACACCAAAATATATTCCAAATAAGAATGATAAAATAAGAATTTATTCAATGATTAATCGAGGCACTATTATAGTAGAATCAGTTTATCACGCGACGGTATTAATTGATTCGGCTAATAATGGTAAGACATACAGCATGGGGTTTTCATCTGGAAAAAATAATAAATTATGTATTTTTTCTCCAGACCCCGCGTTTATAACGATGATGAGAAATAAACCTCGCGACATTAGTGATGTTTTAATACACCAGCAGGATGAAATCTCGAAACGTTCGATTGACAAATTACATAAATATTTAGGTAATACAAAAGGTTCATTCCCAGCTAGACGAAAAATACCAAAAGTTTGTTACGATGAGTTAGAATATAAAGCAATTTTTTCAAGACAACGAGGTGGGTTTAATTGTTGGACAGCAATTGAAGATATATTTCCATTATTTACAAGAAGTATACGTGAAACTATACCATCCGTTTCTGCGTTCTTAGCTAGGGGGGCTAAAACTCTCAAAAAATCATCCAAATCTAAACGAAAAAAATCTAAACGAAAAAAATCTAAACGAAAAAAATCTAAACGAAAAAGGTAATATTTAATTCTATAAAGACATTCATATTAAATTGAACTAAAAACGTAAGACTATATATAGGTAACATGAACTTCATTCTAATTGACGGAAGCTATTATATCTTCTATAGATACCATGCGCTGCGCATATGGTGGGGACTGGCAAAGAAAGAGGGAGAAACCGACGACTATTGTAATAACCCGAGATTTATTGAGAAGTTCCGCGAAACATTCACGTCTAAAATAGAGGAACTACATACCAAACTGAAACTAGATAAGTCAATTATATTTGTTGGAAAGGATTGCCCACGCAAAGAAATATGGCGAAACAAACATATCGAGAACTACAAATCTGGGCGTGGTGAGTCCGACCCAAATATCAAAAAACTATTTGAGATTGCCTACCAAGAAAAACTGTTTATCGAATCGGGAGCTAAATTCATTCTCTCCTATCCAGAATTGGAAGCGGACGATTGTCTAGCTATTACGGCAAAACATATAATTAATACACAACCCGAAGCCAAAGTGTGGATAATTACAAGCGACATGGACTATTTACAATTGGCTGGGGAGAGGGTCCATCTGATTGACCTCAAATATAGAGACCTGACCGATAGTAAGAACAGCTTTAAAGACCCTAAAAAAGATCTATTCTGTAAAATAGTCGCCGGAGATAAAAGTGATAATATCCCATCGGTGCTTCCGCGATGTGGTATGAAAACCGCCGCAAAGTTCTATGAGAATGAGGAACTCTTTCAAGACCGCATTAATATCACTGATGGCGCGCGCGAGAGATACGAGCGCAATAAATTGATAATCGACTTTGACAGGATACCTCTTGAACTAATCAACGACTTTAAAATAACAAATTTGACTGTAAAGAAGTAGGTGGCTGGTTAGTCGGTTTCTCTGATTGATTTGTTTGGTAAAGTAAGGTAACAGTTTAAAATTATCCTAAGCATAAATGTCAATAAATTAATTTGGATTTACATACACACGTCACAGTTATTGTGAGGAACTTCATGAATACAATTTTTTGACAGCACTATACAATCCGTGTGCGAGCATTTCGTTCGTCTCTTATTGTGTATACAAAATAGAATCCCTCCCTTACATATAACTAATTTCCTCTCAAACATATACCTCTTATCGTATATTCGGTCTTTCATTCTCTGTGGTAGAGTTGGAATGCTTACACTCCTTACAGAGACACACTCGTGACAGAAGAGCGCGTCTTTTGGCATCGTAGCGCAGTATTTACACGTGGTCATATAGCTATAATAAAGCCGGATATATTCTTTAATCCATTATGGAAAATGTATTTTATCCAATACACATAAAGCATACATCATATAGGTATATATCATGTATAGGTTGATTCCATTGCGAATGCTACGTCGGACCTCGGGCGTCATCTTCGACGAGATGGTTCCTTCCGATATTCCGAAGATTGACGGCATCGACAAGGTAATTCACGCGTCGAACAGCATTTCGCCCGGTCCCGTAGAGGATTCGCTCCCTCCTTGCAAGCGCCCGTGGTATATGCACCCAGGACAAGACGATAATCTCCTCGTCTTACAGGGGACGCGGTATATTGATATCTACTGTCCAAAACGAAAAGAAAAGGCATCCTTCATCGTGACGCCAGACAAAATATACAAAAATGACAAACTATACTACGATGGGTCGGCGATGGTCGTGTGGCCTGCTGGAATCTTTCATCGCATCATCAGTGGCGAAGACGGAAGTATCAGCGTAAACTTCTCTACTAGAACAAGTAAATTTAATATTGACGATAATTTCAACATTTATCACTTGAATACATATTCCGGTGAACATCATGTCATTAAAGACGGAGCCGACGACCAACCAGACATCACATACAAATATCCTAACGACGAAATCAAGTCTCTATTTAAAGACGAATGAATTTAGTGATTGTTCAATGTGCTTATCAAGGAGTTCATTATAAGATTTTTTATCAAAACGTAAAGCAATATATTAACGACTACCTGTTGATACAATAGGGTCTTATCGACGCACTTGGTTTCAGGGTCGGTGGTGTTAATTCTAAATATCTTGTATCCAATCCATATTAATTCATATACCATAATGTACATATAGCTATTGATATTATCGTTTGTAAGATGGTATACTTTCATAATATACAGAAACTCATTCACGACATTGTCACTGATAATAGAAACACTCCGGTCTATGATTTCGTTCTGGTTTTTTAATAACATATCCGCACGCATGTTTACCATTTTCTCGGTCTTTCGCTTTGCCAGTTTATAATTTACGCGAATGTTCTTGTTTATCGTCTCATTATATTCTTCTGTATTGTAGTTAATAATACGATTGTATAATGGCGACATTAATCGTGATGTGCGCCGACGCATAACCTTACAGTTTATACAGATTGAACGGTAATTAGGAATTGCCGTGCCGTGTGACAATAATATCATAAAGATAAATCCCCTCATTCTCATATAGTTTCTTTTATAACATTTAATATTATATTTAATCCCTTTCAATTTTATTAATATTTACGGCGTGTTTTCCGCCTGTTAATAGTGGTTCTCTTTCTTCTTGTTTTTCGTGATTTTATTTTTCTATATTTATATCCTCCACTTTGCGTGTCGTCAGCTTGTTTATCCTTCTTCTCTTTCTCCTTCTTCTTCTCCTCCTTCTTCTTCTCTTTCACCTCCTCCTTCTCCTTCTTCTTCTCCTTCTTCTTCTCCTTCTTCTCCTCCTTCTTCTTCTCTTTCACCTCCTCCTTCTCCTCCTTCTCCTCCTTCTTCTTCTTCTCCTCCTCTCTATACTCATTTTCCTCCTTTACTCTTTTTTCTTCCCTACTCACTCTTCTATTTTCCCTCTCCACCCTCTGAACTTCCCTCATTTCTCGCCTTGCCTTTTTTTTTATTTTTTTATCCAGTTTACCACTATCACTATCACTATCACTATCACTATCACTATCATCATCATTTGGTCCGTCCAATTTTTTTATTTTCTTCTTATCAAGTTTTTTACCACGCCTCTTATCTTCTCTAATTTCCCTCTTTTCGCGCGCGCGCGCCTCGAATGCGCGCGCGCGTTCGTTCCTGATAGTATCTTTTTTAGTTGTATTCTCTCTAAGCTTGTTGAAAATATTTACCGGATTATACATGGTCGAGTTCTTAAACAAGTCGACGCTTATTCCCAGAAGCTCAAAAACGTCCTTTTCTATTCTTTCAGCGCGCTCTTTACAACCGACCTTTGCCAAATCAAGACGACCTACTTTATCCTTCTCCTCAAATATCTTAATGTTAAACGTCGTAATTTTCTTTATTAAGTCGCTTTTCTTAGATGATTTATCGTAACTATTTTTATCATTATCCTCCAGTATTCCTTCACCTATTCCGCTAGAATATATGACAAAATTATTCGGCGATATTTTTATATTGGTTTTCTTTTTAAAAAATGCTTTTAATACAAAGTTTAAATTTGTTTTAATAATCTCACTAGCCGTCTTGTCGTCTGGCGATTTATTTACAAACTCGTTTTTTGTTTTTTCGAGCCTTTTCTTTTCTTCCTTTAGTGTCTTCTCTATAACTTCGAGTTCTGCTTTCTTATCTACGTCCACCCCCTCCATTTTTTTTTTATTTTCTTCTATTTTTTTATCTTGTTCTTTAATGCTCTCATTGGCGTATCGTGCCCCTTTTGCGTCACGATCGCCTGTTTGCATACTAACCAGAAATTGGCGCATCTTAGTTTTGCTTGATAGGAGGGAACGGTGCTCGCCCTCGTCGTTTTTAAAACCAGCCTTTTCCAAATTTTCAGGCAATAATTCATATTTATCTGTTAAATATATTTTATCTCCTAGTTTTTCATCAACATGTTTGGGTTTGAATATTTTATCACCAATATCTTTATCGTCAAAATCATTTATTTTCAACCTTATCTCTAATTCAATTGGGATGTTATAATCCATAATCTTATATTAAATTGATAAAAGATTTTAATTATGTAATAATATTGTGAATTCGCTATTCGCAATAGCATAAACGAATAATATTACATCAATGAGTAATATTATTAATAGATTGAACTCCATATAGTATGAATAGTATGAATTGTTTATATTGCTGTCCTAAAATTTATTCATGTAGCTCGCATACTCAGCTTGCTTCTGAAAATTCTTCTGTTTTTCCGCCCTTCGTAGGATTGCCATTGCCTTCTCCTCCTCTGCGGGAGATATAACACCGTCGTTATTTATGTCAACCGCATTCGCGATCTTCTTCATGCTCTCCGGAAGAATACAGAAGGAGCTCCGTTCGTTAAGTGCGTAGTCCGACAATACAATGAACGCTGCGGTCATAAGTATCGATATTATTATATCCCTGGTACCCATAAAAACCACAGCCATTATGAATATCTCGCGACCCAGTCCGTTTCTGAGCGCCTGCTCCTGTGTTTTGCTAAATCCAAGCTCAACATACCGCGACCCAACATTCAATAGAAGCATTGTAACTCCTAGAATAAACTTACTATTGTTGAGTGAAGCAACCGATTTTTGGAATGACTTCAACATTATTATTTAGAGAGAAATTAAGTTTAATTTATCAATCTGACGTTTTAAAACTGGAATCATTCGCTTTGTAGTTTTCCGCAGTTCCTTATTTATTCTAGCACGAATACCAATATTCTTATTTCGTTTATTCTTATTTTTCTTACCCATACCAAAATACCCCAATGATATGAATTCTTCCCGTGTCTGGGTCGTAATTATAGATGAAATTACGACGGCAATAAAAATCAATAACATATATAATTTATCCATCATATATGTTATTTCCATTATATTTAGAATCGTGGAACCTCCTCGTTCGAATTAACCGGGCGGGTAAGCTGCTCCTCGCGGTGAATGCGCTCGCATAATTGCGAAGTGCATACAGATTCCCCTATAATCTCCGCCTCATATGATTCGCCCGCATACGCACCCACCACACCGTTCATCTGTTTCTTCTCTCCTGAGAAAAATCCTTCTATTTTGTCTGCGATTGTATCTCCCTTCTTCTCTTTGTCGTCGGCATCATCGTAGTTGGCATCGTCGTTGGCATCGTCGTTGGCATCGTCGTTGGCCTCGTCGTTGGCATCGTCGTTGGCATCGTCGTTGGCATCGTCGTTGGCATCGTCGTTGGCATCGTCGTTGGCATCGTCGTTGGCATCTCCATCCTTCTCGGTGATGTCTGTAATGGTTTTCATCATGGTTTGAATATCATCCATACCTTCAAACCCTTCGTGAGCGTGAGCGTGAGTATGCTTATCTATGCTAATATTAGCGTTAGTTATGTCTTCTAATAATGCAGTTTTTAATTCGATTATACAACCATTTTTCATAGTCGGTATATTATAATCGACTTCATTAATTGTTAATACGTCACCAGCAGTGAACGCGTAACCGGAACTCGCTAGTATTGCGAATTGTTTCTCAATGAAATACCCCTTGCCACTAATAGGTGCTGATAAATCGGATGGAGTTAAG
>Ga0209090_10001073_pt1 | contig 17425 bp, 17 predicted proteins | sample ArcticOcean_MG_C_9_FD_187432 | JGI IMG/M metagenome (GOLD analysis project Ga0209090, IMG submission 187432) | Marine microbial communities from western Arctic Ocean - ArcticOcean_MG_CB2_152 (SPAdes) (version 2) | ecosystem: Environmental > Aquatic > Marine > Oceanic | place: Arctic Ocean... | reverse complement strand
AATGAGTTTAAAAAAGTATGAATAAATTAATTAAGATAATATTAAATACATTTTCAAGAACTTTTTTAATAAAGATTAGTTTTGTGTTCCAACCTATCTTGGGGTTCTTTTTAAAAGGCAATCAATTTACCGATCCAATTGATGGAAAATCTTTCAGCACTTTTTTGCCATATGGCTATAATAATTTAAGAAAAAACGCACTCTCCCCTTCTACTTTTTCACTCGAAAGGCATAGATTACTCTGGTTATATCTAAAGAATGAGACTGGTGTTTTTAGTAAAAAAATAAAACTACTCCATTTTGCTCCAGAGCAAGCTTTTTATAAGAGTTTTAAAAAATTAAGTAATATTCAATACGACACAATTGATATAAACTCTCCTTTAGCAAAGATAAGAGCAGATATTTGTGATTTACCAATAAAAGATAACACGTATGACTTTATCTTATGTAATCATGTATTAGAGCATATTTTAGATGACAACAAAGCTATTAGCGAATTATACAGAGTCCTAAAAAAAGATGGAGTTGGTATTTTTCAAGTTCCAATTGATATGAAAAAAGAATTTACTTTTCAGGATGATTCAATCACGGATAAAAAAGAAAGAAATAAAATATTTGGTCAATATGACCATGTAAGAGTATATGGTAAAGATTATTTTACAAAACTTAAAAATGCAGGTTTTAAAGTTGAAGAGGTTGATTACACTAAAAACTTATCCAAAGATGAAATATATAGATTCTCTATTGTTAAAGGAGAAATAATTCCTGTATGTACTAAATAGAAGGGAAGTTATTTAAGGACAAGTGCTGCATCTTATTATTATCATCTTCATATATCACAAAAACACTGATTGTATTGTGCTTTTCAACAAATAAATTAATTTCATCTAAAGTCATTAAATGTAAAGCTGTAGCATAAGCATCTGCATCAATACAATTATCAGATATTACAGTAACACTTAATATGTTGGTTCTTGATGAATATCCGGTTTTTGGATCAATTATATGAGCATATTTATTGCCTAAGCTATCAGTTTTAAATTTTCTATAAACTCCAGATGTAGCCATGGATTTATCTTGTAAGTTAAAAGCTTTATAAATTTCTTTCTGTACACCATCAAACCTAGGAGTATCTAAACCTACTTTCCAGCTTCGATTACTACCTAAATTCATACCACTAGATCTAATTTCTCCACCAACTTCAACTAGAAAATTAGCAACCTTACTATTGGTTAAAAACTCTGAAATAACATCTACACTATATCCCTTTGCAATTGCATTAAAATCTAAAAATGAATTTTTAGGTCTGATTAGTCTATTGTCAACAATTTTAAATTTATCCAAGCCAACTAAAGAAATTAAGCTATCTGCTGAAATATTGTTTGTTTTAGGACCGAAATCTAAAGAATTAACTAATGGCCCAATAGATGGATCAAAATCACCATTGGTTTGTTGATATATTTTTTTAGAGGTATTAAAAACAAATTTAAAATGATCATCTAATTTAACTTCTTTATTGTTGTTAATTTTAGAAATTAACGAATTTGAATTGTAAGTTGACATAGACATGTCTATAACATTAAACAAACTGTCAATTTTTACTTTTAATTGCAACTCATCTTCTGAAAAATACAGAATATTATATGTAGTACCATAAATATATCCTCTAATAACAGTTTCTCTATTAAGATTATTTGTACAAGAAATAAATAAAATAAAAAGGAATAACAGGTAACGCATTAGTTTAAATTATCATCAATTACTTGGATTCCATTATACTCCATAATGTAATCCTTGTTTAAATATACTGGATTATTTCTATTCTCGGAATTTCCTAATCCTACTCCTGCATAAAGAACCTTTGAATCATGAGATTTAGCATGTTGCTTAAACTTTTCCATCCAACCAAGATCGTAGTTATTTGGATTTTCAGGTAATAAAACTGCCTTTACAATTACAAAATAGTATTGTTTGTTTTTATCAATACAGACAAATTGAGGGTTTTTTTTTAATTTGCTATTAACAGCTATGAACTCAAAACCTCTAGATTCTAAATCTTTACCAACATGATTCATTGCTAAATTATGTAGTTCTTGACTTGATAGAGGAGTATTCATAAGGGTATTAAATTTACCCTCCAAAATCATCAAACCTAATATGTTCATCAGGAATACCGAAGTCTTCTCCCATCTTTTGAACAGCTTGATTCATTAGTGGAGGTCCACAAAAATAAAGTTCTATGTCTTCAGGTGACTCATGTGTGCTTAAATAATTATCTATAACACAATTGTGTACAAAGCCTACAAAGCCATCTCCTTCAGCCTCTAAATCAGCTTTAACGTTCCAATTATCTTCTGGAAGAGGTTCAGATAACGCTAAGTAAAATTTAAAGTTTGGAAAATCTTTTTCTAATTTATAAAAATGGTCTAAGTAAAAAAGCTCTCTTCTAGATCTTCCTCCATACCAAAAACTAACTTTACGACCTGTTTGTAAGGTTTTAAAAAGATGATAAAGGTGAGATCTCATTGGAGCCATACCAGCACCACCACCTACATATAGCATTTCAGAATCCGATTCATTTATAAAAAACTCACCATAAGGGCCAGAAATAATAACTTTGTCTCCAGCTTTTTTAGAGAAAATATAAGAAGAAGCTACGCCTGGATTAACATCCATCCATCCATTTTTATTTCTATCCCATGGTGGGGTAGCAATTCTAACATTTAACATAATTTCTTTTCCTTCAGCTGGATAAGAAGCCATAGAATAAGCTCTATCTACTAACTCATTATTATTCATAACTAATGGCCATAAATTAAATTTATCCCATTCAGGCTTAAATTTATCAGAGGTTTCATGTTCATCTGGATGAGCAGTAATATCCATATCAGAAAATTTAACTTCTCCTTCAGGTATTTCAATTTGTATATATCCTCCAGCTTTGTAACCCATATCTTCTGGAATTGTAATAACAAATTCTTTTATAAAAGATGCAACATTATAATTTCTTGCTACAGTAGCTTCAAACTTTTTAATCCCAAAAACTTCTTCTGGAATACTAATATTCATGTCTTGTTTTACCTTAACCTGACAAGCTAATCTAGCTCCTGATTTAAGCTCTTTTCTTGTAAAATGAGGAACTTCCGTAGGCAATGCCTCTCCACCCCCACTGTTGACATGGCATTCACATTGAATACATGTACCACCACCACCACAAGCGGATGGTAAAAATATTTTTTGTGCACCTAAGGTAGTAAGTAAAGTTTCTCCTGAAGCAACCTCTATTTCTTTTTCTCCATTAATAGTGATCATTACTGGACCAGAAGGAGATAGTTTTTGCTTAACAAACAAAAGCACACTTATTAATAATAATGATACAATTAAAAAAGCGATAATTGTAATAAAAACTGTACCTAATGTTTCTGATGCTAAAATCATATTAATTAACTTCTTTTGTGTTTTCTAAAAATAATTGGCTATCTAATCCTTCAACTGGTAAATCAGTTACTAATTCCACTACTAATTCTGTTTTTACAGCTTCTTCATCTCCACCAGTAAGCATTCCTCCAAAACTCATAAAACCTATAGCCATTAAACCAGTGATAATAAACGTGATCCCAAGACCTCTAAGGGGAGCAGGAACATTGGAATATCTAATTTTTTCTCTTATGGCTGCAATGGCTAAAATTGCTAAAAACCAACCTATACCAGAACCAACTCCATAAGTTAAAGCTAATGCTAAAGTTGGAATTTCTCTAGACTGCATGAATAAAGAACCTCCTAGAATAGCACAGTTCACAGCAATTAGAGGTAAAAAAATACCAAGTGAATTATATAAAGATGGACTAAATTTTTCAACTATAATTTCAACTAATTGAACCATAGTAGCTATAGTAGCTATAAACATAATAAAAGACAGAAAACTTAAGTCATAAATTGCGAAATCTTCACTAATCCACGCTAACGCACCGTCTTGTAAGATATATTTATCCAACAGCCAGTTTAAAGGAACAGTAATCGTTAAAACAAAAATTACTGCAGCTCCTAGTCCAACTGCTGTATCCACTTTTTTTGAAACTGCTAAATAAGAGCACATTCCTAAAAAAGTAGCAAACACCATGTTATCAATAAAAATTGATTTAAATAATAATTCTATATACTCCATATAAATAAATTTATTTAATCTTCAATTAAATCAGTATTCCTATATCTCTGAACCCATATAATTAAGCCAACAACAATTAATGCCATTGGTGCTAATAACATAAATCCATTGTTTTCGTAGCCTATACTATAAAGCCCAGTTTTTTCTATGGGATCTCCTAAAACTGGAAAGCCTAATAGAGTTCCTGACCCTAAAAGTTCTCTAAAAAATCCTACAATAATTAAGATAAGTCCATAACCTAATGCATTACCTATTCCATCTAAAAATGATCTCCAAGCACCATTCGCTAACGCAAAAGCTTCAAAACGACCCATTATAATACAATTAGTGATAATAAGCCCAATAAAAGCACCAAGCTCTTTACTTAAAGAGTATGAGTATGCTTTTAGAACTTGATCAACAATTATTACTAATGCAGCTACAACTGTAAGCTGAACGATGATTCTAATTTTAGATGGTATTATATTTCTAATTAATGAAATAACAACATTACCAGCACCCATAACAAATATTACAGAGATAGCCATTACTATGGAGGCTTTTAATTCTGCTGTTATAGCTAATGCTGAACATATACCTAAAACTTGTATAGTAATAGGATTGTCATCTGATAATGGATCAGAAATTAATTTACTGTCTTTACTTGATAATAAACCCATACACTAATTAGTTTTTAAGTTTTCAAAATATGGTTGATATAATCTCAGGTCACTCTTTATCATTGCTGACACACCATCTCCTGTGATAGTTGCACCTGCTATAGCGTCAACTTCATTGTCATTTTTAATTTTATTTGTAGGGTCGGAGTTACTTTTTGATACTGTAATTCCTTTGAAAATACCATTATCATCTAGAAGTTGTTCACCAATAAAATCATCCATGAAAAACCTCTGTTTGATATTTGCACCTAACCCCGCAGTCTCAGCTTGATGATCGAAATAAGCACCTTGAACTATCATATTTTCATCCATTGCAACATATGCCCATATAGCATCCCATAAACCTTTACCTCTAATTGGAGCTACATAATATGTTTTACCATCTTTTTCACCAATAAATAATGGCAATCGACGTTTTTCTCCAGCCTTCGCTTTTGTTTGTTCTTTTTTGATATCTATTAAATAAGCGTCATTATCTTCAACAATATCCAAATCACCAGTTATTACAAGTTGTTTTTTAACATATTTTGAAAATTCATCAGCTACTTTACTCGCCTCAACAAATGCAACACTACCTTTTCCCTCATTTTCATGTACACCCATAGCATACAAAATGTTTTGTTGCTTTTCTATTCTTTTATTCTCATTAATCTTCGGTTTTAATGAAGAAGCAATGAAAGCTAATAATGAACCTACAACTATTACCATTCCTGTAGCAAATAGTAATGTGTACCAATTTTTATCTGTTCTCTTTTCCATTATTAAGCAGTTTTAATTTTCATTCTATTTAATCTACTATTAACGTTTGCTTTGATAATATAATGATCAATAGTTGGTGCAAATACATTCATTAATAAAATTGCTAAAAACACACCTTCAGGGTATGCTGGATTAAATACACGAATCATAATTGATATAAAACCAATTAAAAACCCGTAAATCCATTTTCCTTTATTAGTTTGAGAGGCACTAACTGGATCCGTAGCCATAAATACAGCTCCGAATAAAATACTTCCTATTAATAAATGTTGCCAATAAGGAACACTCATCAATCCATAAAATTTACTTGACTCTCCAATTACACCTGTATCTATCACAAGATTAAATATTAGCCCCATAACCAATGCTCCTAATATTGTACTAAGGATTATTCTCCAACTTCCAATTTTGGTAAAAATCAAAATTAAAGCACCAATAATAATTAACACTTTTGAGGTTTCCCCTACAGAACCAGGAATAAAACCATAAAACATTTCTGAAAGAGAGTAAATTATCTCTTGATTTTGGGCATAACTACCTAAAATAGTTTCTCCAGAAATTGCTTCAGCTGTACCAGTTTTTTCTACAGCTTGATGTACCCAAACTTTATCTCCACTCATCCATGTTGGGTAAGCAAAAAATAAAAATGCACGTATTGTTAGTGCTGGATTTAAAATATTCATTCCAGTTCCTCCAAAAACTTCTTTACCTATAACAACTCCAAATACAACTGCAACAGCTAACATCCATAATGGAATATCAATTGGCACTATAAGCGGTACTAGCATTCCTGTAACTAAATAACCTTCTTCTACTTCATGTCCCTTAATAACAGCAAATATAAATTCTACAGCTAAACCAACTGCGTAAGAAACAATAACTAAAGGAAGAACTGTTATTGCTCCAAGAACAAGGTTATCCCAAGTAATAAAGTTTCCAAACAAAGAAACTTCCCTTATAATACCATTAGCAGCATCTACAGCTCTATAGTGTTGATAACCAGAATTAAACATGCCAAATATAAGGCAAGGAACCAATGATAAAATCACTGTATTCATTGTTCTTTTAAGGTCATCTGCAGCCTTTATATGTGTGCCTCCATGAGTTACTTCATTAGGCAAGTATAAAAATGTATGAAGAGCATTAAATGCTGGAGCCATTTTTTGGCCTTTATACTTTTCTTTTAAATTATGTAATGTTGATTTTAATCCCATGAATTATCCTATTTCTTTTTTCATTAAGTCTAAACCTTCTCTAATTATTTTTTGATGAGGTTGCTTTGAAACACATACAAACTCAGTTAAAGCAAAATCTTCTGGAGCTACTTCATACATACCCAAAACCTCCATTTCATCTAAATCTTTATACATACAAGCTTTTAAAATGTGCATTGGGTAAATATCTAAAGGGAAAACCTTTTCATAGGTTCCAGTAGTTACAAAAGCTCTATGCTCACCATTAGTATTAGTGGTTAAATCAAATTTTTTCTTTGGAAATAGCCAAGAAAAAGTCAGTGCTCTAGAAACTGATACTTTATCAAATACTGGCTTTGTCCAACCAAATAATTCGTAGTCATCCCCTTCTGAAATTACAGTGACAGAATTACTATAGTAATCTAAATAACCATTTGAATTAACTTTTTTACCAGACAATATGCTTCCAGAGATAACTCTGTTATTGTCATTTTTATCAACACCTTTATTGCTTATAATAGATTGTATTTCACATCCGATGATAGCCTTAAAATATCTTGGCTTCTGAATTGATGAACCTGAAAGTGATAGAATTCTTTCAGCGTTAAACTCACCAGTTAAAATCATATTACCAATTATAACTAAATCTTGAGCTGAAATCGTCCACACAGTCTCCCCTTTGTTAACTGGGTCAACTCTGTTAATTAATGTACCTACATTACCTGAAGGGTGAGGTCCTGAAACATTATATATTTCTATATTTTTTATTTCTCTAAAAATTGATTTTGAAGTTTTCTCAACAGAAACATTAACCTTCCCTGTAGTTAATTTATCTAAAGTACTTACTGCAGCTTGTATCTCCTTTTTACTATCCTTTAAAGTGAAGTCTAAGTTTGCAGTGAGTGGAGCTGAAGAATGTCCTGAAATGAAAATAGATTTAGGAGCAAATTTATAATCTGCTATAATATCATAAGGTCTTTGCTTTATAAAAGACCAACAACCTGTACTTAATAAAAATCCAATTATTTGTTCATTATTAGCATCCATTTCTAATTCACCAGAATTCTTGAAAACTTGTTTTTCATCCGCAAGAATTTTCACAGAAAGGATTTTTCTTTTTTCACCTCTAATAATATCAACAATTTCCCCAGATACTGGAGAAACAAACTTCAGTAACTCATCAGACTTGTCATAAAACAAAACATCACCAGCAAGAATTTTATCTGAAACTCTTACATTAAGTTTTGGATTAATTCCGTGAAAATCACTTGGTTCTATAGAGTAAAATTTACTTTTTGATGCAGGTTCTAATCTTTTATCGGCTTCACCTACTAGATTGATATCTAAACCTTTTTTAATATGAATGTCATTTGACATAGTAAGAATGTGAATTTAGTCGTTTAAAATCGGTGCAAAAATACGAATTAATATTATAGTTATCATAATATTTTGATCATAAATTTTTGATTATTTTTACAAAAAATCTTATATTATTGAATCAAAATAATTATCCTTAACACATCTAATTAACATGTATAAATCAATAATAGCAATAGTTTTATATTTACTCATTTCTAATTCTGTTACAGCCCAGGAAGTAATGGAAGTATATCCTCCAGAATTCATAAAAAGTATTGCGGTTAAAAGTGAATCAAATCAAGTTGAATTTCCAGTGATTCGTTTAGGTAATTCTCTTTCCATTGAATTTGATGTTTTAAACGGTTATGAAGAAGATTATTATTACAAAATAGATCATTATAATTTTGACTGGACAAAATCTCAGTTATCAAAATCTGAGTATTTAAAAGGATATGATAATAATAAAATTTACAACTACAAAAATTCATTTAATACATATCAAATTTACAGCCACTATAGCCTAAGTATTCCTAATGATGAAACCAAAATTATTAAATCTGGAAATTATATTATTTCAATTTTTGATGAATATCAAGAAATAGTTTTTAGTAAAAAAATTATAATCTACGAAGCATTGTCTAATGTTAAAATCGGTGTTTTCAGAACTAGAGACTTGAATTTTATTCATGAAAAACAAGTTGTTCAATTTGAAATAGAAGCAGAGAAAATCAATAATCCATTAAAAACAATTAAAACATTAATTATTCAAAACAATAACCTTGAAAAATCTATAAGTAATTTAAAACCACAATATACAATTGGAAATAAATTAATCTATAAATACGATTCACCAGCTAGCTTTGATGGTGGAAATGAATTTTTATATTTTGAAAATAAAAACATTAGAGGCTCGGATCTAAATATAAGAACCTTTGATTTAAAAGATATTTATCATAATTATTTGTACCCAGATACAGCAAGAAGCAAAAGTACCTATTCATATAATCCGGATATAAATGGTGATTTTTTAGTTACAGCTGTTGATGTTGAAGATGTTGACATTGAAGCTGATTATGCTGTAGTTCATTTTTATTTAAATATTAACAAATTAGATATAGATAAATCTATTTATGTTACCGGGAATTTCAATGGTCATCACTTAAATAATTTCAATAAAATGAATTATAATAATTTAAAAAGGCTATACGAAATTGAATTAAAGTTGAAACAAGGGTTTTATAACTATAAATACACAGTTGTAGATAGTGACAACAAACAACTAAATGGATTTATATCTGGTAATTTTGATGAAACAGAGAATAATTACAAGATAATTGTTTACTATAGAAATTTTGGTTCAAGGTATGATCGAGTAATTGGGTATAATCAAATTAACTCCATAAATGTTAAAAACTAGTTAAATTGATTTAATTTAAATTATTATATAACTCAAATCATTTTTTTTTAATTACTTTTATTTACATTTTCATAAAGACATATGATACAACAAGTTACAAGAGGAATAAAAATTAAAGTAAAGCAAAATTTTGAAGGTACTTTTTATAAGAATCACAAAATACACTATGCTTTTGGCTATGTTGTAACAATAGAAAATAGAAGTAAGGATACTGTTCAGCTAAATTCAAGACACTGGACAATTCTCGACTCCTTAAATAAAAATGAAAATATTGATGGTGAAGGTGTGATTGGTAAAAAACCAGTTCTGAATCCAGGAGAAACTCATGTTTATAACTCTGGTTGCTTATTACTATCTCCTTTTGGTTCTATGAAAGGTCATTACAAGATGATAGATCTTGCGACTACCAGAAAGTTTAATGTCACTATCCCATCCTTTAAATTAAGCGCTCCTTTTGCTCTTAATTAATTTTCTTTAGTTTTTTTTATGTTTAACTTCGCATAGTTATTAATTAATACATATTTATCGATGAGCAAAGGATTTTTCAAAGTTCCAGTAGCAAAAAACGAACCTGTAAGAGCATATGAGCCAGGGTCAAAACATAGAGAAGATGTTATCGCAACATACAATGAAATGTACAATAGCAATATTGATATTCCTTTTTACATTAATGGTGAAAATATAACAACAGATAAACACCAACTAATTTCACCACCTCACGATCACAAACATATTATAGGTAAATATTTTTTAGCTGAAAAAAAACACGTAGATCAAGCTATTAGTGGTTGTTTAGCAGCTCGTGAAAAATGGGCAAACTTACCATGGGAACAAAGGTCTGCTATTTTTTCAAAAGCTGCAGAATTAATTGCCGGACCCTACAGGTCTAAAATTAATGCAGCTACGATGATAGCTCAATCTAAAACCATTCACCAAGCAGAAATTGATGCTTCATGTGAATTTATTGATTTCTTAAGATTCAACGTTCAATTTGTTACGGACATATATAACAATCAACCAGAAAGTACAGCTGATTTTTGGAACAGGGTAGAATACAGACCTCTTGAAGGATTTGTCTATGCTGTTACACCATTCAATTTTACTGCAATTGCAGGAAACTTACCAGCTTGTATGGCAATGCTTGGTAATGTAGTTGTATGGAAACCTAGTGATAGTCAGATTTATTCAGCTAAAATCATAATGGATGTATTTAAAGAAGCTGGAGTTCCTGATGGAGTTATTAACGTGGTTTTTGGAGATCCAGAAATGATAACAGATACCGTATTGAGTAGTCCAGATTTTAGTGGGCTCCACTTTACTGGATCTACCAATATATTTAAGAAATTATGGAGAAATATTGGAGAAAATATTTCAAATTATAAAACTTACCCTAAAATAGTAGGTGAAACAGGAGGAAAAGATTTCATAGTAGCTCATAAAAGCGCTAACCCAAAACAGGTTTCAACAGCGATAATTAGAGGAGCATTTGAATTTCAAGGACAAAAGTGTAGTGCAGCATCTAGAAGCTACATATCTGAGTCTATCTGGAAAGAAGTAAAGGGGAATTTAATTACAGATATTGACTCATTGAAAATGGGTACTCCAGCTGATACTAGTAATTTCATAACTGCAGTTATTCATGAAAATTCCTTTGATAAAATAGCTAAATACATTGAGGATGCTAAATCAGATAACGACACTGAGATTATTGCAGGAGGAAATTACGATAAATCCAAAGGATACTTTATAGAGCCAACAATTATTGTAACTAAAGACCCTAACTACAAAACAATGCACCAAGAAATATTTGGTCCAGTAATGACTATTTACATATTTAAAGATGATCAGTTTGATGAAACTTTATCTTTAGTTGACCAAACAAGTGACTACGCTTTAACTGGAGCTATTTTAGCAACTGATCGATATGCAGTTGACAAAGCTACTAAAGCATTGCAAAATTGTGCTGGAAATTTCTACATAAACGACAAGCCAACTGGGGCTGTTGTAGGGCAACAACCTTTTGGTGGAGCTAGAGGTTCAGGTACAAATGATAAAGCTGGTAGCGTTCTCAATTTATTAAGATGGGTATCCCCTAGATTGATAAAAGAAACATTTGTAACACCTACAGATTATAGATATCCATTTTTAGGAAATTAATTAAAATCTTGAAATGAATTTATCTCTGTAAATTGGGAGTTAATAGCATTGTTTTCTGAATCAACTATAATTGCTATAATTCCTAAATTTTCAATTATAAAATCAGGGCTTATCTCAATATTAAAATTGAATTTATAATCTGATAATGGTAATATATCTTGTAAGACATCACCTGATATATTTGTTAAAGACATTCTGAGCACATCTTGATGGGAATAACCTTCAATTGGGTTCCCTAAGTTGTAGAAATAGCTATCCTCAACAAAATTAAAATAATTCGTTTGATCGTAAATCAAATCATTTTCTACCAGATACAAAACTAACTTATGATTATTTAATTCATTTTTAGACACATATCTTAGATCAACACTTAAAATGCTATTTTCTAGATTTGAGTTAATTGAAATAGCAAGATTATTCTCTACAGATAAAAGATTTTGTACTTCTAAAAACTCATATGGATCAACCCAAGAAATTGTCCTGTTTAATCTAGCAGATGGAAAACCTCCAATCCCTAATTCAGATCTTAAATCAGCTTCTTGGTCAATTGTAAGTTGATCATTATTATGAATACCCACTACTGTTATATTATCAGAAAGCTCTCTTAGTTCGTCAATTGCATGTGCCACTGGCGGGCAATAACCGCACCAAGTTCCTGTATAGTCTTCAACGACAACCTTAGTTATAGGGTTTACTATACTAAATGTCTTTAGCTCTGTGTTATAAATTTGAGAATCGATTGTATACTCGGCATACACCTCATGATTTCCTAAATTTTCATAACTAATTATATTGCCATTAATCAACTGATTATCTACTATAAAAACAGCAATAGAACTTATATTGTTACCCTCTAAATCAAGTACATTAAAAGAAATAATTTGATTTTTTAAATAAGAGGACTCGACATTTAATCCAGGATTCATTGCTGTTGATTGTTGTGATAAATCATCAAAAGATTCTGATTTACTACAACCAGTTAAAATAAAAAAGGATAAAAAAATGTAAACAATAAAACTTCTCATAATTTAATTTGATTTTGTGATTATAAAATTAAGCATATATTTTTAATATATTTCCTTTATTAAAAAAACAAACTATATTTACAAAAACCAAATCAATGAAAAAATTATTTATTTTAATAACATTTATATTTTCACTTTCCATAAATTCTCAATCTGTTTTACCAGACATTTCACTAAACACCTTAAATGGTGAAGAAATAAATATTCAATCGATATCCAGTAATGATAAAATTGCTGTTGTTTCATTATGGGCAACATGGTGCGTCCCCTGCATCAAAGAATTAGACGCTATAAGTGAGTACTATGAAGAATGGAAAGATGAAGTGGATTTTGAACTGTACGCCGTCTCAACAGACGATAGCAGAACTATTAAAAGAGTAAATGCAATGGTAAACGGAAAAGGATGGGAATACACAGTTCTTTTAGACAGTAATAACGAGTTACAAAGAGCACTTGGCGCATCAACTATTCCACTTACACTAATAGTAAAAAACAATAAAATAGTTTACAGACACTCTGGGTATAGTGCAGGTGTTGAATTTGAATTATTTGATAAAATAAAGGAATTAAAATAATTACTATCTCATATGAACAGATTATTATTATTAACAGTTTTACTTTTTACAATAGTAACAGTATCTCAAAATACTGAAAACATATTTGGAAGTTTTGAAAGTAATTCTCAATTTTTACAAGATGACAGCGCTCTAAACTTCACTTCTCCACAAGATAACTTTAGATCGAATAATTATTTACAAATAAATTATAACACAGGGAATGTTTCCTCAGGGATTCAATATGAAAGTTACTTACCTAACGCTATGTTGGGTTATTATCCAGAATATAATGGCAAAAATCAAATCGCAACATATTTCATAAATGTAAAAAATGAAAAAGCAGATATTACTCTTGGGTATTTTTATGAACAATTTGGTAATGGATTAATATTTAGAGCCTGGGAAAACAGACAACTTGGTATTAATAATGCAATAAAAGGAATTAAATTAAATTATGCGTTTTCAGAAAGTTTTAATCTTACTACTATTTATGGTCAACAAAGAAATGGATTTGAATTAAATGAAGCTACTATTCAAGGAGTTGACTCAAATTTAAATTTAAATAAATTTTTCAACTTTGAAGAATTAGATTTATCAATTGGCGCAAGTTATATTGGTCGATATCAAAATAATTCAGCTAATACTTTAATACCTGCTAACGTAAAGTCTTTGGGAGCAAGGTTTAATTTATATTCTGGTAAATTCAGTTTAAATTTTGAAGCAATAATAAAGGATGCGGATGTAATTGCTAATGAAGGAGTAATTCAATCCAATAAATTATATGACGGAACAGCTCTACAGATAGATTTTGGATATTCTAAAAAAGGACTAGGGTTAAGCTCAACATTTAGAAGGTTAGAAAATTTTAATTTCTATAGTGACAGATTAGCTGAAGGAAATATTTATAATCAACAAACGATTAGCTATACACCTGCTTTAACCAAACAGCAAGATTATTTACTAACGAACATCTACGTATATAGTGCACAGCCTAGACTTGTTATTAACCCATTAGAAAACAGATCAGGTGAAGTTGGCACACAGACTGACTTTTACTATACGTTTAATAAAAACAGTACTCTTGGAAAATACAAAACTAAAGTTGCAGTAAATTTTTCCTATTGGGCAGCAATAGAATCTAATTTTAATCAAGATGAATCCTATGATGTGGAGTTTATCGGCAATGGCAATAGGTATTACAGAGATTTTAATTTAGAATTGAAAAATAGATGGAATAAGAGATTTAATACCACTATTACAATGCTAGATGTAATAATAGACAAAGGAGTGGCCTTAGGTGGGCCATTAGGAATACAAGGAGACATTAAGGCTAAAGTGGGTGTTATTGAAGGAACATATAGGTATGATAATGGAAAATCCTCTAGAGCTGTTATTCAACATTTGTGGACAAAAGAAGATAGAAAAAATTGGGCGGGTTTAGTATATGAGTATAATTTTTCAACCAGTTTAAATGTATTTATAGCCGACGGATGGAATTATGGCAGCAATGATAAAATTCATTATTACAACATAGGGGGTAGTTACTCTAAAAACAACACGAGAGTAAGTTTAAATTATGGTAGACAAAGAGGTGGCTTAATATGCGTTGGAGGCGTATGTCGTTATGTTCCAGAAAATACTGGCATAAACCTTAATTTAAATCTAGTATTTTAATTAAATTTAATTTGATAAATACCTATACTTAAGTCTAAATACAGTGCCATTTTGATTCCCGGTTTCATCAGCTAAATAAAATTTGAAAGTATATTCCACTGCTGTATTTCCATCTCCTTCATCCATATTAAAAAAATGATCTCCTGAAGAAGCTTGCGTTTGACCTGATTCAATAATTACATTAGGCATTGAAGGGCTTGTAGGGTAAGATGTTCCTGTAGTTACACCTAAATAACACTCTCCAAAACAAAGCTCCAACTGAGAACCATCTGTTCCTGACATACTTTCCACTTCAATTCGCATAGCTATTGACTCAGAAGAAGTGTTTCTAACATAAAAACCTAAAGATGCATCTGGATAGTCTACAGCTGAAAATTCTACTATTTGATTATTAACAAAAATATTTCCATCTAAATCTTCGACATCATAAGTTAGTACTTCAGTAACAGGCTCAACTGGTGCTGGCTCATCTTTAGAACATGAAAATATAAATGAGGATAAGAAAAAAATATAAAATAGTGGTAAAAAATAATTTTTCATAATAGTTGGGGGTTATAAGTATCGCAATCGTTATAATAGAACTTATTTATGCTTCAAATATAAGAAATTTAAGTTAAATTTGCCTTAAATTTAATTAACCCCCAATTATTATGATAAAAAATTACTTTTCAATAATTACAATACTTTGTTACTTAACTAGTTTTTCACAAACTATTGTATCTACAGACACTGAAAACAAGAAAGTTATTCTTGAAGAATACACTGGTATTCATTGCACGTATTGCCCAGATGGTCATGAAATAGCACAGTCTCTTAAAGACCAATACCCAGACAATGTTTTATTAATAAATATTCACGTCGGAGGTTACGCAACCCCTAGTTCAGGTGAACCAGACTTCAGAACTAGCTTCGGAGAAGCTATTGCTAATCAATCAAATTTAACAGGGTACCCGTCAGGTACAGTAAACAGACAGTACTTCCCCAGTCTTACAATGAACGGAGGAACTGCCATGGGAAGAGGTGGATGGACTACAGCAGCAAGTCAAGTACTAAATCAAAGTGCTTATGTAAATGTAGGAGTTGAAGCTACTATAAATGTTCAAAACAATGAATTAACTGTTCATGTTGAAGGATACTACACAGCTGACAGTCCAGAAAGTACTAATTATTTAAATGTTGTACTTACTCAAAATAACACTCTTGGACCACAAACCGGTGGAGGTATGGGTAGCGATTACAATCATATGCATAGACTTGTACACATGCTAACGGGACAGTGGGGAGAAGTTATTTCTACCACTTCATCAGGAAGTTTTATAGATGAAACTTTTACTTATACAATTCCAGCAGATTATAATGGGGTTGATGTTCCATTATCAGAATTAAATGTGATCGCTTTTATATCTGAAACTCAGCAAGAAATTATTAGTGGAGCAGAGTATACTCCAACTTTTGATGGATTAGAATATTCTAATGATGCAGCTGTAATGGGTGTTGATGAGAATTTAAATGGCAACTGTGGTGAAACAGCTTCCCCTTCAGTAGTTGTTCAAAACAACGGTTATGATCCAATTACTAGTTTATCTATAGAATACTCTATTAACAACGGCAGTGCTCAAACTCATAATTGGTCAGGATCATTAGGATCTTTAGAATCAACTTCAATAGAATTACCTTCTATTAACTATAGTCCAAGTGACACCAACAGTGTAAACATTAGTGTATCAGATGATGATAATAATGAAAACAACTCTGATGTATTCTATTTTGATCAATCTAGTTCATATGACACATCTATTATTACTTTAAATTTAGTTACAGATAATTATGGAAGTGAAACTACTTGGCAATTAACCGACTCATCAGGTTATGTTGTTGCGCAAGATGGACCATTTTCTAATAATAACACATATAGTATAGAAATTGAAATTCCAAGCTCAGAAGAATGCTATACGTTTACAATAAATGATTCCTATGGCGATGGAATATGTTGTGCTTACGGAACAGGATCTTACTCAATATCTGATGATTCAAGTAATGTAATTGTCTCAGGAGGTGAGTTTAGCAGTGTGGATTCTACTACATTTAGAGTAGGAGAATCTTTAGGATTAAATTCTTTTATGGATGAAGATTTGAAAATATTTCCAAATCCTTCCAATGGAGTTTTCACAATCAAAACAACACTAAATAACTCTACTTATAAAGTCCACAATTTAATTGGTCAGACAATTAAATCTGGATTTATAAACAGCGGAGTAAACTCAATAGATATTAGAAACTCAATTGATGGGGTTTATTTTATTACAATTGAGTCTAAAAGTGGAGAGAAAATTGGATACAAACTAATTAAGAATTAGTTTTTAATCTTATATTTAATTGGCAAGTAGACAACTTTTTTTTCATTAAAAAAGTCTTCATTAAAAAAATCTGAGAGCTCATAAGTTTTAACATTTTTAAAAC
>Ga0209090_10001072_pt1 | contig 17426 bp, 31 predicted proteins | sample ArcticOcean_MG_C_9_FD_187432 | JGI IMG/M metagenome (GOLD analysis project Ga0209090, IMG submission 187432) | Marine microbial communities from western Arctic Ocean - ArcticOcean_MG_CB2_152 (SPAdes) (version 2) | ecosystem: Environmental > Aquatic > Marine > Oceanic | place: Arctic Ocean... | reverse complement strand
TTTTAAACTGTTGTGAAAATTCAACAACATACTAACCTATCCCTGTCCATCGTGCGTTTTCAAATCCCGTTCCATCAAGGACATTTCCTCTAGCAAAGTTTCTTGCTGGTGCCGCCCATCCGGCAGCTTTCAACATATCTCCTTCACGGAATTTCTTATCTCCAGCCTTTGCAATAAAACCAGAAACAGACCTTTGAGTTCCAGAACCATTCGTGGAAGTAATTTTCCAGTATCTACGATTCTCTTCAACTTCAAGTCCATTACAATAATTTTCTTCCATTTTATTTTTGACATCTGAATAGTGTGCGTATGAATCATGTTTAGCACACACATTAGACCATCGTTTATAATCTTCTCTCATAGCCTCTAGGACTTTTTCAATTTCATTTCTCATAATATATCCATTTTCATTAGGTAGCCTTCAAGTGCTGAAATATCTTCTTGAACAGAACCACTCCATTCAATAGAATCTTCACCCTCAGTTGCATCAATAAATTCCCAGTATGAACTTTCAAGTTCTTCAAGGGAACGGTTTAAACTCAAATCAATTTCTTCTCTCATAATTTTCTCTCATTAAGGTTCATCTTTTCTCATTCTCTACTTATATTATATCAAAAAACCGACAAAAAGTCAAGTGTTTATTAAAAAGAATCCTCTAATTCAATTTTTTTATTCTCTAAAACTTTAATACATATTTTAAGATGTTGGAGTTCTGTATTTACTCTATTAAGTTCAAAAATATTTTGGGTAATCTTCACCGCTCTCAATGTATGTTTTTCCATACTCATAATATATCTCCTTATCCAGCTGGATGTGGTATTGGGTCAATATCATCAGAAAAAAGATTCAATTGACCGGATGTGCGAACTTCAACCCATTCGCCAGTAAAATCTTTAAAACTCAACTTTCCCCATTTCATCAAATGAGCTATACCCATCTCAGTCTCTTCGACTGCTATCTTATGCTCAGTAAATTCTTTTTTACTCATTCCCATAATATTTTCTCGTTTAGGGTTTAATGAATGAGAATCTTTTCTCATTCTCTACTTATATTATATCAAAAAACCGGCAAAAAGTCAAGTGTTTATAAAACTTTTTTTAATTGGTGAGAATGTCAAGGGTTTATGTTTCTTTAACAGGATGAATCCCCGCCGCCTTAGGCATTCTCTATTGTGGCCCGACTACAGAGCTGGTGTCTTGATGTCAGACTCGGATATTCTTTTATACTAAAGAACTTTCGGGTAAGATGATTCTTGAAACATCGAATCCATCTTCCAATAGTAAATCTAAAAAACTGTACATATTTTCCGTATCTGGAAAACTAACTTCTTCAAACTCCTCCGGCTCATCGTCAAGGGGTAGTGAAATTACATACATAATATATCTCTCTAAAAAAGTGAAGTGTACATCCCTGTATGGGCTGTAAACTGGTCAGTTAACAAATCGTTGTAAATATTGTTGTATTCAGTAACGGATCGTTCTCCGCCTTTAGGACTTACTCTTGAAAACTTCATATCATAGGTATCCATTGAATTCAAAGTAATCTTCAAGTAGTTAGAACTAGAACTGTTTCGACCAATTTTCATCGACAAGGCATCGCCACAATCGACAAAGTTCTTGGCGCCGGTCATCATGCGGAATTTGTTTCCGCCTAGTTGTTTTAAAATTGTTTCTGCGACTTTCATATTATGCAAACTCATGTGAGGTTATTTCAGTAACAATGTCAGTATCGTTAAACATGCGGTGTGAAACTACAAGTTTAGCTTCTTTCATACTCCAAAGTCTGGCTTTTGACAAAGACTCAAAGAGTTCTGTCTTGTGAAGTTTGTTTTTGATAATTAATTTTGTTTTCCAATATGTCATGATCATTCTCATTAAAGGTTATCTTCTCTCATCTTTCACTACCATTATATCAAAAACCCAGCAAAAAGTCAAGTGTTTATTCAAAGTTTCTTAAATATTTTCCTATTTCGTTAGGATGGCGTAGTTTTCGTAACGCCTTCAATTCAATTTGACGGATTCGTTCCCTGCTAAGATCCAACTTCTGAGCAATTGCCTCATATGTCCACTCTTCCATATATCTTTTTCTTAAAACAGTTCGTTCATTAGAAGTGAGGTAAGTTGAAGATAAAACTTCTTTTGTAACCTCTCTTAAACTTGAACGATCACATTCTTCTTCAGGTGAAGTATATTCAATCATCCGGCCCCACCGTCTATGTACTGATTCAACCACTCCTACTGTTTCTATTCCATTCATATCATCAAGTTCACTTTCAAGAACTCTCCGAATTCTCTTATATCTAGAAAAGTTTTCCATCGAAATTCCTTCCCAATCAATTATTCCATCATTTCCTAGTGCCATAATAATATCTCTCGTTAAAGGTTAATCTTCTCTCATCTTTCACTACCATTATATCAAAAACCCAGCAAAAAGTCAAGTGTTTATTCAAATATATTTAATTCTTTTTCAAATTTCTTTTCAAGGTCAGTCCAGACTAACAGAAATCCAAACAAAAGACCATACTCTCGGCCGTTTGCTTCAATTTCATAAGGAAGATCATAGTAGTGTAACATATTTTTAGGATTGTGACTAACGCCTTTCCAAAGAAGTCCGGCATCTCTCCAAGACAACTCACCTCTGATGTATTGTTTAACATGAACTAATTCGTGAGCCAACGTTCTAAGAACTCTGTGGCCCCATTCTGTACCTTCTAATGTTCTATTGTAATCATCTACATCCATTCGATGATGATCCAGATAAATTTTGAAATCTCTAGGTCGATACCTGTTAGCATTTTCTGCCACTCTGGCTTCACCTTCACATTCATGATGTCCCATGTGAATTGTTAGGTTCAGATTGTTTGCTAGTCTGTTGGAAATTCCTAAACTCGATATGGCGTATCCACACATTGAATGCATGGCAGCCTTGAGTTTGAAAGGTATGTGTTTGGAATGTATTTTAACTTTCATTTTTATTCTCAGTTAATGATTATCTAATATTCTCACACACAGAGCAAGGTAAATGAATTCGCCGCCACTAAACTACACCGTTGCAGGCACCAGAACATTTCCAAAAGGAAACCATTTGCGAAAACAACTATTAGATAATCTCTTATCTTTCACTACCATTATATCAATTTCCAGAGGAAATGTCAAGTGTTTATTAATAAAAAATCAAATAAATTATTATTATTTCTAGGCTATATTTCCAAATAAGTAATTCAATCATATACTTGGCTTGTATTCCTTTTGTAATTCACCATTCAAAAAAAGTTCACACGGAATCTTCTGATTTACATATTTTTGGTATATATCTTCGGCTTGTTGTTTGTTTGATAGTTGAGATTGTTCTTTGGAAGTCTCAACTTGATAACGTGGATGGATCGTATGAAAGGTCATGGGTATACTCTCTGTCGATTTTAGGTTATATTGGGGCTACTAAATCTTCATCAAATTCAAATTCTAATTGTACGTGTTTTTCCTTTTTCTCTTCTTCTAATTCATTCAGCACATGGCTTCGAATCCAGCTAAGATCCACCTCATCAGCATATGCGTATTCATTTTCTGTAAGTTTGTCTTTTTCTTTTATCATGTTTTCTCCTTGTAATACAAGGCGCTCCCATTTTCAATGAACAAGAGCGCCATGTTAAAATGACTTCTTCATTCTTTAAATCACTATCAACTCGATCTTGGATGTACAAATAAAGACTTGTACTGGTCTTCTAAAACTTCAGTTACTTTCATTAATCGAGCTGCTTCATGTTTACTGCGAAACTTCCTTTTCACAGTATCTAGGTCCTCCGCCTCATACTTCTCATGACCAATGTGCCATGGCGGAAGGGTGGTTTCGTAATCCACCTCAAAATTTCTCATTAGATTTTATATTCCTCCATTTCTCATGGGGTTAAAGGAAAGAAAATCATAATAAAGTAGGATAATAGGATCTCACTTCACTTCTATTTATTATATTGTTTTTTTCAACTTTATAAATAATTATATCATGAAAAGGAGTGAATGTCAAGTCAAAAAAAATTATTAGCATGTGGTTGTAGCTACACAAAATATCTAAATTATGGTCAAGATCAATCTATCCATAGTTTAACTAAGAAAAATAAAACTAAAGGAATACCTACGTTTTGGCCTGAATATTTAGCTGATGATCTAGGATTGGATTGGATTAATGCCGGCGAATCAGGTGCAGGAAATGATTTCATCTTCAATCGCACCGTACAGAAAATAACAGAACAAGATGATATAGAAATTTTATGTATTGTATGGACACAAATGTTCAGAATGAATTTATGGAATTATACACAAAACATAGATACTGTAAATGTATTTGCTCATGGACTATCAGTTTTTAGTAAGGAAGATCCTATAATTTATGAAGTAGCAGAAATGTTTTTAGAAAAAATTAAAAGTCATTTCTGGTTGAACAAATATATTTACAACTATTTCACCAACATATCTGTACTAATAAATCTCTGTAATAGGTTAGGAATAAAAATAATAATGGCTCAAGCAATGATGTTTGAACCCGATGCCGGTGGTATATGGACGGATGGTATAGATTCGGACTATTTTTTTGAAAGATATGCTGATGGAATTTCAGACATAGATTTTGACCCGAAACATATAATAGGTTGGCCGATTGTAAAACAATTCGGTGGTACTGCTCTTCAGGATTACGATACCGAACTACATAAACCAGAGAATAGAGTTGCTGACAAGGATTGGCACCCAAACGAAAAAGGACATAGGATAATTGCTAATGAATTTCTTAAAAAATATAAAGAAATATACTCTTAGAAAATACTACAAGATACGACTATTCTTGTACAAGTTTAAAAAGAAAAAGAAACAGGAAGAAATAGATCCGGAAACTTTTATATATGACTGATACTGTATGGGGTGTGGCCTTTGGATCCCACGATGCAGCAATAGCAGTTTTTGTAGATAATGAATTGGTATTTGCTACTGATGCTGAAAGGTTCTCAAGAAAGAAAAATGATTCAGTAATCCCTTCTGCATTGATTGAATATGTAGAGAACAAATATGGTATGCCAGACAAGGTATATTACTATGAGAATCCTATACTCAAATCCCTGAGAAGAACATGGGCAGGTCAACGACCAAGAATAGTTATACCCAAATTTAAATATAATCTTACTTACTCAAATCACCATGAATCACATGCAGCATATGGTTACTACACATCACCCTTTGATGAATGTACTGTACTTGTCATTGATGCTATAGGTGAATGGGACACACTAACAACATGGCAAGCAAAAAATGGTAAACTCAAACGAAAGGGTTTACACTGGAGATATCCCAAATCACTAGGACTATTCTATTCAGCAGCAACACAAGCAGCAGGATGGAAACCAAATGAAGAAGAATATATTATGATGGGTGCCGCAGCTATTGGAGAAATTACACATAAAGGATATAGTCGATTATCTGAACTATGGAAAAATAAGTTCAATTTTCATCGAGGTGTAAAATTAAATGATATGGATCCTCTAGAAATTGCTGCATGTGCTCAAGCATTGTACGAATCACTTTTTCATCAAATATTAATAAAAGCTAATCCTGAACTAGGACCCTTAGTCTTTGTTGGTGGTTGTGCATTAAATGTAAAAGCTAATTCTCAATTAAATCCGTGTGATGTACATATACCACCAAATCCCGGTGATGCTGGTTCTGCAATTGGGTGTGTACTATCAAGAATACAACAAAAGATATCTCCGTCACCATATCTCGGGTATGAAATAAAAGGTGAATATCCAGTAGATGAGATAGTAAAGAAATTGAGAAAAAAGAAAATAATAGGAGTAGCAAAAGGTAAAGCAGAATTTGGGCCCCGAGCTCTGGGAAACAGGAGTCTCCTGGGAGACCCTTCTGTAAAAAATATTAAAGATATAATGAACAAAATAAAGGGCCGCGAGAAGTTTCGACCTTTTGCTGTTATGATTCTGAAAGAGGATGTTCAAAAGTACTTTTCAGGTTCAGTCAATTCACCATATATGAATGTTGCATATAAAACACATTCTATAACAGATAAAAAATATCCGGGAATAGTTCATGCCGATGGTACAACAAGACTACAAATTGTGGATGATAGTGATTCTCACCGGAGACTTCTAGAAGCATGGAAGAAAAAAACTGGATGTCCAATGATATTAAATACTTCGCTTAACATCAAGGGAGAACCAATAGTTAATGATGAATTCGATGTAAAAAAATTCACACTAAATACTGGTGTGGAGGTCTTATGAGAAAAATATTAATAACTGGACACACAGGGTATATCGGAACAAATCTGTGGGAATATTTCAAATATGATACCGATTATCAAGTAAACGGAATAGACCAACCTTTTGATTTATGTAAATCATCATCTAACCTACCAGATGTTGACTATGTTATACATCTCGCAGCACATACCGGTGTACGGGATAGTCTAGAAAAACCACGCGAATATTTTGACAATAATATTATTAGTACTAGAGAAATCTTCAACAGATATGGTAGTACTAATACTAAAATTCTATTTGCATCAACATCTGCTGTTAAAGAATTAGCTAGTCCCTATGCTATGTCGAAATATGCCTGTGAACTAATAGCACCATGGAATAGTATAATCATGAGATTCTTTACTGTATATGGTGGACTCAACTATCGTAAAAATATGTTATATGGTTTAGCAAAAGATGATAAATTAGAATACATCACCGATCAGAGTAGAGATTATACACATGTGGATGAGGTATGTCGTGCAGTCAAATTAATTATGGAAGAAGGGCAGTGTGGTGAAATTTATGAAGTAGGACACGGTAATCCCATACACAATCGCGAGTTTCTAAAACAAATAGGATATAGAAAGAATCTACCAGTCAAAGAGGTAACAGGTGAATCGATTAGTACATGTGCCGATAATAGCAAATTAAGGGCATTAGGATGGTAAAATGATGAACCCATTTCAGATGGTCTGGGAGTTGTTCGTATTTGGTATACAAGCATTATTTCTATATGGTTTAGCAATCATTTTCTGTGTGGGATTAATCGCTTATGTCATAGCAGATTCAAAGAAAACTTTTGAACCTGAAGTACAAGTAAAATATATCTATCCTAAAGAAAGGATAGTGGAAATGAAGGAGTGTACCAGAATTGCGGGTTGTCGTGTACGTGAAGACGGAACTATAGAGTGGTAATTATGAGTTTTGAATTATACAATATATTAACGACTTATGGTGATATATGGAAATTAAATATTAAACAAAATCCTAAACAAATTATAGAAAATTTAAAACAATTTGATGATAAGTGGACAAAATATAATCCTAGAAAAGATATAAATCGTTGGGGATTAAGTGTTACTAATTTAGATGGTGTATTAGGCCCCGGTCCCGATTTAGATAGCATTCCAGAATATAACAAAAAAAATAATACAAATATAACTGAATTTGATTTTATTGTACCAACACCTGTTTATGATATAGTAAAGTCTTATTGTGATCCGTTTAAAGAATGGTTATTTAGATCCCATATCTTAAAATTGGGAGCTGGAGGATTTTTCCCTGATCATGTCGATAATATAGGACATACAATAAGCTGTTTTCGATTACTTGTTCCTTTACAAGTATGTAATCCAAAGGATAAAGGATATTTTATTCTTGACAATCAAATAATAAATTGGGAATACGGTCATATATATTTTGTTAATATATGTAAAAGACATACTGTTTTTAATACAAATTTAAATCAAGATCATGTAGTTCTCATAATGAATATAAGACTAACATTAGAATCGGTGAAAGCAGTAACAAAATTATTAATACTATGATTATAGAACCAATCACAAATCAATTACATAACAAACTCCAAATATTTTGTGACAAATGTAAAGACTTGGGGTATACAAATAACTCATCCTTTAAGTCTATGAAATTAGAATGGTGTAAAGATTGGGGTGAATATTATTGCGCTATTGAAGATGATGAAATTATAGCAGTAGGAGGATGTCATCCTTTACCAGAAATAGATAAAAAAGGATGGAGAATTAATTTTAGAGGATGTGAATTACCTAGAATAAGTCCTTATAAAGGATTGAATAAAGGTAATTGGAACACAATAACTTGGAGAGATTTTATTCCTGTTTTCATGGATTATTGTCCTACAGATAAACTGTATATAACAACAAACATCTCAAATGAACATAGTGGTAAAGCATTACGAAACCATAAATTAATGTCACTATTAGCAAAACAGGGAATACTAGATAAGGTGTGTGATACAATATTATATCAAGTAGAACAAACTGTATGGAAATTAAATGTACAAGAATATGTTAACAGACGGAGTTTTTGTTAAAAGTAGTGGTACAACAGGGACAGTAAGCCATATTTTTAGAACTCCAAAAAACTTGGAGGCATGCAATAAAATAGCAATAGCATGTCAACAAATTACAAAAAAATCTAAAATTTATACTGTATGTAAAATGGAACATGCAGGAGGTTTATTAGCGCAAACATTACCAGCAATTAGTATTGGGGCAGAGGTAACAGTTGAACAATTTAACCCGTATAAATTTTCTAAAGAAATTAACAAATACACTCATACTCATCTAACACCCGGCCATGCGAAAGCTATTATTAAAACGAAAGGATTTAAGAATTTAAACCTGAATGGAATATGGGTCACTTGTGGGTCTGATCCCGTTGAATGGTATATTATAGAATCATTTGTAGATAAGGGTGCAACATTTATGGCTAATTGGGGTATGAGTGAAATAGGACCCATGACAATCAATAAGGTATTTTACAACTCAGATCAAATACAAGAAGTTAAACGACAAGAAACTATACTAGGTGATACGTATTATTGTGATTGGAAAATTAAAAATGATATACTGTTTGTAAAGGGTGACACATGCATTTATGATGATTGGTATAATACAAATGATTTAGTTTATTTAAATAATGGCAAAATGTATTACAATGGTAGATATATTTGAACACGATAAATTTTTATTCATAACATTTATACAAGGAGGAAGGGGACATACTTATTGTAGAACTCTTGCAACTTTAGATGATAACATATATTGGTATTCATGTAAAGAAAATGGCTTAACGCCAGATGATATTTCAATTAACGAATATTCAACATCACGCCGTAAAATTGCTCCAAATCATTTTGATAGAATGATAAATGGTAAAATGTTACCACCATTATTTAATGTAATTGAGCCATACTATAATGATATAGATGAATATTATCCTCTATTTAAAAAATTGTTTATAGAACGTGGCGGATTAGAAATAATGGAAAGTGGTAAATATTTAATGTATCCTGTGCATGAAACAAAATCAAAAATAAAAGCAAAATTTCCTAATGCAAGAATAGAAGAAATAATAACAAACAATGCAGAAGATGCAGCTGAACATTATTTAAATACTGCCGCAAAATTTCCAGCATACTTAAAATTGTATGATTTTAAGCCAGACTATCTAACACCTCACGCAGAAAAATTAGAAAAAAATAAAGATGCTACTATAAGAAACTTATTTGATGGTACTGAAGAGGAATTTAAAAAGCACGTTTATGAAAATATAAAACATTTAATGGAGATAAGAAAAAATGAATGAGCCGATAGAATTTTTGGATTTACCCGACCCTCCTTTTTTTCTCAATACTGAATCAATAAAAATTAAACAAAATCATTGGATAGGAAATAGAGAAGTTTACGGAATTTATTCTTGTGAAAATGAATTAATAAATTTTTTAAAACCATTATTTCCTAAGTGTGACACCTTTAGATATCAAATTTTAAAAAATGGAATACCCAAACATGTAGATGTAGACAGAGCTATAGTATATAATTATATTATTCAATCAGGTGGAAATAATGTTCAAACAGTATGGTGGAAAAATGATAAAGAATTTTACAGGATAATTGTACCAGAAAAAAGGTGGTATAAATCAGATGTTTCTATAGAACATTCAATAGAAAATATTGAAAATGAAAGAGTGATAATAACCGTGTTTAAAAAAATACTAAGCGAGGAAAAATGTTTGTAAATTGTCTTAATCATTATAGTAATCATATAGAAATACAAAAATCATCTAGAGTAGCAATAGATATTGATGGTAAAGAATTATTGTATAGTGAAATACCAAATTATAATAATTTAAAAATTAAAAAACATATGAGAATTATTATTCATATGAATAGTTACAATTTAGAATTTTATAAAACTCTATTAGGGTTGTCAAATATTTGTAGTTGTGTTATTATTCCTACTTTTTGGTCTGATAAGGAAAAAGAATTACATATAAAAGCAAGTAACGCCAATTTGATAATAACCGATAGTCCAATTAAAACACTTTTACCAGTATGTTATAATATTGAAGATGGTGAACCTTTAAAACATCATGCCTGTGAATCAAATGAATTTTCAGGTGTTACTTCTAGTGGAACCGTAAAAGAACTACAAACTATTTCTAATTTTAGGCAACAAGTAATATATATGGCCCACAAATATTATTATCAAATGAATTTAAACAGTAACGATAATATTTTAGAAGTACTTCCGAAAACGGGTTGTTGGGGAATAATTTTATTTTTTATAACAATGATCTTAGGTGCAAAATTTTGTATTTCTAAAAAATCATTTAAGGATTCTTATGAATACTATAAACCAAGAATAATATGTGCTGCTCCCATACAATATAAAAGAATAATGAAAGAGGAAAAATTAAAAAATACATATTCAGATTTTGCAAGAATAGGAGGAAGTTATGTCTTCCCAAAACTTAAATTAGATGTATTTAAATTTTTTAATTTAAAAAAATTAATAGTTGGCTACGGCTTGTCAGAAACAGGAGCAATTGGTTTTGATTCTATTGAAGATGAAAAAACTATCCACCAAGATACTTTAGGTACTCCTAATTTTGGTATAGAATATAAAATAATAAATTCTGAATTATACATGAGAGGTGGTTTTGGTTCTGATTGGCTAAACACTCACGATTTAGTTGAAGAAACTTCCAATGGAGTTAAGATAATAGGCAGAAATAAAAAGGGTGTGATAGATACAGGAGGACATAAGGTTAACACACAAGAAGTAACAACTATAATTCAAAAAATGGAAAAGATTACCGATTGTGAATTATTAGATTCATTTGTGTGTTTTTATGTTGGTAATTGTTCAGAAAAAGATGTATTAGATTATTGTAAATTAAATTTACAGTCATGGAAAATACCTAAAAAATTTGTTAAATTAGATTCAATGCCGGTATCACACACAGGTAAAACTGATTTTAAAAAATTAAATAATTATTAATATGAAAATATTAGAAAAATATTTTGGAGGTACAGTATGGGAACCAACACCAATAGAAGAATGGAAGTATTCTGGATTAGAGATTATAAATAAAATAGAACCACATGAATATGTAATTGATGTAGGTTGTGGTTTTAATATGTTTAAAAATAAAATACCTAATCTGCTAGGAATAGATCCCCAAAATGATGAAGCAGATATAAAAATTAGTATAGAAGATTTTGAACCGGACGATAAATTTGATGTTGCTCTGTGTCTCGGCTCAATAAATTTTGGTGATGAAGAAGTGATTACACAACAAATTTCCAAAATTGTAAGTATACTAAAAGACACCAGTAGAATTTACTGGAGATGTAATCCCGACTCAAGGGATCATGATAATAGTATGTGTATAGAAATACCATTCTTTCCATGGAGTGAAGAATGGATGATACACTTTGCTAAATTATTTAACTATGAAATTAATTTCATGAAACCAGAACCTAATAAAGTAAGACTTTATTGTGAATGGAAACGGACATAATGGAACCACTATTTGAACCAAGTACAGGAATATCTATTTTAGGAATTTACGGTGTATTTGCATTAGTAATGACCTATTATTATTCAAGAGGATATGATGACAATAAAACATCATTCCTTGTAGCAAGACGGGAATTAAATACATTTCAAGGATCGTTAAGTGTCGCAGCAGCATGGTTGTGGGCACCGGGACTCTTTATCAGTTCCCAACAAGCATACGTTAATGGACTTGTTGGACTGTTTTGGTTTTGTCTTGGTAATTTTCTTACACTCGGTGCATTTGCATATTTTGCTAAAAAGATACGTGAAGAAGCACCTGAAGGATTTACGTTTTCTGGATATCTACGAGAACGATTTAGTCCTAGACTACAATGGTTATTTGTAGTTGAAATGATGATACTCGCTACTTGTGCATTTGCTATCAATCTGTTAGCAGGATCAAAAACAGTTGAGATACTAACAGGAATTGATTATACTCTTACTACATTTTTAATGGCGGGAGTTGCCATTCTGTATTCTTTTCGTACAGGACTTAAAGCTACCGTAGTGACAGAAATAATTAAAATTATTGTAGTTTGGATTGGTGTGGCAATATTAGTACCATGGGTTATAATTGAAGCCGGTGGATGGAGTGTAGTAGAATTAGGATTAGGTGGTCGTACAGGATTGGGAGCATCTATATTTGGAACACCGTTTGCATGGGGCATATTTACTGGATTCGGGGCAACAGCATTCTTAGGCCACATGGGAGGACCTTGGGGAGATAACAGTTTTTATCAACGTGCATTTAGTATCAAAAAAGACAGTATCATACCATCCTACATAACAGCAAGTTTCGTTTTTATATTCGTACCTGTCATGATGGGTCTATTAGGATTTGTTGCTGCAGGATCGGGTTTGGAGATTGATAATGTTGGTGTAACTAATGCAATTACTATAGCAACATTTTTACCACCCTTTGCAACTATTATATTTGTATTCATAGTATTTGCTGGGTTAGTTGCAATACTTGATTCACAATTTGCATCTGTAGCCAATATGACGGGTCATGATCTTTACAATAAATTTAAACTTGGTAATGAAATCACGTTGGCAAGGTATGGTATGATAGCATTAGCAATTACAGGAGTTCTTATTGCAAATATTCCTGGAATGCAATTAGTATGGTTGTTCTTATTTTTTGCTGTACTAAGGGCAGCTGTATGGCTTCCTAGTATGATATCATTACTCAAACCAAATCTTGTAACAGAAGCGGGAATGTTTTGGGGTATTATTATTGCAGCAGTGCCCGGTGAAACACTATTTGTCTGGGGTAAAATATTTGGAGGTGGATCAACTATGGTATTCACTGGGACATTAATTGCTATATTGGGTGCACCAATATTAACTTTATTAATATCAGCTTATGAGCAGAATTCTTATAGTAGTGGGTCCTCAGGGGTCAGGTAATCACGCTTGGGCTAAAGTATTTGGATTACACCCTTCAGTATATGGATGGAAAAAATTGCAAACCCAATTCTGGGAAGCACATCATTATGAACCATTCGCAAGTGCGTGGGTAGACCCGTCCACGCTACATTTTCCCGAAAGTTATGATTATTATGTAACTTCATGTTCTATACCTTACGTATACAGAGGGGAGCATCGAATACCTCCAATACTAGATTTCTGTTTAGAAGCAGAAAAACAAGAAGTAGATCCTGTAGTAATTGTATTATCTAGAGATAAGAATATACTAGAATCCCAACAACAAAGAGTAAGGGGAGAAGTAACAATACAATACGCATATGAAGCTATAGAAGAGATTAGTAAATATTATAAACTACATTTTTTAAGTTATGAATGTTTATGTCTATGGGGAAAACATTATCTAAAACATGTTTCAGAAATTTTAGAATGGCCTTTGTATTGGGGGAGCCCTAAAATAAATGAAATACTAGAAACGAATTCTAATTCAAAATATATCGATGATATTAACCCGCAAGAACTTGATAAAGTAGTAAGTGCAACATATAAAGATTATGAAGAATAAGAAATAACTACACTTTTAAACCAACCATTAATCGATTCTGATAATGTAACTGCATCTGAAAGTTGGTCTGTATTTGGCAAAAATGTTTTAGATGTTGTTATTTCATTCCATTTCGCATCCGTCCAAGTATGAGAAAATATATAGCCATCTTTTTCTGAAGTTAGATTCGTACTTTCTACTACTAAATCACCAGAATCAATTGCTGCTTGATTAAAAGTTTCGGTTGATTCTGAAATAACACCATCTAATTTATATGCAGAAACTGCTTCTGCTTTAGACGCGAACACGGCATCATTTTTTGTTATTGTTACAATTTGTGAAACTGCCATTTATTACCTTTCTCATTAATATTGTTTATATATATATTTATATGACATATAATTTTTCTAATAGACAAATTAATGTAGACTCATCTGCTACGTGTACTTTAGAATGTCCTAAATGTCAAAGAAAAGGCATAAAAAAATATGGGGCTAACGTACCCGGAAAAAATATGCCATGGGGTGATTTTTTAAAAATTGCAGAATATTTTAAAGGTGGATTAACATTCTGTGGTCAAATATCTGATCCAATATTTCACCCTAAAATGATTGATATGTTAAAGTATTGTTATGATAATAATATCCCCGTTGAAATGCATACTGCAGCATCACAAAAATCTAAAAATTGGTATGAAAAAGCTTTTGCTGCAAATTTAAATACTAAATGGTTTTTTGGTATTGATGGACTACCTAAAGATAGTCACAAATATAGAATTAATCAAGACGGTGAAAAATTATTTGACATGGTAAAACTATGTGCGGAAATGGGTCTATATTCACGTTGGCAATATCTTGTTTTTAAATATAATGAAAATGATATAGAAACTTGTAGAAAAATAGCACAAGAAAATAATATTATATTTAATGTAATATATTCGGGGCGTTGGGGAAAAGATGATATTTATAAACCTGAAAATCCGAATCATTATATCAATGGAAAACGAGATAAATTTTATGATGAATGGAAATTATCTGTAAAGGCAAGTGAAGAATGGAAAAAATCAATCCAAAATGCTTAGACAAAAAAGCACTTGCATATACAGCAACAGGATATATGTTACCATGTTGTTGGTGTGATAATCCTGTGGGTTGGGTAGAACCACAAATTAAAAGATTAAGACAAGAACATTTAAAGGTTAATAATAATAGTAATATAGAAGATATTATTACTAGTACCGAATGGCTTAATTTTTTTGAAGAATTGAAAACTAACCCATCTAACACTTGTAAAAGATTCTGTAGTGTACCCTTAAATCAACATATCAATAAGGTAAACGAACATGCACCGAGATAATGGTACTTACTGTCCTTTAATTTTTAATGAAATTTATGCTGATAGCTCCGGTGAATATAGATTATGCTGTCACGCAATGTCTTCTGATTGCTCAAAAAAATACACATTACAAACCCACAATCCTTTCGAATATTTTTTGTCTCCAGAAATGGAAGATAAAAGAAGATTAGTATTATCAGGTAAAAAATTACCAGAATGTAATATTTGTTATGAACAAGAAAGAGAAACTTATATTGTAGCAGAAAAAGGAATCTCAGCTGTCAAATCTTATAGAACTAAAGCTTTTAAAAAATTATTTAATATAACATCAAACTATGAACCACCAACGAGTGTAGACAAAATCAATCTTAAATTAAGAATTAATGGAAATTTTTGTAATTTAAGTTGTGCTATGTGTATACCTTTCAACTCTAGTACAAGAAGAAGTGAAATGGATAAATTATATCCTGAAGGTTGGGACTTCTTTTCAAAAAGTAAATACGTACCACTAAAAAGTGAAAGGTGGGAATTAATTGTAGATGATATAATTGAAAATATAGATAAAATTAATTCTATGCATCTGACAGGTGGTGAACCTTTACAATTACCTAAACATTGGGAATTATTAAATAGAATACCCGATGAATATGCTAAACAAATAGATTTACAGTATGATACCAATTTTACAAAACTACAATATAAAAATCATCATATTCGTGATATTGTAAATAAATTCAAAGATGTTTACTTCGGAATTTCATGTGATCACTATGGTGAAAAATTAGGATATATTAGATATCCTATTGATGTTAAACAATTTGAAACCAATCTAAGAGATACCGAAGACATTAAAAATAAAGCTATAAACTGTACAGTATCAGCATTAAATGTTGAAGACATAATACAAATAAAAGATTATTATAATAATAATTTTAATCTGACTGTTCGGTTTCCAAGTATTGTTAGAACTCCTAGGTGGATGTCAGCTCGACATTTACCAGAAGAAAGAAAAAAACAACTTATAAAATATTACACTCCCACATACGATCACTTTGACCAAGTTGAAATTTTATACGCTGTACAAGAATTAAAGAAAATAGGTAATTCTGAATCGATTGGCCAACTAAAGAATTATCTAAGAAAACTATCAATGAATAGAAATTTAGATCATACGAAATTATGGCCACAGTATGCTTAGTAGGAGAAAATGGATTAATTTAGATATAACTAGTACATGTACTTTACAATGTCCCGATTGTCAAAGAGAGGTTTATAGACAACAAGGACTTAAAGTACCGGGACATGATATGTCAATAGAAGAGTTTAAAATTGTATATAATTATTTTGAAGGAATAACTTTTTGTGGTCAAATATCAGACCCTATATTTAATCCAAATTTTATTGATATGTTAAAAATGTGTCATAATAAAATAGTTAGTATAGCCACATCCGCCTCACACAAACCTTGGGATTGGTATATGAAGGCGTTTGATGCATGTACTCATGCGAGATGGGAATTTGGTCTCGATGGATTACCACAAGAAAGTTCAACGTATAGAATTAATCAAGATGGTGACAAAATATTTAATTTAATGGTAGAGGGTAAAAAAAGAGGTATTGAAATAGTTTGGCAATATATTATTTTTGATTATAATAAAACTCACATAAATGAATCTAGACTAATAGCAGAAAAACATGGAATAACATTTAACCCTATTGAACAATATTATAAGAACAACCCAGAAAAAGTGGCATGGATATCCCCAAAATAAAACCTCAATGTCTCACAAAAAAGAAAGGTAAGGATCATGAAAAAACTTTTGGACATAGTGCAAGAGGATGGGTTTTACCTTGTTGTTGGTGTGATGTTGTTAAGCCAGATAAAGAACCTGAAATAAAGAAATTGATGTCTGAAAAACTATTGTTAAAAAATAATAAAAAAATAGAAGACATTATAGATTCAGAAGAATGGAAAAGATTCTATAATATTATTACAACACCATCACTATACGAACAAACACCAAAAGTATGTAAACGTAGATGTAGCTAAATTATGATTTATAAAACACAGTATGGGACAGTTGATTTTTGGACACCCCACAAGCTTGAGCAATTCTCAAAAATAGGAATCAATCTATCGGGAGGTTGTGATTCTTCCTTACTTTTATTCTTTACCTTAAGAGAATTAAAACCTCATCAAACTATAAT